>JAAUYK010042571.1_pt1 | contig 14243 bp, 14 predicted proteins | sample 7278021 | NCBI WGS metagenome assembly JAAUYK01 (sample SAMN14350223, study PRJNA611818) | marine sediment metagenome | isolation source: surface marine sediment (1.8m) | place: French Polynesia: Moorea | collected 2018-08
CCAGTGCCTCGGGGGCGTCGGAGAGCCCGGCGATGCCCGCCGGGTCGGCCCGCGGGCCGAGGATCACGAAGTCGTTGTACATGACGTCGTGGCGCGCGCTGCCGTGGCCCTCGGCGACGAAGCGGTCCTCCGACGGCCTGTGGTGGACCAGCAGGACGTCGGCGTCGCCGCGCTCGGCCAGGCGCAGCGCCTGACCGGTGCCGAGCGCCACCACGCGGACCTCGATCCCGGTCTTCGCGGTGAAGCTTGGCAGAAGATGGGCGAAGAGCCCCGAGTTGTCGGTCGAGGTGGTCGAGGCCAGGACGATGAAGCGCTCGCTCGCCTGGGCTCCGCCAAGCAGGGCCGGAACGGCGAGGGCGAGGCCCGCGCAGAGGGCGAGAACCCGTCGTCCGAAGAACGTCACCATAGCAATTCTCCCTTGAGGAAGGCGTCGGCCTCGGGGCTCCGCGGCGCGTCGAAGAACCGCTCGGCCGCGGCCGTTTCGACCAGGCGGCCGTTGTGGAGGAAGAGCACCTCGTCGGCCAGCCGTCGGGCCTGGCCGAGATCGTGGGTGGTCATGACGATCTTCGTGCCGCTCTCCCGAATGTCGGCGACGATGGCCTCGACGGCGCGGGTCGCGGCCGGGTCGAGGCTGGCGGTGGGCTCGTCCAGGAACAGCACCTGCGGCCGGACCGCCCAGGCCCGGGCGAGCGCAAGGCGCTGCTGCTCGCCGACCGACAGCGCCCGTGCCGGGCTGGCGGCCAGTTTGCCCAGGCCGGTGCGCTCGAGCGCCTCGTCGCGCCGGCGCTGGCGGTCCTGCGCGCCGAGGCCGCGCAGGACCAGCGCGAAATCGATGTTGGCCGCCGCCGAGCGGCGCAGCATGACCGGGCGCTGAAAGACCATGGCCTGGCGCCGGCGCGGCTCGACGCCCTGCCAGGCGATCCGTCCGGCGCTCGGCCGGAGCAGGCCGTGGAGCAATCGAAGGGTCAGGCTCTTGCCCGCGCCGTTGGGCCCCAGCAGGACGGTGCGCGGGCCCTCGTGGATCGTGAAGCTGAGGCCGTCGATCAGCCGGCGGCCGCGGCGCTGGTAGCAGAGGCCCTCTGCCACGCCGGGCAAGATCGCCGTTTGCGCCATGGCCGCCCTAGGCCGCCCTAGGCCGCCGCCGGACGGGACGCGCGGCTGACCGCGTAGGCCGCGCCGTTGATCGCCAGGGAGAGGAGCATGAGGATCAGGCCGAGGCCGAGCGCGAGCGCGAGGTCGCCGCGCGAGGTCTCCAGAGCGATCGCCGTGGTCATGACCCGGGTCACGTGGTCGATGTTGCCGCCGACGATCATGACGGCCCCGACCTCGGCGCTGGCCCGCCCGAAACCGGCCAGGACCACGGTCACCAGGCTGGTCCGGCCGTCCCACAGCAAGGTCGGGATCGCCCGGGCCGGGCCGCAGCCGAGGGACTGGAGCTGCTCCTGGTACTCGGCCCAGAGATCCTCGACCACCTGGCGCGACAGGGCCGCGACGATGGGGGCGACCAGGAGGCACTGGGCGATGATCATCGCCGTCGGGCTGAACAGCAGGCCCAGCACGCCCAAGGGGCCGGCGCGCGACAGCATGAGATAGACGAAGAGGCCGACCACGACCGGAGGCAGGCCCATCAGGGCGTTGAGCGCGACGTTCAGGACCTCGCGGCCGGGAAAGCGGAAGAGGGCCAGAGCCGCGCCGAGCGGCAGGCCGATCAGGGCGGCCAGGGCGACCGCGGTCAGGCTGACCCTGAGCGACAGGGCGACGATCTCCACCAGGTCGGGGTCGAGACCGGCGATCAGGCCGAAGGCCGTGGCGAAGGCGTCGGTGAGATCCTGCATCAAGCGCGCAAAAAAATGAAAAGGTATGCATTTTTTACAAAAAACGCAGGGTTGCGTAAAGCTAGCAGGTCAGCGTGGGTCTGCTTGCGGCGGCGGGCCCCGGGGCGCAGAATTGCCGCCGTTCTAGATCTGGAGGGAGAGGCCGCCGTGGCGGAGGCCCAATCCAAGCGCCGGGAAGTCAGACAGCACGCGCGGTCGGGAAGTAAGACGGCCGACCCGGCGGCGCGGACCGAGTTCCTGCTGGCGCCGGACCCCGAGGACCCGCGCCTGACCGTGCGCGTGCCGGGCGTCGACCAGGACGGCCAGGCGGTCGAGACCTCGGTAGTGGTCGAGCGGCCGCTGACGCTGTTCCTGAACGGCCAGGAGATCGTCACCATGATGACGATCGCCGACTACCCGGACTTCCTCGCCGTCGGCTATCTCCTGAACCAGAACATGCTGCGGCCCGACGACGTGATCACCGCGATCGAGCACGACGACGAGCTCGAGGTGGTCGTGGTCCGGACCGAGCGGCAGACCGACTACGAGGAGAAGCTCAAGAAGAAGATCCGCACCTCGGGCTGCGCCCAGGGAACGGTGTTCGGCGACCTGATGGAGAAGTTCGAAGAGGTCGCCCTGCCGGCGGAGGCCCGGCTCAAGACATCCTGGATCTACGCCCTGTCGCGCAAGATCAACCAGGCGCCCAGCCTCTACCTCGGCGCCGGGGCGATCCACGGCTGCGTGCTCTGCCGGGGCGACCGGCCCCTGGTCTACATGGAGGACGTCGGCCGCCACAACGCGGTCGACAAGATCGCCGGCTACATGTTCCTCGAAGGCATCGCGCCCGACGACAAGATCTTCTACACGACCGGCCGCCTGACCTCGGAGATGGTGATCAAGACGGTCCAGATGGGCGTGCCGATCCTGATCTCCCGCTCGGGCTTCACGGCCTGGGGCGTGGATCTGGCGCGCCAGGCCGGCCTGACCCTGGTCGGCCGGGCCAAGGGCAGGCGCTTCATCGCCCTGGCCGGCGAGGAGCGCATCGTCTTCGACGGCGATCCCGCGGCGGTCGCCGAGGAGGACGCCCGGCACCAGCGCAAGGCGGGCCGGGGCGGCGATGACTGAAGGCGCGGCGGTCGCCGGCGTGGTGATGGCCGGCGGGCTCTCGCGGCGCATGGGGGGCGGCGACAAGGGACTGCGCCTGCTGGCCGGCCGCTCGATCCTCGAGCGGGTTATCGAGCGCGCGCGGCCCCAGGTCGGACCCCTGGTGCTGAACGCAAACGGCGATCCGGCCCGCTTCGAGACCTTCGGCCTGCCGGTCGCCGCCGACGTGGTCGAGGGCTTCGCCGGGCCGCTGGCCGGCGTCCTGACCGGTCTCGACTGGGTTTCCCGCAACGCGCCGGACTGCGCCTGGCTGGCCAGCTTCGCCTGCGACGCGCCCTTCCTGCCGCGCGATCTGGTCCGTCGCATGCTTGACGCCGTGTCGGCGGAGGGCGCCGACCTGGCCTGCGCCGCCTCGCAGGGCCAGGCCCACCCGGTCTTCGGTCTGTGGCCGCTCGGCTTGAAAGACGACCTGGCGCGGTTCCTGGGCGAGGAGGGCGGCCGCAAGGTCGACGTCTGGACCGGCCGCTACCGCCTGGCCACCGTGACTTTCGAGGCCCTGGCCACGGACGCCGGGCCGCTCGACCCCTTCTTCAACGCCAACCGGCCCGATGACTTGGCGGCGGCGGAACGCTTCGCCGCCGCTCTCGATTAGACCTTCCCGATCAAGTCCCGGCAGGTGTCCAGGATGGTTCCGACCGGATCCGACGGCGGCTGCGCGGCCAGCCTTTCGGCGGTCGCGGTCGCCGCGTTCCGTGTCTCGGCCGTGTCCAGGAGCCGGCGCAGGTAGCCCATCACGCTCTCGACCGTCAGCTTGCCGTCGGCGTTGACCGTGATCGCGCAGTTCAGCTGGTGCAGGCCGTAGGAGGTCACCAGCCGCTCCAGGTTGTTGACCAGCAGCAGCTGCGGCGTGCCGGCGCGCAGCGCGGCGAAGGCCGTGGCGTGGCCGCCGTGGTGGATCGCGATGCGCGATTCAGGCAGGACCTGCTCCAGCGGCAGCGGGCGGTCGTGGAACGTCAGGGAAGACGACTCGAAACGCCGCCGAAGGCCCGCATCGATGCCCGGAACGAAGACGTCGCCGGGCAGCTTCAGCCTAACGATCGCGTCCAGCGTGGTCGCGAGGTGCCGATTGTTGGCCGGCAGGTAGACGAAGACCCGGTTCTCGGGCCGGGTCTCCAAGGGGCGGACCGCGCCGAAGGCGGGCACGTTGTAGGGCGCCAGCGGCGGCTCCCGGCGGAACGCGCGGTAGGGGTCGAACTCGGGAATCGTGCAGGCGAAGGTCGCGTCGCCGTTGAAGATGTCGGCGAGGTGGTCGACCGGGCGGACGCCGAGCTGCTTCTGGATGCTCTGCACCGCCTGCAGAACCTCCCGCTCGGCGGTCCGGCTCGAGGCCGGGACCTCGGTCTCCCAGGGGCGCATGGGCGGGCAGGGTTGCCCCGGCGGGGGAATGCTGTAGCCCGTGCCCACGGCGAGCGTCGGAACTTGGCCCCGCGCCGCCATCAGGAGCGTCGGGCTGTAGTCGGCGACCACCAGCGAGGGTTCGACCAGGCGGATGATGGCCTGCCAGCCGCGCGCCTGTCCCAGCAGCAGAGCGGGATCGTGGTAGCCGTGGTTGCGCAGGGTGTCGGCGTGGCTATGGGCGAGCGCCCTGGGGTCCTTCGGCTGGTAGACGGTCGGCCACCGCGGCGCCTGAAGCAGCATGGAATCCGCGACGGGCCCGCCCCGGCCGGTCAGAAAGCGCTGCGAGTCGCCCAGGTGCTTGACCGCGAAGACCGCCTCGTGATCCCCGGCCAGGCCCTCGGCGATCGGCAGCAGGGTGGTCAGATGGCCCAGGCCGCCGCCGAACTCCCATCCGAAAAGAACTCTTGCCATCTCGCTGTCTCGACTCGTTTGGCCCTGCCCGATTGAGCGCGAGGGTGTTTAGCACGGCCTGGAACGCCGTCAATGGAGCCGCGGATTGCGACTTCAAGACGGTTTATGGCTAATTACATTAACCACGTCAGTATTATTCCAGTAAAAACAAAGTATTCGTGCCAGTTTGTGCCATTCTATGGTATTATTGTAACAAGATATTCAAATCGATCCGGTAGCATGGCAGAATGTTCCTGATCATGCCATTCGTGGCGAGGGCGAAGTGATGGTGTCGAGCGATTCGCTGTCCCACTATCGGGAGTTCGGCTACGCGGTCGTTAGGGGCCTTTTTTCGGCGGCGGAGATCGCCGATCTGGCCGAAGCCTTCGACCGCAGCTACGCCCAGGGGCTGGCCTACGGGGCCTCTTTTCGGCATCAGAACACGCTGTTCCGCCTTGGCGAGGATCCGAACCTCGGCAAGATCGTCCGCATGGTCCAGTGGCCCTCCTACTTCGACGAGACCTTCGCGGCGGTCCGGACCGACCCGCGCCTTTTCGACCTGCTCGGACCGCTCCTCGGGCCGGACATCAAGCAGATCATCAACCAGCTCCACTGGAAGCCGCCGGGAGCGGCCGGGGCCGAGTTTGGCTATCACCAGGACATCCGGTTCCGCCGGCCGCGCGAGGCCTACCGCCGGACCGAGCGGGCCTACGTGCAGACCGGCCTGGCGATCGACGCCCATGATCGGTCGAGCGGCGCCATGACGATCTTTCCGGGAAGTCACAGGCTGGGCGAACTGAGCCTGGCCGATGCCGGGCCGATCATGGACCGGCCGCTCGACGACGCCGACGTGGCGCGCGCCGGGATCGATCCGGCGAGCAAGATCCACCTGGAACTGGAGCCCGGCGATCTCGCCTTCTGGAACCTCTATCTGGTCCACGGCTCGGGCCCCAACCGGTCCCGGGGCGACCGGCGGTTCTATCTCAACGGCTACGTCTCGGCCGACGACTGCGACCGCGGCGAGTGGGCCTTTCGGGCCGGCCGGCCCTGCCCCCTGGGCGAGCCGGTCTTGGTTCACTTCGAGGATCTATTCCGGCGCCCCGAGCCGCACTTCGTCGACCCGTGACGCGTTCCCCCGCGACGCGCTGCAATGGGACCCTGGCTCAGATAATCGCCGTTTCCGCGTCTTCTTCCCGCTCGGACTCTGCTTGATCGGTGCCGAGCTCGTAGACCTGGTCGGCCGCTTCGAGCCAGGCCGGACGATGGGTGATCGAAAGGATCGTCCGGCCGCCGGCAATGTCGCGGATGTTCCGGCAGATCGCCTGCTCGGTCTCCGGGTCGAGGGCGCTGGTCACCTCGTCGAGAATCAAGAGCTTCGGGTCGTGCACAAGGGCACGGGCCAGGGCGATGCGCTGGCGTTGGCCGCCGGAGATCTTTAGCCCGCGTTCGCCGACCACGGTCATGATGCCGTTCGGGGTTTCGCGCACGAAATCCCAAGCGTCAGCGGCCTTGAGCGCCGCTTCGGCCCGCTCCGCACTGAGCGACCGGTCCCCCAGGGTGATGTTGTTCAGGATCGTGTCGTTGAACAGGATGAGTTCCTGGGGCACGTAGCCGATCATGCTGCGCCAGGCCTGCAGGTTGATCTCTGGAAGCGGGGTGCCGTCGATCAGCACCTCGCCCTCCTGCGGCTGGTAGAAGCCCAGAAGGATGTCGGTCAGCGTGGTCTTGCCGACGCCGGAAGCGCCGATCAGGACGGTGACCTTGTTGGCTGGGATCTCCAAGGAAACGCCGTCGAGAACCGGCTTGCCGCCGAAAGAGAAGGAGATGTTGTGCAGACTGCAGCCCTGCTCGAGAGTCGGCTTCTTGGTACCGCCCGGCGGCTCCCGATTCTCCACCGCCTCGTCCAGGATACTGTGCACCGAATCGTAGGCGGCCTCGACGATCGCCGCCTCCTGCTGGACCTTCTGAAGCTCGGCGATGGCCCGGACTGTCCGCTTGGTCATGACCCCCATGACCAGGAGGATGGCGAGCGGAACCGCCCAGACGGTGACCGCGATGTAGAAGCCGATCGCCATGAAGGTGACGTAGATCGGTTCGCGTGCCGCGCTCATGAAGAAGGCGCTGACGACCTGAAGGCGCAGCGCCTTCTTCAGGCGCGCCAGGCGGTCTTGGAACAGCTCGGCATACTGGCCCTGGCGGGCCATGGCCTTGATCGGCTTGATGCCGATCAGGGCATCGTTGAGGTCGATGACGAGCTGGCGCGTGTGCTTGGTCTGCCGCCGGCCGGCGCGCTTGGAGAGCCGGACCAGGGGATTAAGGACCAAGATGAGCACGACGCCGATCCCTGCGGCGAAGAGCGCGAGCTTCCAGGATATCAATATCGCCAGGCCGATATAGAGCAAGCAGCGCAGCGCGCTCGCGAAGAACTGTACGGCCAGCATGTAGGCCTGGGCCGAGCGGGCCGCTTCCAGGCTGATGGCGTTGGAGAAGCGGCCGACGGGCTGGTGGGTGAAGAACCACCAGTTCACCGAGAGGAGGTTTTCGATGATCCGCTTTCGCATGCGCGTCACCAGCGCGACGGCGGCGAAGCCGACGTGACGCGCTGCCACCATCTTCAACAAGGCCGTCGCGAAGGCCATGCCGACCAGCAATAGGAGCAGCGTCACGAGCGTCGGCTCGAGCCCGACTAAGGCGAGCGCCTTCTCGACGGCTTCCGTGAGCGGCGAGGGATCTTCCGTGGCGTTCGGGTCGATCATCGACAGGAGCGGCAGCAGGCTGGCAATGCCGAACCCCTCGGTCAGGGACGATAGCAGCAGAAAGAACAGCACGGTCCACCGCGTGCTCGCGTCGAGCGACATGAATATCCGAAAGATGCTTCTCATCGACGCGCGAACTCTTCCATCAAGCTGCTTGTCTCGCCCGGGAGGACGCCTATTGTACGGCTGATCTCGCCTGTCCTAGCAGACGCCGTGATGCCGCGCCAGCGGCGCTTGCGAGCTGCCGGCAGGCGCCGCCGGGCCTGCGCACAAGCTCGTTCGTCACCGCCCCTCGGCAAGTCTGGTTTCGCACTCCTTAACAAAGGGTAGCCGGAAACACAAAGGCGAAGCAGCCCCCTCAAGACCCGGATGCAAGAACCAATCGACCGCTCCTTGGAAGACCCCCCGGCCGAGGGCCGACCGACCAATCGGCTCCCGCGGGTCTGGTTGGTTCTCGGGGACAAGCTGGGCGACAACGCGCAAGCGGAAATCGTCGCCGAGCATCTGGGCTGGCCGCTGGAGCGCAAGATGCTGAAGTTCAAGCCCCGTTTCGTCGAGGGCAAGCCGCGCTTCCGGCCTTCCCTGCACCACATCGACCTGGAGAGCTCCGCGCGCCTCGAACCCCCCTGGCCCGATCTCGTGATCACCGCCGGCCGGCGTCCGGCCATGGCCGCGGTGTGGCTGCGCCGCCAGTCGGGCGACCGTGCCAAGGTGGTGATGGTCGGCCGGCCGCGCGGCGGCCCGGCGACTTTCGACCTCGTCGTCGCCCCGCCCCAGTTCCGGGTCCCGGACGACGAGCGCGTGGTGCCGCTGGCCCTGCCGCTGATGCGGCCCGACCGGGCGCGGATCGAAGCGGGCCGGGAGGAGTGGTCGCCCCGCTTCGCCGACCTGCCGAGGCCCCTGACGGCGGTGTTGGTTGGCGGCAAGACGCGGCCCTTCCGGGTCGATGCGGCGGCCATGGCGGAACTGGTCGCCGGCGTCCGCAAGGCGACTGAAACCAGCGCGGAGGGGCCCGGGACGCTCTACTTCACCACCAGCCGGCGGACCCCGGAGCCGGCGGTACGCGCTCTGGAGGCGGCCTTGCCGGCCAACGCCAGACTCCACGCCTGGCGCCCGGACGCGCCCGAGAATCCCTATGCGGGCCTGCTCGCCCTGGCCGACCGCTTCGTGGTGACCGGCGACAGCGTATCGATGATGGTCGAGGTTGCGCGACTCGGCAGGCCGCTGGCAATCTTCGCGCCGCCGGTGCGCATGGCCCCCCTCGCGGACCTGGCCCGGGCCCTGGGCTTGGCTGGCTGGGGCCCCGGAGCGCCCGTCAACGCCGACCGGGCCGCCGCGTTGAATCGGTTGTTTTTCAGTTCCCGCGACCTGACCGCCGTGCAGCGCGCCCTGGTCGAGCGCGGCCTCGCGGTCTGGCTCGGCGCGCCCTTTCCAACGGGCCGCTCGGGCGCGCCCGACGACCTCGACAAGGTGGTCCGGCGCATCCACGGACTGTTCGGCGCGGCTTGACCGTCGGGAGCCAGCACCGTAAAGCCCTACCCTGTTGTGAAGCGGCAAATCGAATGTTAAGACCCTGGCCCGCACAACAATTGCCATCGGCCGGAGTAGTTTTCGCGAAGGAGCGGAATCTATGGACTATCAGGTATTCATCCATAGCAATCACAAGCAGATGGTCGGGGCCCTCGTAGGGCAGTACGCGTTCAAGCGCAACTCTCGACACGCCGACAAGTTCGAGGTCCGGATTATCGATACCAAGGACTACGATTTTCTGCGCCGGCACGACGGGCAGCCCTATCTGCGCGATGGCGGCACCCGGATCTGGGACTACGATGACCTGCAGTCCTTCACCCCTCTGCGCTTCCTGCCGCCGGAGCTGATGGGCTACCAGGGCCGCGCCGTGATCACCGACCCCGACGTCTTCGCGGTCGGCGATATCTGGGACCTGCTGAGCCGCGATATGGGCGGCGCGGCGATCATGTGCCGGCCGCGCGGGGTGCTGGGCAAGTCGGACAGCATGGCGACCAGCGTGATGCTGCTGGACTGCGCCAAGCTGACCCACTGGCGCGCCGAGGAGAGCTTCGACAAGCTCTTTACCCGGGAACTCGACTATGCGGACTGGATCGGCCTCAAGAATGAGCCGCGCGAATCCATCGCCCTGTTTGAGAACGAATGGAACGACTTCGACCGCCTGACCAAGAAGACCAAGCTGCTGCACAACACGAAGCGGCGCACCCAGCCCTGGAAGACCGGCCTGCGGGTCGACTACACGCCGCCGGACAAGCCGGCCGGCTCGACCCTGCTCGGGCTGCTGGACAAGGCCCGCCGGCGCCTGTTCGGCGTCTACGGCCTCTTGGGCCACTACCGGGCGCACCCCGATACCAACCAAGAGCGCTTCTTCTTCGGCCTGCTGCGCGAATGCCTGGAGAAAGGCGTGATCACCGAGGACATGCTGCGCGACGAGATGGCCCGCAAGCATGTGCGCGGCGACGCCTTCGAGGTACTCGAACGGGTGCCGCCGCTGGCCGCATGAACCGGCCGAGCGTCGCGGGCGCGTGCCCGGGACCTGGAAGAGAGATGATCGCAATCACACCCGAAAGGCCGTTCGCCTCATGTCCACGGCACTGAGCCAGTTCCTGCGAGAGCTGATCCTGCTCGTCCTCTTCTTCCTGCCCGAGTCGCGCAAGGTCAGGATCGAACGCTGGATCAGGGGACGCGACGAGTTGGCCAAGCTGAAGCAGGCAGACTGCGTCATCGTTTCCTACGGCAAGAGCGGTCGCACCTGGCTGAGGGTGATGATCTCGCGGGTCTATCAGCTCAAGCACGGTCTCGCCGAGCGGCAGCTGATCACCTTCGACAACATGCATCGAAGGAATACCGCGGTCCCCAAGATCCTGTTTTCGCACGACAACTACATCAAGGACTATACGGGCAACGGGGACAGCAAGAAGGACTACTACGGCAAGAAGGTGGTCCTTCTGGCCCGCGACCCGGCCGATGTCGCGGTGTCGCAGTTCTTCCAGTGGAAGTTCCGCATGCGGCGGCGCAAGAAGGCGCTCAACGCCTACCCGACGCACGGCGAGGACATCTCGCTCTACGACTTCGTGATGCGGCCCGAGTCCGGCCTGCCCAACGTGATCAAGTTCATGAACCTCTGGGCCGAGGAAGCGGACAAGTTCGAGGATTTCCTGGTCGTGCGCTACGAGGACATGCGCAAGGACCCGAAGGCCGTGCTCGGCCGGATCATGGACTTCATCGGCACGCCGGCCAGCGACGCCGAACTGGCGGGCGCGGTCGCCTTCGCCTCGATCGAGAACATGAAGAAGATGGAGCAGAAGAAGGTGTTCTGGCTGTCGGGCTCGCGCATGAAGCCCGGCGACAGCCGGAACCCGCAGTCCTTCAAGGTGCGCCGGGCCAAGGTCGGCGGCTACCGCGACTATTTCGAGGAGGACGAGACCGAGACCCTGGACCGGGTGGTCCGCGACCGCCTGTCGCCCTTCTTCGGCTACGCGAGAGGCGGCAGCGGTGAGGAGCCGGAAGCCGGGGTCGCCGTCGCCGGCTGAGGCCGGCCCTGTCAAACGCCGGAACCGGCGGTAAAATGAAGGGGAGTGCGGCGCCCGGTCGGCGCCGGGAACGTCTTTAGGGAGGCGAAGTGCGGCGACAGGAAAGCCTGCCGCTCGGCGTGGTGATCGAGCGGCGCGAGAGCGACCATCCCTGGCAGGACTATGCCTGGCGGCCGGTCGCGGTGATTCCGGGTGCTGCGCCCCGCGACCCGCGCGACCCCTGGCTCGAGCTCGCGCGCGGCGAGGATTGGATCCGATTTCACGCCGGCACCTTGCCGCTGGAACTGTTTCGCAAAGAGACCGAGGGGTACCGGGTGAACCTCTCCCAAGAGCCGCCGCGGGTCTTCGTCTGCCTGCGCAGCGTCGAGGACCCGGCGTGCGAGCACGAGGTCACGCCCTTCCTGGTGACGGTCTGCCCCTACGAGGCCCAGGATTACCTGGACAGCGGCGAGGAGATCGTCGAGGCCGTGGCCATGCCCGAGGGCGTGGTCGCCTTCGTGCAGGCCTACATCGACGAGCACCACGTGGACGAGCCATTCTACAAGCGCAAGCGAAAGGGCCCGCGCCGGCCCGACGAGAGCTTCGTCCGTCGGCCCCCGGGCGGCGAGCCGGGCCGCGGCAACGGCCGGTTCGACTAATCGGTCATGGCCGAGGACGACAAAGGCTTCGTTTCGCGCTGGTCCAGGCTCAAGCGCACGCGGCGCGTCGAGCTGCCGCCCGAGGCCGAGACGAACGCCGCGACGCCGGGGCCGCCAGGGTCGTCGGCCGGCGAGCCCGCGCCGCCGGGCGATGCCGAGGTCGAGGCGCTGGTCGAGTCCCTGCCCGACATCGACAGCCTGACCGGAGAGTCGGACTTCACGGTCTTTCTGCAGAAGGGTGTGCCCGAAGAGCTCAAGCAGCGCGCTCTGCGCAGGCTCTGGCGTCTCAACCCTGTCTTCGCCAACCTCGACGGGCTGAACGACTACGACGAGGACTTCACCGACGCGGCGCTGGTGGTGAAGAACCTGAAGACGCTCTACGAGGTCGGCAAGGGCATGCCGGCGCCGGAGAAGCCGGACCCGGAAGAGGCGGAACCGGAGGCGGCCGACGAGGCTACCGCGGAGGCGGTCGAGGAGGCGGCGCCGGCAGAACAGCAGGCTAAGGCTGCCGAGTCGCTTGATCACGCCCCGCCGTGCGCCCCGAACGCCGCGGCCCCGGAGCCCCCGGGCGCGGAGCAGGCGCGGCCCGCGGCGGCGGTCGAGAAGTCGCCTCCCGGCCGCGCGGTCCGGCGGCGCTGGGGCCGATTCGACAGCTGATCGAACCCAGCGTTGATAGGGTCGCGCAGCTCTTCAACCCTGGTTCGGCAGAGCGGTCCCGGAGCGGACAGGCGACCTGTTGACACGCTGTTGACACGGTGTCGGATTGGGTTTCTAATCGGTCTAATAATTGCGATAACCCTCAGATACTTAGGGTTATTCGTGCGGGTCTCCGGGACGACTTCAGCAGCCGTTTCGGAGATCGGGACAACGAAAAACAGACCGCTTCGCGGGAGGGACTGGTCACTTGGCGGATGCCGCCGTGAGCATTGAAATCTCTGAAGAAGATCAGTTGCGTGCCGATTGGTACGCGCTGCTCGCGCGCCTGCTGTCGCGACCGGCCGACGAGGATCTCTTGGCGATCTTGCGGCGCTTGGGAAGCGACGAGCCGGCGGGGAGCGAGACGGATTTGAGCGCGACCCTGCGCGCCCTTCGGGCGGCGGCGCAGGGCGGCCGGGTCGAGGCGATCGCCCAGGAGTACTTCGACCTTTTCATCGGCGTCGGCGGGAGCGAGCTGACCCCCTACGGCTCTTACTACCTGACGGGGTTCCTCCACGAGAAACCGCTCGCCCGCCTGCGCGACGACATGGCCGAACTCGGGATCGCCCGGGGCGAGGGCGTCGCCGAATCCGAGGATCACATCGCCGCGCTGTGCGACATGATGGCGGGCCTGATCACCGGCGCCTTCGGCGAGCCGGCCGACCTTGCGACACAGCGCCGTTTCTTCGACGATCACATCGGCTGTTGGGCGCCCCGGTTCTTCGAGAACATGGAGGCTTCGCCCTCGGCCGTCTTCTACATGCCGGTCGGCACCTTGGGCCGGCTGTTCATGTCAATCGAGAGTCAAGCCTTCGCCATGGCGGCTTAGGTTTGAGCTTGGCCGCGCGGTTCGGGGTGTGCCCGCGGCCTTGGTCCCATCACCCCACGACAAGCGTTCACCAGGAAAGGATAGGTGAGCAGATGAGCGAGAAGAAGAAGGCGCCGGTCGGGCGCCGGGACTTCTTCAAGAAAGCCGGCCTCGGGGCCGGCGCCGCCGGCATGGCCGCGGTCGGGCTCTCCGCCAAGCAAGGCAAGGCGGACGAGCCGGCTCCGGCCCGGCCCGGCAGCGCGGGCTATCGCGAGACGGCCCACGTGAAGAAGTACTACCAACTGGCCAGGTTCTGATCGGGTCTCCGATCGAGACTGGCTTTTCGGAAAACGGAACAAGCGTAGGAGAGGTCAATGCTTACGAAAAAGACGAATGGGGTTGCGAATGGCCCCCGTTTGTCCAAGGCGTTGGCAGGCGTGGTTGGCAGTGCCATCGACCGCCGGACCTTCCTGAGGCGCTCGGGGCTCGCGGCCGGTGGTGCCGTGGCGGCCGCGAGTCTGTCGTCGGGAATGGTCAAGAAAGCCGAAGCCCAGAGCTCCGGCGGCGGCGAGATTCAGCAGATCAAGTCGGTCTGCACGCACTGCTCGGTCGGCTGCACGGTCATCGCCGAGGTTCAGAACGGGGTTTGGGTCGGACAGGAGCCCGGCTGGGACAGCCCCTTCAACCTGGGCGCCCACTGCGCCAAGGGCGCGGCGGTGCGCGAGCACGCCCACGGCGAGCGACGCCTCAAGACCCCGGTCAAGATGGTCGGCGGCAAGTGGCAGAAGATCAGCTGGGACGACGCGATCAACGAGATCGGCGACAAGATGCTCCAGATCCGCGAGCAGTCCGGCCCAGACTCGGTCTACTGGCTCGGCTCGGCCAAGCACAACAACGAGCAATCCTATCTGTTCCGTAAGTTCTACGCCTTCTGGGGCTCCAACAACGGAGACCACCAGGCGCGGATCTGCCACTCGACCACGGTCGCGGGTGTCGCCAACACCTGGGGCTACGGCGCG
>JAAUYK010004546.1_pt1 | contig 14238 bp, 9 predicted proteins | sample 7278021 | NCBI WGS metagenome assembly JAAUYK01 (sample SAMN14350223, study PRJNA611818) | marine sediment metagenome | isolation source: surface marine sediment (1.8m) | place: French Polynesia: Moorea | collected 2018-08
GGGCAACGTGGCCAATGGCACCACGGTGCAGTTTAATATCAACGGTGATGGTTCAAACAAACTGATGGTCGGCATCTCTGTCGAGGAGCCCGATACCGAATGTGCGACAGACGCCACCATAAATACTGCAACCTACGACGGCGCTGCGTTAACGCTCGTACCCGGCTCAGAGATACGAACAGATTCATCGGGCTTTTGTATGCGCTCGCAGATGTGGTACGTGGATAACCCCTCAGCTGGCAGCTCCCAGTTATCCATTATTACCCAGGGTACGACCCGCGCGGTAAACGTCGCCGCAGTCATGTTGAACAACGCCGCTGCGGGAGACCCGGAAAACGTGGCCACCAATAGCAACAACACCGGCGTCAATGCCATCACCACATCGATCAACACGCTCACCGCGAATGCGATGCTGGTGGACATCGTGGGTAACGGCAACACAGGCGATTACACCCCCGGTGCCGGGCAAACCGAGCAGGAAGAAGTCGATGGTAATTCATCAATGGCATCAATGAGTACAAAGATCGTCGCTACCCCGGTCACCTTTAATGAAACAGTAAACACGGTCACTATTAGTACAGTCGAATTAACACGTGCATTGGCCTTTGCATCGGTACAGCCGGTCGGCGGACAGAATATGGGCCGTTCTGATTATCTCGGTGATGATGTTATCGGTGTCGGTTCATACACCACTACATTGACTTCTTCTACTCAACTGACGCTGGAAAGGACCACCGCGGTTGCCAACTCCGACGTGGGCTGGTTTGTGGTTGAGTTTCCCGAACCACCGACGGCAGAAATCATTTTGAGTACGACGAATAATGCAACACTGGGTGGTCAGGCTATCGATCAGGATGAGGCGGTACAATACGATGGCACCACCGGGACGTTATTCCTCGATGACGCAACCTTTGCCAACAACGAAAACCTCACTGGCTTGCACGCCATTGACGATGGCAGCGGCAATATCCTGCTAACGACTACCGGTGATGCCGTTATTGATGGTGTGGCATTTGGTGATGATGACATCGTGCGCGTGTCACCGACCGGAACGGCAGGCATCTATGACTCGACGGTTATCGTCTTCGATGGTGGCACCAACTTCACCAATGCCAATGAAGATATCGATGCAGTGTTCGAGCGCGATAACGGCAACATTATATTGTCCACCACAGGTGGTGCGGCATTACCCGCCTGTGGCGGGGGTAACCTGGGTTTTGCAGATGACGATCTTATCGAATGGGACGTTAACCTCAACTGCGCCACCTTCTTCCTCGATACCAGTGCGGCGGCTGGTGGTGACCTGATTCCTAACGCGGGTGGCGATGAAGACATCACCGGAGTGCATCTGCTCGACGATGACCCCAACCTGATTTTGTTTTCACTGACAAATAACAATACCATTCGCGGCGTCGCCGTACTTGATGGTGATGTTGTGCTTTACGATGTCGCTGCTGACACGGCATCTATCTATTTTCCCGAATCCGAATTCGGTACCAATGAAGATGTCAACGCGGTCACTATTGCCGTACCTGTTGTTGTTAATGCCGTTGATCACTATGCGATTTCGTTTCCAGTCACGCCCGCCGTGACCTGTGAGGCGCTGGAGGTCGACATCATTGCACACCAGGACCCGGTCGATCACAGCTTACTTGTTGCGCCGACTGCGGGCACCGTCTTGACCGTAACAGCCAATGTCGCAACGCCAGCCGATGTTGTCTGGATTGAAGGGCCGGGCGGCAATGGATCACTGGTGCCATCAGGTGCGGGTCAGGCGCAGTACACCTTCAATGGCGCAGAAACGTCGGTAAAACTATTTCTCAGCTATCCGAATGCAGAGACGAATGTCAGTTTAGATGTTCTTGATTCAAATGGTGCGGCAGAATTTGCCTCGCCGCCGCCAGATGAAGACCCCGTTGTCGATTTCGTACTGGCGGCCTTTCGTTTCCTTGATACCACCGATGCCGTAATTGGTACCCAGATAGCGGGCAAGCCTTCAAACGTAGCGCCGGGAAATCAAACCTTACAGTTGCGCTCGGTACGTACCAATACCACGACGCTGGAATGTGAGGTCCCTCTTAACGGTACCAATATACCGGTTGAGTTTGCCTATGAATGTAATGACCCTGCCAGCTGTGCCATCACGACTGATGGCTTGTCACTAACGGCGGCAGAAACACAACTGGTTGATGAAGTGGGCACGGGTTTTACTGCCATCAACATGGATTTTGTTGGTGGGGTAGCCGAATTCTTTTTTACCTATAACGATGTTGGTGATATCACGCTGAGGGCGCAAAAAACACTGGCTGCCGACCCGTTAGCTACGCCGCCGACGACCGCAACGACGCTGGAAGGCAACGCCTCGTTTATCGTTCGACCGTTTGGTTTTGATATTGATTCATCCGGCTTACGCGCCGCGGACTGGTTGGACAACAACGCCCTTGATGACAGCACCGGTACGAACCTGTCTTATGCGGCAGACGCGGATGGATCTGTATTCGTCCGCGCCGGCAATAGCAGTAATACCTTCCCTGTTACGATACGTTCGATTTTATGGGAAAGCGCAGACGATACAGATAATGATGGTGTGCCGGATAGTGGTGCTAACCTGACCGATAACAGCATAACGCCCAACTTTGGTGAAGAGGCGGCAACCGAGTTGGTTAATGTCACTGTGGGCAACATCAGGCCGACCAATGTCGGTACGCTGTTTTTTGGCACCAACCTGGATTTCACTGCTTCAGGCGGCACGCTGACCACGAACCTGGCATTTGATGAGGTCGGCATTATTGATTTAACTGCTTCACTCGCAAGCGGTAACTACCTGGGCGGTTCCAACAATGCCACCGCGACACACCAGGATTTTGGTCGGTTTATTCCAGATCGGTTTGTCGTCACCAGCAATACACCCGTGCTTGAGAGTGCCTGTATCGCCGGCAGTTTTACCTACATGGATGAATCATTTTTCTATGGCGTCGGCAATGAGCCTGCGATTACGATCACCGCTGTTAATGAGAATGGCGATACAACGTTGAATTACGGCGACGGTGGCACGGCGGCGACAGACTACTGGAAGTTGCCCACTTCATTAACTCGCGTTTATTCGGATAACGGCGTTAATAATGGCGCAACATTTACTGACACGCTGGCGCCTACGGTGAATGCAACTGGAACCGACGATTTTGATGGTGTCGGTGTGTTTACTGTTTCCAATATTACAACAGATCAAGATGCCTTCCTGTTCGATCGTGCGTCCATTGATTTAAACGCGGCAGAGGGCGCCCCTTTTGTTGCCGATATTGACTTGCAAATAGCCGTCGCGTCTTTTACCGATACGGATACCGTCTGTTTTGATACCGGTTCAGGTTGCCAGGCTTTTACCATCAGCGGTATCACCGGCACCGAATTACGCTTTGGTCGTTTGGTGATTGGTACGACGGCTGGTTCAGAACTGATACCTGTGACCGTGCCGTTCCAGACCGAATATTTTGATGGCGCTAATTTTATCGTCAATGCCGCCGATGCCTGTACGTCGATTGACGTGACTGACCTAACCCTGGTGAGTGGTGTGGAAGGCCCGGAAACCGATGGCACCATAGATATCTCCAATGCGCCCGCTTGCAGTGGCAGCGGCGTGGCGACCGGCGTAGTCACAAATTCTCCATTTGCCGCCGGCGTTGGGGAGTTGGTGTTTACCCTGGCTGTTCCGGCGGCACGCTGCACCGGTTTCATTGACATTACCCCAACGAGTTTGTCGACCTGGTTACAGTTCGACTGGGATGACGACGACGGCAACGATGATGGTCCTTACGACGATTTTCCAATCGGACGGGCAGACTTCGGCATTTTTGAAGGACCGTCGGAATACATCTACATTCGCGAGCCTTGGTAGGGCTTTAATTTTCCTCGCTAACTACAAGATATTGTGTTGATTAACACTATATCTTGTAGCAGAATTACAGTTCGGATAACACTAAATTGCGGATAAGTCTATGATATTTCTTTAAATATCATATATTACATATAGTTATATGGCTTAGCTAAGACTAAACATTAACTTTATTACCCGTCCGCCATGTATTGCATGTATGCAACCGGGTTCCGGCGATTGGCCGGATAGAGATAGGGGTCAAATCCATTGTTGGATTTTTTCAGGCGGAAGCTGAAAAAAGGAACAAAAGTAGCGGTTTATACCGACGATAGCACTGTCTCTGTTGCCCGGGTAAAACGAGAAGGTGATACACCACCTTCGCTGGAATTGTGTGACGTACAGGATGTGCAAAATATCTCTATCCGCGATGCCGTCCTGTCAAAGCTGACCAAAACGCATAACCTGGATCACTACCACTGCTTGAGCCTGATGCAGCTTGGTGATTATAACTTGTTACTTGTTGAAGCTCCCGACGTCGAACCCGACGAAATGCGTGCCGCAATAAAATATCGTATCCGTGAGTTAATTGATTTTGATGTCAACGAGGCCGTTGTCGATATTTTTGAGGCGCCGGCTGCGCGCTCCGCCGCTGGCGGACATATGGTTTACGCGGTGGTAGCCCGTGCCAGTCGCGTCAAGGCGCTAATTAATCAATTAAAGGGTGCAGGCCTGCACCTGGATACGATAGATATTCCCGAACTCGCCTTGCGAAACATCGCCGCGATGTTGCCTGAAGATGTGGCCGGTGTTGCGTTGGTCTACATTTCTGAACACCAGGGCTTGATTACCATCACACGCCAGGATGAGCTTTATCTGTCACGTACGATCTCAGGCGGCTACGGCATGTTGCCCGAGGCCGTGTTATCGGTTGTTGATGATGATGACTGTCGCCAATGGCTGGATAACATCATCATTGAAGTGCAGCGTTCCATGGATTACTACGAAAGCCACTTCGGTCAACCACAGGTTTCTGCGATCGTTCTGTCTCCACTTGATCACGAAGTACCCGGGCTCATCGAATATCTACAGGAACAGTTACAAATTCCGGCACGCTTCCTTGATATCCAGGAACTGATCGATGTTACCGAGCCGGTCTCCAGACAAGTGCAGTCACGCAGCTTGCTGGCACTCGGCACGGCATTAAGAGAAGAGGCACAGGTGGCATGAAACAAAATATCAACCTGTATCAACCAGAACTTAGAGAAGAGAAAGTTGTTTTCTCAGCTGCATCGATGCTGTTATTTACGGGTCTCTTTATTGTTTTATTTTCCGCAATCTATGCCTACGAGTTGTTCCAGATAGCACCATATGAAAAACAGATTACATCGCTCGATAACGAACTGTTATTGCTGCAACAACAAGTGACAACGCTTGAATCAGGACAGGCTATAGGCAAGAGCAAACTGCTGGAAAATGAAATAAAACGCATCACTGCTGAGATTGCAAAACGTGAAAGCATACTGGATACATTAACCAGCCGATCATTTGGTAATGACTCCGGTTTTTCAGATTATCTCGAGTCATTCGCGCGCGGTCATGTTGAAGGCACCTGGCTTACGCAGGTCAAGATAAAGGCTGGTGGTTCCTTACTAGGTTTGACTGGAAAAACCCTCTCCTCAGAACTGGTGCCGGTTTACATACAGAATCTTTCCAATGAAACAGTGTTAAAAGGCGCTGCTTTTAATGTGCTGGAAATTGCCCGTGTTGAAGGCAAGGAAGGCGATAGCGAAATTAATTTTTTGATAAGCACGAACTAGTGTCATGAACTCAATCAAGTTAATCATGAACAAGATCAACGAACGCAGTGTCCGTGAGCGAGCGATTATCTTCGTTGGCCTGGTTGCCGTGCTGTTCAGCCTTTGGGATACCATCCTTAATGCGCCGTTGCTCACCAAACAAAAACTCCTGACCAGTGAACTCAATAACAAGAATGCTGAACGATTTGCGCTAACGACACGGTTGCAGGAATTGATCGAAAAAGGCCAGCAAGATCCTGACGCTGATAATCGTGCGCGATTATCAGCACTGAAGGAAAAACTGGCGTCACTGGAATCTGAGTTGAAAGTTTCTACAAGCAACCTGGTAAAACCGGAACAGATGCCGCGGTTACTGGAAACAGTACTAAATGAAACCCGGGGCTTAACGCTGCAAAGCCTAAAAAGTCTTAAGGTGGCCCCACTAGTCGAGCAGGAAGAAGATACTTCGGCTAATAGCGCAGGCAAAGATAAGGTCAATGCTGACAATATTGCCAGTGCTTTCAAACATGGCATTCGTATTGAGTTTAACGGCGATTATTTTTCGACTATGACTTATCTCGAAAAACTGGAGCAGCTTGAGTGGGGCTTTTTCTGGGATAACTTTTCCCTGGACGTTGAGGGTTATCCGAACACGCGAGCGTCTATTGAAATATTTACGTTAAGTCTGTCACGGGATTGGATAGGAGTATGAAAGCAAAATCATATTTCTCAATCAGCTTGAGCAGCATTGTGCTTTTTGCCATATCGGCTTCCGCATACGCCGTATCGGAATTACCCGATCCTACACAACCGGCTTATTGGCTACAGCAGTCCCGACCTGTGTTCGTAGAACAGGTGCAAACGCCAGGCAGGAAAATAGAGTGGCGAGTATCTGCAATAAGGATATCACCCGATGATCGCACTGCGATCGTTAATGGCAAGCTGGTACGCGTTGGTGACACAGTCAGTACCGCGGTCGTTCGCGAGATCCAACACGCGTCTGTGGTGATTGAAGAAGATCAAAAACAACTGATTTTACGGCTATTCACAACGTCGTCAGTTAAAGACGATGTCGTTACTAAAACGAAGACAAGCCAACCCTGACTATGAAAATGACAACCAATAAAGGCATGATGTTCAGCGGCTATTGCAGCACGCTGATACTGTCATTGCTGCTATTGTCCGCTTGTCAGCAGCAGGAGGTTAAGCAAGACCTGGTCGAAGATATGGAAAAGTCGATATCGGAAGCGATTGAGACTAACAGTGAACAGACGGTACCAGATGCGATTTCGGATAGTCTAATTCCCACGATTACGCTGGATATGGGTGAAGTACCCATAGTCAAGGACGATGAAAGGTTTGATATTGCTGTTAATGGCGTACCTGCCGATCAGTTTTTCCTAAGTCTTGTTGATGGCACTGACTACAACATGGTCATTCATCCTGAAGTCTCAGGCAATATTACGTTGAACCTCAGGAATGTGACGATTCCAGAGGTAATGGAGGCGGCAAGGGACGTGTTTGGTTTTGAATTTGTTAATACTGAATACGGATTCCAGGTACTGCCGGCAAGATTGCGGGCACGCATTTACCAGATCAATTACCTGAACATAGAACGCTCAGGCAACTCATCCACGTCAGTCAGTTCCGGTTCACTGACCCAAAATAACAACAACAACGACCCGAATGCGCCAGTCAACCGCAGCGCCAACACTGCCGGTGCAAGTATTAATACCCAGCAAACACTCGATACATTCTGGACAGAGCTTAGGGATTCCGTCTCTGCAATCATTGGCAGCGGCGAGGGCCGCAGTGTCGTGGTTAACCCACAATCCGGTGTTGTTGTAGCAAGGGCACTGCCCAACGAATTACGCGAGGTTGAATCTTACCTGCAGGCAACGCAGTTAATCGTGCAAAGGCAAGTCATACTGGAAGCCAAGATACTCGAGGTAAGGTTAAGTAACGAATATCAGGCGGGCATTAACTGGTCGGGTGTTTTATCACCAGGGAGTGATTCGATAACGGCATCAAATATTGGTGGCGGATCGGTTCTGGTTGATGAAGGCGGTAGAAGCATCATAGCCGGTAATACCGGTAATCTTGACCCGTCGAATCCTTCCGCCATTCTTGGTAGTGCTGCTTCAGCGTTTGGTGGTGTATTTACGCTGGCCCTGAATCTTGGCGACTTTAATGCCTTCATTGAATTACTTGAAACCCAGGGCAATGTGCAGGTGTTATCAAGCCCCAGGGTAGCAACACTCAACAATCAAAAGGCAATCATCAAGGTTGGTCAGGACGAATTTTTTGTTACCGATGTTTCTGCGGTTAATTCAATATCTGCAGCGGCCACTATTGTAAACCCGGATGTCACACTCACGCCTTTTTTCTCAGGTATCGCGCTCGATGTAACACCGCAGATTAGCCAGAATGGTGACGTCACATTACATGTTCATCCATCAATCAGTGATGTCGTTGACCAGCAAAAAACCGTCACTGTGGGTAACGTGACACAGCAACTTCCGCTTGCACTGAGTACAGTGCGTGAATCAGACAGTATCGTGCGTGCGAAAAGCGGTCAGGTTATTGTGATCGGTGGACTGATGCAGGAGACACGCATTGACAGGGATGCACAGACACCAGTACTTGGCGACATTCCCGGCGTTGGCGCACTGTTTAAACAGCGCAATGATGAAAGTGTTAAAACCGAGCTGGTTATATTACTGAAACCCATCGTTGTAGACAGTACCGACGACTGGAACCAGGAGCTAGACCGTTCCCGTGGTGGCTTGAAACGAATACGAGAGCAGATTACCAAACCAGCTGATAATCAATTCCTGGACACATTATTTGCAAACCCGGATAACTGAATCAATGGACAAGGCTTATGTACCTGAATCATTTCAAACTTAAAGAACCTCCTTTCAATATCACATCTGATACCAGTTTTTTTATGAATCGGGCTGGTTACCAGGATGCATTGAACGTCCTGACAGTCGCGTTACGAAGCGGTGAAGGTTTTGTAAAAGTGACAGGAGAGGTCGGTGTAGGCAAAACCATTCTTTGCAAAACACTGATGAAAAATATCAATAAGGACTTTGTCACAGCATATATACATAACCCTTTCATTAAAGCAGATAGTCTGTTTTTCGCGATAGCCGATGCACTCTCTGTCCAATATGAAGAGGGCATATCTCAGCATAAACTCATGAAACTGCTGACCAGGGAACTGTTGAACAGGCATCGTAGCGGAAAAAAAGTGGTTGTTTGTCTTGATGAAGTGCAGGCAATGCCGGTTCAGACGCTGGAGTCGTTAAGACTGTTGACCAATCTTGAAACAGAAAAAAGAAAGCTATTGCAGGTGGTTCTATTTGGACAACCAGAACTGGACAATTTGCTTTCCTCACCGTCAGTACGACAACTGAAGCAGCGTATAACCTATACCTATAAATTAATGCCGTTGAACAAGGTTGCCACCGCATCGTATATCAAGCATCGTTTACAGGTAGCAGGTTGCGAGGAAACGCTTTTTACCAAACGCGCCTGTGATGCTGTGCATAGGCAAAGTGAAGGGTTACCGCGTCTGATTAACGTGTTATGTCATAAGAGTCTGATGTGTGCTTATGGTGAAGGTAAAAAGCAGGTGACGCATAAACATATCAGGCTTGCAGCCAGAGATATGGAACACAGCAGCGATGAAAAACCATCCTGGTTTAGTATGCATTTACCCGGGTTTTCCCGTTGGATTTTTGGCAGCTAACGACTGGATGACGCCTTCATGAGTCTTATAAATAAATTACTCAATGATTTAGAAACCAGGCAGGCATACACTAATGAGGATCATGATAATGTGCTTGTTGGATTGAGTTCATCTCATGAATTCAGATCGGATGAACCCGATTACTCCCGCGTTGTTCCCTTTATAAAGATATTATTGCTTCTCGCTATATTCGCTGCCGCCATTTATCAACTACAGTTACAACATTCATTTGTTCATGCGGCTGGTATTTATGCATTTATTAACGGCGATGCTAAAAACTCTGAACAGGAAAGACCCAGGTTAGTCGACGTAGGCGTATTTCAACTTGATAACAACCTGAGTTTGCCTGAAACCGAAAACACTCCTGACGCTAACAGCAGCCGTTTACAGCAGATAGCATTTGAACAAACACTGGATGGTATCAATGTTGTACTTGAGATGTCCGAAGCCTCCGGCCACGAGGTATATGCTTTACACGAACCTAATCGAATAATTATTGAACTGGATCAATCCAGCTTGTCCTTTCCTGCTGAACAACTCGAACCCGAGATGCCATTTAACAGAGTGAGAGCAGAACAACTCGATGATGGCAAACTCAGGTTAACGCTTGAGTCAGAAAACACCTTGAAGGTCGACTCGATCAGTACTGAAACTGCCGACTCAGTGCATCAATTACATGTTTCTGTTTATCAGGATATAGCAAATAAATTCGTTGATAACACGGAAGCAGTGTCATACGTGGACAGCACAGCAGAGGCTGCAATGACAGGCAGTCCCATGCCGAATCTGACTGTCTTCAAGGGTGAAGTGATCAAGACGCCAGCAAAAGAAAGTAACGTAGCGCTGACGGAAGCGATTTTCAGGCAAGCACTGGGCGACTACCAGGCTAATCGCTATGCCGACAGTATTTCCCAGTTGCAGGCCATACTGGAGATCGACCCGTTACATGTGAAAGCGCGAACAATGATAGCGATGATTTATTTCAAGCAGGGAGATTCAGCTACCGCGATATCGCTGTTACAAACCGGCTTGAACAAGTTACCGGAAGAAATTGAATGGATTACGCTGCATGCGAAGATACTGTTACATGAAGGCAACCTGATAAGTGCAGCAAGCACGTTGGACAAGGTAGCACCTGGCGTAGATGGAAACGCTGATTACTATGCTATAAAGGCAGCCGTGCAGCAGCGGCTGGGTAATCACGACAATGCAGCGAGATTTTACCGTGATTTACTAAAGTTTGATGCCACAAATGCCGCTTATTGGATGGGACTTGCGATCTCTCTGGAAGAGCTTGATAGGTTTAGTGATGCTTTATATGCCTATGAACAGGCAATGAGAAAGCAAACACTTGTTGGCCAATCCAGGGACTTCGTCAGAGACCGATTCAATAATTTAACAGCGATGATCAATGATAAATCCTCGTAAAAAGATTCGCCTCGGTGATCTGCTGGTTGAAAGCGAGCTGATTTCCGAAGAACAGTTGCAGCAGGCGCTTGCACAGCAAAAAACCAGTGGCCAGAAACTTGGTCGGGTGCTGATTAATGAAGGCTACTTAACCGAAGAAGCCATGCTCAATGCACTGTCACAGCAGTTAAAAATCCCCTTTATCGACCTTGCGCACTTTAAGTTCAAGCCGGACATCGTCAAGTTAATTCCCGAGATACAGGCGCGACGCTTCCGTGCAATTGCACTTGAGAAGAACGACGCAGGGATACTTGTCGGTATGTCTGACCCTACCAATATTTTTGCCTACGATGAGCTGGCAAGAATATTACAAATGCCGATACGTATGGCCGTGGTCAGGGAAGAAGATTTACTGAAAACCATAGATACGGTTTATAGAAAAACAGAGCAGATAAGTGGATTTGCCGAGCAGCTTAATGAAGAACTTAGCGAGGGTGATATTGACCTTGGCGCGCTTCTTGAAGATGCCGATGTCGCCGATGCTCCGGTCGTTAAGTTATTAATGTCTTTATTTGAAGATGCAATACAGATTAAGGCATCTGATATACATATTGAACCCGATGAAAAGGTATTGCGTATTCGTCAACGTGTCGATGGCATTTTGCAGGAACACACAATGGATGAAATCCGTATCGCACCGGCGCTGGTGCTCAGACTAAAGTTGATGGCCGGCCTTGATATTTCCGAAAAAAGGCTACCCCAGGATGGACGTTTTAGTCTGAAGGTAAAGGATCATAATATTGATGTGCGCCTGTCAACCATGCCCGTACAGTATGGTGAATCGATCGTGATGAGATTACTTGATCAAAGTGCAGGTACGCTGGATCTTTCACTCCTTGGTATGCCCAAGCCTATGCTCGAGCGCTTTGATAAACTGATTCATAGACCGCACGGCATGATATTGGTAACAGGTCCGACGGGCAGTGGTAAAACCACAACACTTTATGCCGCATTACAATCCCTGAACGTAGCAGAAAAAAAGATTATCACCGTTGAAGACCCTGTTGAATATAAGCTCTCTCGTGTAAACCAGGTACAGGTAAATAGTGATATTGGACGCACTTTTGCCACCGTACTACGGTCTGCATTACGTCAGGATCCGGACATCGTTCTGATAGGTGAAATGCGCGACGAAGAAACCACTGAAATTGCGCTTAGGGCCGCGATGACGGGTCACCTTGTACTTTCTACACTGCATACGAATGACGCGGTGAGTACCGTGAACCGGCTCATGGATATGGGAACCAAGAGTTATCTGCTTGCTTCTGCCTTACAGGCAATCCTGGCGCAGCGACTTGTTCGTCGTGTCTGCGATGGATGTGCCCAGCCAGCTGAAACAACGGACCAGCAAAAGGCATGGTTAAACAGTTTTGTCGACGAAGATAAGTTTAATGTTACTTTTAAAAAGGGCATTGGCTGTGCTCGTTGCAGCTATACCGGTTATTCCGGTCGTGTTGGTGTCTACGAGTTACTGGAAATGGACAAAAACCTGTCGAATATTCTTGCTCATGGTGACAGTGCACAGTTTATGAAGGCTGCGCGCAACTCACGCAATTTCAGACCCTTAAACATGGTCGCATTGCAATATGCAGTAGAAGGTATAACCAGCATGGACGAGGTAATACGCATATCGGCCGATATAGATAGTCTCACCGACGAAGAGATACTGGAAACGCATGAAGAGCAGGGTGCCTGATGCCTTTGTTTAGTTACAAGGGTAGAAACAGTAGTGGCGCACTGGTCACGGGACAAATTGATGGCGGTTCGCTCGACGCTGTTGCCAGTCAGCTTTTCAATACTGGTATCACACCAATCGACATACAGGAAAGAAGCCAGACCCTTGATAGCAACCTGTCGATATCAGAACTGCTACGTAAAAATAAAAGCCCGACGCTCGAGGACCTAATCCTGTTTAGCAGACAAATGTACACGTTGATGAAAGCAGGTGTACCAATGACAAAGTCGATTACAGGTCTGATCCAGTCGTCCAGGAATTTCAAGCTGATAAATGCGTTAAGGGACATATTATCGCACCTGGAATCAGGGCGGGAACTGTCCAGTTCCATGGCAAGACACCCCGGTATATTTTCACAGCTTTATTTAAGCATGGTTCGCGTTGGGGAAGAAAGTGGCCGCCTCGATGAGTCTTTTTTTCGTATCTCTGAATACCTTGGCAGGGAAAAAGTAACCCGGGAAAGAATCAAGGCCGCATTACGATATCCGGCAATCGTTATGGTCACTATTGCAGTGGCAATTGCAATAATTAATATCTGGGTGATCCCTGCATTTGCTACTTTATTTGAAAGTGCAGACACAGCATTACCGTGGCAAACACAGTTACTTATTCAGACCTCGGACTTTTTTGTTAACTGGTGGCATGTATTACTTGTCGGGATCCTGGTTGCTTTCGTTGGTTTCAGGTCATACAAGGAAACACCGAGCGGAAAATACCAGTGGGATAAAGTGAAATTAAAATTTCCCATCGTTGGTGACATTATTTATAGAGCAACACTGGCAAGGTTTGCGCGTTCATTCTCAATGGGTCTTAAGTCAGGTGTACCCTTGATCCAGGCAATGACAGTGGTTTCCCGATCTGTTGATAATGAGTTTATCAGTGAAAAGATACTTGATATGCGTAATGGCATAGAACGTGGTGATTCACTAACCAGAACAGCAGGAATGACCCGAATGTTTACTCCTTTGGTTATTCAAATGCTCTCTGTTGGAGAGGAAACGGGCCAGGTTGACGACATGATGGAAGAAGTTGCTGACTACTACGATCGCGAAGTTGATTACGATATCCAGAACCTTAGTTCAGCGATCGAACCTGTAGTCATTATCGCTATAGGTATCATGGTATTGATTCTGGCGCTGGGTATATTGTTGCCCATGTGGGAGATCTCTACAGTTTTGAAATGATATACATAGCGCATCGTTGGCGAGATCGTAATCTCAGTCGACTGGAACTCGTGGTTGTATTGTTATTATTTGTACTGTTTGTTTTTTTTATCTTGCAAAGGGCAATAAATGTGTTTGCTGTAGCGGAAAAAAACTATCTGGACTATACGGTTGCAAATATAGACACCGCGTTGCGTCTGCAGTCGCTGGTTTATTTTAGTACTAATAAACTCGACGAGTTAGACGACATCGTTAATACAAACCCAATGCGATTTATGGAACTGCAGGAAACAGACGAGTTAAAAAGTTTTTATGAAGACACGAAGGGCGCAAAACAAGCAATAGAACAGCTATATTCTATTCAACCATCTAATTATATTGGTGAACTGTTCCGCCCCGAACTGGATAGTTTAAAAAAAGGATCATGGTATTTCGATCTCGAGTTGAAA
>JAAUYK010006317.1_pt1 | contig 14236 bp, 12 predicted proteins | sample 7278021 | NCBI WGS metagenome assembly JAAUYK01 (sample SAMN14350223, study PRJNA611818) | marine sediment metagenome | isolation source: surface marine sediment (1.8m) | place: French Polynesia: Moorea | collected 2018-08
CCCCGTGGAACCGAACGAAGAGCGGCGGCTGACCACGATCCTGTCCGCTGACGTCGTCGGCTACAGCCGGCTCATGGCGGTCGACGAGGCGGGGACCCACGCGCAACTCAAGGCCCATCGCAAGGAGCTGCTCGACCCCAAGACGGCCGAGTATCACGGCCGCACCGTGAAGCTGACCGGCGACGGCGCCCTCATGGAGTTCGCCAGCGTCGTCGAAGCGGTCGGTTTCGCGGTCGACGTCCAGCGCGCCATGGTGGAGCGGAACGCTGCGGTTCCGGAGGATCGGCGGATCGACTTCCGGATCGGGATCAACATCGGCGACATCATCGTCGACGAGGACGACATCTACGGCAACGACGTCAACGTCACGGTGCGGCTGGAAGGTCTGGCCGAGCCCGGGGGGATCTGCATTTCCGGCAAGGTCTACGACGAGGTCAGGAACAAGCTGCCGCTGGGCCTCGAGGATCTCGGCGAGCAGGAGGTCAAGAACATCCCCGAGCCGGTCCGGGCCTATCGCGTCCTGCTCGACCCCGCGGCCGCAAGTGGCGCGGTGGCGCCGAAGCGGCCGGGCAGAAGGCCATGGCGGTGGGCCGCGGCGGCGGCCGTAGCCGCTGTCCTCGCCGGCGCCGGCGGGCTCTGGTGGCAACCATGGGCGCCCGCTGTGGAGCCTGCCTCGGTCACGCGCATGGCCTTCCCGCTGCCCGACAAGCCCTCCGTCGCCGTGCTGCCGTTCGACAACCTGGGCGGCGACGCCGAGCAGGACCTTTTCGTCGACGCGCTCACGGAGAACATCATCACCGAACTGTCGCGTTTCAGCGATCTCTTCGTCATCGCCCGCAACTCGGTGTTCACCTACAAGGGCAAGCCCGTGAAGGTGCAGCAAGTGGCCGAAGACCTGGGGGTTCGATACGTGCTGGAGGGCAGCGTGCAGGGTTCGGCCGACCGGATAAGGATCACGGCGCAGCTGGTCGACGCCCTGACCGGAAAGCACTTGTGGGCCGAGCGCTATGACCGCGACCGGTCCGACATCTTCGCCGTGCAGGACGAGGTGACCCAGGCGATCGTCGCCAGACTGGGCGGCAACGAAGGAGAGCTGGCGGAGGCCGCCACAAAGCTTGCCAGGCGCAAGCCGACCTCGGACCTGGGCGCCTACGAGAGCTACCTGCTCGGCGTCCAGCACAAGCATCGCTACACCCGCGAGGACACTCTGCTCGCGCACGAGTTCCTCAACCGAGCGATCGAGTTGGATCCGAAGTTTGCCCGGCCTTACGTCGCCTTGGCCTGGACCCACTTCCAGGAATACCTCTTCGGATGGAGCGACGCGCCGGCCAGGTCGCTCGAGCAGGCCTTGGAGGCGGCAAGAACGGCGGTTGCCCTCGACGCTTCCGACGCCGAGGCCCACTGGGCTGTTGCCGAAGCCCACATTTATAGAGGCGAGCACGAACGTACGAGAGCCGAGTACGACAAGGCCCTCGCCCTCAATCCGAACAATGCCGACATCCTGGCGAACTGGGGACTGAACCTGGCCTATCTGGGCATCGACGCCCAGGAGGGCGTGAGACTGATCAGGAAGGCGATGCGCCTCAATCCCCATCATCCGGAATGGTACGATCGGGTCTTGGGCAACGCGGCGTTTACGGCACGGAGCTACGAGGAGGCGATCTCGGCTATCAGGAACGTGAATCATCACACGCCGGACAGTCGCGCGGTGCTGGCCGCCAGCTACGCACAACTGGGCCGGCTGGAAGAGGCCCGTGTCGAGGTGAAGGAAACCCTGAAACTCGTTCCCGATGCCACGGTGGATAGCCTGAGCAGTCGGAAGCCCTTCGTGAATACGGTCGACATGAACCACTATCGAGAGGCCCTGCGCAAGGCGGGACTGCCGGAGTAGCCTCGTAGTGCTGCTCCGGAGGAAGCAAAACGCTGCCTCTGCTCACCTGCTGGTGCGGTTGCTGATGTGTGGGTGTGACAGCGGATGAAGGGGGCGCGTCCAGTCCGGCCCCGGCCTTAGAATTTGATGCGGCCGTGTCCGCTTTTCGGCCCCAGGGTCTCTTCCGGCGCGGTCAATCAGACAGCTTCAGTCTCAGAGGAATGTGCTTTCAATATTGGTGTCGGCGACCAACGGCGGACGGCAGAACCACCGACTCCCCGAAGGTGTCGACCATGCGATGGACCGCACGCCAACCGGTGCAATGCCCGGGCACGATGACCTTCAGATCGAACTCCTCGAGGTCGCGCACTGTTTCCGGAATGATCGCTTCGAAGGTTTTTCCCGCCAGATGAAATCCACCCATGACGCCGTAAAGCGGTGTCGGCGCAAAGGTGTCGCGCGCGTTCCTCAAGACGTTGATGAGTCCGGCGTGGGAACAGGCCGTAAAGACCATGATACCCTTGTCGCGCACGTTGAGGGCCAGGTAGCGCTCGTCCATAACCCAGGGATCGGGTTCCCAATCCGTGCCGGCTGGATTGCGCCTCACCTGAGCTGGAAGGCCCTTTTCATAGGATGTCGTCCTGGGAATCTCACCGCTCAAGTAGAACGTACCGTCCAGCAGGAGGCGCGCCTCGACGTTGTTCTCCACTTGACCGCCAGCTTCTTCGAGGGCCTCGACGGTTGGAATGTCCTCGAGCAGATGCACGCTGCCGTCGTCGAGGCGTTCGCCACGGTGCGAAAACATCTCCGGATTGACATGCACCGGCACCCGGTTCCCGCCGTTGGCCGCAGAGATCATTCTGATTGCCGCCGGAAGGCCGCCAGCATGGTCGATATGCCCGTGGGATAGAACAACGGCCTCGATCATGCCCATATCGATTCCCAACCGAGGCGCATTGTGTTCGACCGCGTAGCCGTTCGGGCCGCCGTCGAACAAGACAGTACGCACCTGATCCCCGATTCTACCGGCCACAATCAAGGAAATTCCGAAGCACGCGAAACACAAGCCGTCGCCAGTGAATTCTTCCGCGATCAAGTTATCCAGTTCGGTCGTGACGCCCTCGGGCACAGACGAGAGGCCATCGCTGACATTGTCGACCAAAACGAAGACATCGGCACCATCCAGAGCCGCGAGTTCTGGTGCCTCGTTCCGCAACAACTGCGCACACATCGCCGGCCCCCAGAAATTGGCACGCTGGGTCCCCTGCCCATCAGGGAACCAAAGCCGACCACCGGAAAGGATATTCCCAGGACGCGACCAAATCCACTGCCCAGATCCGAAGGCAGCTATGCGGGTTGAGTGGTAATACCGGCTTCACAAGGCCCATACACTGGAACGGAAGCGCCGCGGACACGCGGTCGCTCTTCGACCCCTATACTTCGCTGAACGGACGTACCAAAGCGCAGCTCATGACGCCCATTGATGGTCAAGCGGCTCTTTATGGACTCCAGCGAGCCGCCCGCCAAATGGTGGAGCAGGGGCGCGGGGGGCGCATCATCAATATCTCGTCGACCGGCGGGAAGGGCTTTCGTGGCGCGCCCACGGAACGTCCGCTATGGACCCGGCCTCAGCTCTTGGAGGGCAAGGCCGCGGTGCCCGGCACCGGCGCGGCCGGTGTGTCGCGCTCAACCCGGTAGAGCGTAAAGTACCCGCCGTTGCGCAGGGCCTCCAGGATGGCGGGCGGACGCGCCGGTCCGCTGCCGAAATGGAGGTGCAGGAGGTAGTCGGGCCGGTCGAGGAGAGGCGCCAGGCGCGGATCCTCGAGGCGCATCCGCCGGTTCAGGCTGAGGTGATCGAAGGCCTCGTTGAGGTCGCGGTGACGCGCCGCCGGGAAGACCGTCGAGGTCTCGAACATCGTGGCGTCGAAGGCGCGGCGGTCGAGCACCGCGAAGGCCGAGATGTTGTCGAAGACCGCCCGGGTGAAGCAGGGCGGCGCGCCTTCATCGGGTTCGATCACCGAGGCGAGACGGACGCCGCTCGGGATCTCCGCCAGGGCGGCCCGGACTTCGGCGAAGGGCCCCTGGCATCGCCGCCACTCGAGCGCCATGTCCCCGGTCCGGATCAGCAGCACGGCCGCGCCCGCGGCCAGGAGCAGGCCGGCCGCGCGGCGGCCCGGCAGGCTCAGGCTTGCCGCGCCGACCAGCAGCGGCAGGATCAGGGTCGGCAGCCTGAGATGGGTGCCCCAGATATCGAAGAGGATCTGCGGCATGGCCAGCGCCGCCACGGTCAGGAGCACCAGCGGGGCGATCAGCCGCGGGTCGACCGACAGGCGGCCGCTGCGGACCGCCCAGTAGAAGAAGAGGGCGCAGGCGATCGCCAGCACGAAGTCTCCGGACAGCTGATGAAACGAGACCGGCGCCAGCAGGGCCTCGAGCCGGTCGCGGAAACCGCCGTAGTCGGTGTGGTGGAGGGGCAGCACGAGGTCGGCCTGTCCCGGTGTCGGCGAGGGCAGCAGCAGCCACGGTAGCAGAGAGACGGCGAAGGGGCTGAAGGCGAGCGCCAGACGCCGGACGTCGAGGCCTGCCTGGCGGAGCTTGTGCCATTCATAGCCGGCGATCATCAGGCCGTAGGCGCCCCAGGCGAAGAGGTGAAAGGTCACCAGGAGGGCCGTGGCCGCGCAGAAGGCGACCCAGCGCAGGACGGCGGGCCAGCGCTCACTCGCCAGCCAGGCGGCGAAGGCCAGCATGGCGAAGGACGCCGCCAGCAGGTAGTTGAGGAAGCCCCAGAAGAAGACGTGGTGGTAGACGAGCAGCCAGGCCGCCAGAGGCCACCAGGCGAAGCGGCCGGTCAGCACCCGGTTCAGCAGGATCGGCCCCGCGGCGGCCGTGATCGCGACGACGGCGAGGAACAGGCGCCCGGCCTCCAGAGGCGGCAGCCAGCGCATCACCGGCGCCAGCAGCAAGTCGGTTGCCATATAGGGAAAGTAGCCCCAGAAGACCGCGTAGTTGGCCGCGAGGGTGGGATCCCCGTCAGCGTTGGCCAGCACCCACATGCGGGCGACCGTCGTCAGGTAGTCGGCCAGGGGCGGCACCGGCACCAGAAACAGCGGTGCCAGCACGACCGCGGCCGCGAGACCGTGCGCGCCCGCCAAGGCTAGACCGGATCGGCCCAATTCTCCGCCTCATCCGCTGGTGTCGTGATCGGGGGAACTCCCGGAAAGCAAGATTCCCCAATAGTTTGAAGCCTTCGTTAGCGCGGCCGGCCGATCCGACGCTAGAGCAGATCCGGGTTTGACTGAATCGCCGGAGGCGATCCATCAAACCCGGTGAATCTGCTCTAACAAGTTGATGTCATTTGGTGAAGGCCACCGGGGGCGGGCGCGACTATTGCGCCGGGGTCTCGATCGCCTTGGCAGGGCTGGAGAAGGAGAAGCCTCGGGGGCCAGAGCCGCCGATCATGATCGTCTCAACGATCGGGTCGTTGATGGGGCCTTCGGCGCCCCACTTCACGATGAAGTTTGCGCCGGTCCCGCCGCGCCGGTCGGCGACGTCGATCACGAGCAACGCGGAAGCAAGGGGCGCCAGGCCCTTGGTCTCGTCCAAGAAGACCTGGATCAGGTCTCCGGCGGTGTTGTAGTAGGCGACCTGGGTCACGAAGATCGTGCTGTCCGGATCGGTGTTGCGGATCGCCAGGGTGGCCGCCAATTCCGTCGCCGGCGCGCCTTGCCCGGTCAGTACGCTCGAATAGACCGGCACGTAGAGGGATCTCGAGCTCGTCAGCTCGGGTTCTCCGTCGGGCGTGAGAAACTGCTCCTTGAAGTCGACAGGCCGCCACCGCTCGTTCTCGGGCTCGGTTTCCGGCTCGCAGGCGGCGAGCAGGACGAGAAGCCCGGCAAGGAAAGCGAGGCGCATGGCGGATCTCCGGGCGGGAGCGTGTGCCTTGGCGGCGGTCTCCGATTTGTGCATGAGGGGCGGGACCGGCGTCAACACCCGAGTCCCCCGGCGGCGAATCGAAAGAAAAACAAGGAGGCCCCGAACGGGACCCCCTTGGACAAGTTGGGGGGCAAGATGTGAACTTCTAAGTCACCTCACTGCAAGGGCTGCCCCAGTTCGGGATGGTCCTCCAGGGCGTTGGCGCCGTAGAGCGGCTTGGCGATGCCCTGGTGGCAGGTCGAGCACATCGCCTTGGGCGCATCGCCCTTGGGTCCGAGCCGGTAGTCGGGATAGGTCGGGCGGAGCGGAATGAGATATGCCTCGTTGATGTTCTGCACCATCTCGATGCCGTGCCAGGCGGTCATGCGCGCCGGGCTGCTCTGCTCCCAGTCCCAGAAGGCGCGGCTGTTGTGGCAGTAGGTGCAGTTGACGCCCAGGCTCTCCGACATGTGGATCATCAGCGAGTAGGTGACCTCGGTGTCCTGGATCGCGACGCCCTCCTCGCCGAAGTAGGGCAGGGCGTTGAGGCCGGCGATGCGGATCTCCACGTCGTCCTTGGTCAGAAGGCGCTGCAGGGCGTCGTAGGGCAGCGATGAAGAGCCGGTGATGGGCACGGCCAGGTTCTGGTTGTTCCGGTTGGCCGCGAAGCCGCCGGTGGCCGCCGGCTGGTGGTCCTCGTTGAACCAGATGTATTCCGGCACGTTCAGGCCCCGGTGGCAGGTGTAGCAGTTGACTCCCGCCCCACCGACGTGCGCGTCCCATTCGCTGTTGATCGCCTGCGTCATCTGGATCATGCGGCGGGAGACCAGCTTCGTGTAGACCTCGTCGGAGGCGAGGTTCTCGAGGTTGTGGCAGTACTCGCAGCCCTGCTCCGGCGAGACCCACTGCGTGATCGAGGCCATCAGGTGGTTGAACTGGTCCTCGGAGAGATCGCCCAGGACCTTGACGTTCTCGTAGACCTCGCGCGCCGGCGGGCCGCCCGGCTCGACCGGGCCGTAGGACTCGGGCGGCTGGTTTCGCTCGGCCAGCTTCGCGGCGGTCCGCGGGTTCTCGACATGCACCATGCCGACGCCGCGGAAGCCGGTCTGCGTCGAGTCGATCGGCGGCAAGTCCCAGTTCGCGTTGGCCGCCAGCACCAGCACGAAGACGAAGGGGATGGCGACGATCCAGAGGTCCTTCATGATCAGTTCCCTCCCGTTGCGGCCGGATCGGCCATGTCGCCCCAGACGTCGGGGTAGGCCGGGGCAATACCGTGCTTGACGCCCCAGAGGTACCAGTTGTCCACGACGGTGCCGGTCAAGAGGATGCCGATCCCGCCGGTCAGCGTGGTGAGCACGGCGAACCACCAGGCCCAGCGGTGGATCGATTCCATGGTCGCGTTGAAGCCCATGGTCCAGCGCCAGAACAGGGCCGCGCGCTCCGAGGCCGTGCCGCGGTCGACGATCTGCTCGATCTCACGGTCGCCACCGTAGCGGCTGACCGCCAGGATCGTCGCCCCGTGCATAGCGAACAGCAGCGCCGAGCCGTAGAGGAACACGATCGAGAGCATGTGGAAGGGGTTGTAGAAGAGGTTGCCGTAGCGGATCGAGAAGGCCGCGGTCCAGTCGAGGTGCGGGAAGATGCCGTAGGGCACGGCCTCGGCCCAGCTGCCCATCAGGATCGGCCGGATCAGGCCGAGCACGAGGAACAGCCAGATCGCCGAGGCGAAGGCCCAGGGAATGTGGGTGCCCATGCCGAGCGCCTTGGCGCGGGTGTAGAGGCGCCCCCACCAGAGCAGGACCGAGGCGGTCAGGAAGGCGCCGGTGACCAGGAACCAGCCGCCTTCGCGCATCGGCGGGAACGACAGCCCGTACTCCGGCGCCGGTGGGTCGAGCGAGAGCCAGAAGAGCTGGCGCACGAACTGCACCGGGTCCCAGGCGACCGAGGCCAGCATGTTGAGCCCGATGGTCACGAAGGCGATCGTGCCGCACATGATCGAGGCGACGCCGAGGCCGCCCAGGTAGAGCGGCCCGATCTGCGCGTCGCCGAACTTGCCGGCCAGGTAGGAGCCCCAGGTCTGCTTGCCGCGCTTCCAGGCGCCGGTGTTCATGTCGACCCCAAGGTCGGGGGCGCCGTGGACCTGCACGGTGGTGAAGATGTTCTGATATTCCGGCATGGCTCTTGTTTCCTTAGCTCCAGATCGGCAGGTCCAGCCACCAGTTCCACCAGGACGGCCAGCCCGCGGTCCAGAAGGGGCCGCTGATCACGATGCAGACAGCGCTCCAGAAGCCCGACGACAGCGCCAGGAAGAGGCCGAGGCGGTGGATGCCCAGGGTGCCGATCGAGTAGCCGATCGAGTCGCGGAAGAAGCTGTTTTCGTGCTCGGCGGTCTTGACCGGCTCGCCGTCGGCCGGGTTGGTCGACGAAAGGATCAGACCGCCGTGGAGCGCCAGCGCGAGGCAGGTCGTGAAGAAGAACGTCACCGCGATCATGTGCGCCGGGTTGTAGTGGAAGTGCAGATACTGGTAGCCGACGTTCGAAACCCAATCGAGGTGACTGAGGATGCCGTAGGGAAAGCCGTGGCCCCAGGCGCCGAGCAGCACGGGGCGAATGACCACCAGGGTGACGTAGGCGAAGATCGCGACCGAGAAGGCGAAGGGCACGTGAAGGCCCATGCCCAGCTTGCGCGAGATCTCCACCTCGCGCAGCGCCCAGCAGCCGAAGGAGCCGATCGCGCAGACCGTGATGACTTGCCAGAGGCCGCCCTCGGCCAGGGGCGCCAGCGCCAGTCCGTAGGACAGGTCCGGCGGCGCGATGTTGATCCGCCAGACGTTCCAGGTCGGGCCCATCGAGGCCCCGTAGATGATCAGCACCGTGCCGAGCACCGTGAGGAACAGGCCCAAGACGCCGAAGAAACCGACATAGAAAGGCCCGATCCAGAAGTCGAACAGGTCACCGCCGACCAGGGTGCCGCCGCGAACGCGGTACTTCTTTTCGAAGTCGAGCATGGCCATGGTTGGTATCTCCCCGCGGGGGCCTCCGATATCGTTCTCTAAACCTGTGGTGCAGCGGGGGAACCTTCTCGCCTTGAGACGGCTCCGCCCGCTGACACATCCTGGAAAAACCGCGGTACCAGCGTGCGATCCGGTGAGACGGCACCTGGACCGCGGTTCTCCAGCGTTCCGCTTTCGCTTACGGGTTCATCAGCCAGTTGAACCTTTCGGTGCTCAACAGGATGAAGTGAATCATCGCCGCGAGCGAAAAGAGGAACACGCCTTGCACGACCAACACTCTGCGAGGGTCGAACACGAGCCAAATTCGCCACATTGTTCTCTCCTCCTATCCAATGAGGGACATCAGGGTGGTCGTCGCGCTTGGCAGCACGTCGGAAACCGAGGACACCTGTTCCGGATGGAACCACGGTCGCCACACCCACACGAGGAAGTGGGCGAAAATGGCGATCGCCACGAAAAGCACGAGGCCTTGCATGTAGTAGCGGTGGAACTCCTTGGCTTCGTTGGGGGTAAGGCCTGACAACGACTCGTCAGCCATCACTTTACCTCCTTACCAATTGGCCTTTCGGCCGTTGCCGCATAAACCCTACGCGGCCAGGGCCGCCGGAAGGTTTCACCCTTCGCGGTGGATCGGACGCCCGCGGGTCGCGGGCGAATTCTCTTGTCTGGTCCCTTCATGCCGCCGTCCCCTCGACCAGCGAGAGGCGGGCCCGGTCCAGGCAGGCGGTCGTTACCGTCTCGAGCCCGTTGATGCGCGCCCAGCGCTCGGCCGCGTCGCGCAGCCGCTTGGCAGCGGAGATCCGCGTCAGGACCGGGTGGGCCTCGAGCAGCCGGGTCATCGCGGCCTGGGCCTCGGCGTCCCAGGGCAGCTCGCGGTGCACGCGGGCCGGGGTCGCCTCGGCCTTGTCGAGGTCGCTGCCCAGCGGAAGGATGTGGAACAGCGCGTCGAACAGCGCGTTGCACACCTCCTGCACCAGGTAGGTGGCGCCGGCGTAGCCCATGAAGGGCGTGCCGGTGTGGCGCCGGATCACCGTGCCGGGGAAGGAGGCCGGGATGTAGACCGCCCGGCCGCCGATTTCGGCCAGGTACATGCGCTCGTTGTAGCTGCCGAACAGCACCAGCGGCGTCTTCTCCTGCACCGCCTTGCGCACCGCCTCGTTGTCCGGCTTCGCGCCGGCCGTGCGCGAGAAAGCGAAGCTGCAGGGCAGGCCGAGATCGCCCTCCAGGAAGTTGCGCACCCCCCGCGCGTAGGTCTCGCTGGCGGCGATGCCGAAACTGGCGGTGCCGAAGAAGTCCTGGGTCACCGAGCGCCAGAGGTCCCAGACCGGCTTGATCGTGGTGTGCTTCTCGCGCTGGATGAAGGGCTCCGGGTCGAGCCCCAGCAGCTCGCCCAGGCTGCGCAGGAAGCGGGTCGTCGAGTCGAGGCCGATCGGCGCCTGGAGATAGGGCTTGCCGAGCGCCTCGCAGAGCATCCGGCCGAATTCCCGGTAGAGGCAGACGTTGACGTCGGCGTCGACCAGGCGGGCGACCTCGCTCAGGTGGCTGCCCAGGGGAAAGACCATGTTGATCTCGGCGCCGATGCCCTCGACCAGGCGGCGGATCTCGGCCAGGTCCGAGGGCATGTTGAACATGCCGTAGCTCGGCCCGATGAGGTTGACCCGCGGCTTGGCGCCCTCGGGCCGCTTCTTCGCCTTGGGCATGCGCCCCTTCTTGGCGCCGTACTCGGACCAGAGCCAGAAGAGCGCGCGGTCCGCGCTCTGCCACTGGTCCTCGTCGATGGTGCGCGGTAGGAAGCGGTGGATGCCGGTGCCCTCGGGCGTCACGCCGCCGCCGATCATCTCGGCGATGGACCCGGTCACGACGACCGCGGGAAGGTCCGGATCGAGCGCCGAGTGGGCCCGGCGCATGGCGTTCTCGGTGCCGGTCTGCCCCAGTTCCTCCTCGGCCAGGCCGGTCACGACGATCGGTAGCTCATGGGGCGGCAGGGCGTCGGTGTAGTGCAGCACCGAGGTGACCGGCAGGTTTTCGCAGCCGACCGGCCCGTCGATGATGACCTGGAGGCCCTTGATCGCCGTGAAGACGTAGACCGAGCCCCAGTATCCACCGGCGCGGTCGTGGTCCTGGATCAGCATCCGATCGCCCCCTCGACCTTGTCGCTCTGGCGCGCTTCGGCCGCCTTGGCGCGCCGGGCCGCGTTCCGCTCGCGGTAGGCGCTGCGGTCCGCCGGTACGTCTTCCCAGATGCCGGCCCTGTCGCCCGTGCCGACGTCCTCGAAGAAGGCCTTCATCCGGTCGAAGCGGCCCTGGTTGGCGACCGCGCCGTTGATCAGCTGGCCAAGCACGCCGGCGCCGGCGACGCCCATCAGGGGGCGCGCCGAGATCAGGTTGGTGAAGTAGAGCGCCGGGATCGCCAGCTCCTTGGCCTTCTGCACCACGGGCGTAGTGCCGACGGCCACGTCGGGCTTGAACGCGGCGACCGCCGCCAGGTCCTGTTCCAGCGAGGCGCGGAACGTGACCTCGACGCCGTGGGCCTCGAGCCACTGCCGGTCCGCTTCGTTCCACGGCGTGCGCGGGCAGGCGGTGCCGACGTAGTTGACCTCGGCGCCGGATTCGACCAGGAGCCGGGCGACCAGCAGTTCCGAGCCCTCGTAGCCGGACAGCGTGACCCGGGCCTTGATCGGCGCCGCGGCGAGGGCGCCCGCGATGGCGGGCAGGGCGGCGTTCTTGGCCGCGGCGATCTGGCGCTTGGCGATCCCGCAGGCGTTGCCGATGGCGTCCAGCCAGAGCGCGGTGCCGTCGTGGCCGACCGGCGCGGAGCCGACGATGGTCCGTCCGGCCGCCTCGAATTCCCTGCAGGCGCTGGTGTAGAAGGGGTGGAGCGCCGCCACCGCGGCGCAGTCGAGCGCGGCGTAGAGCTCGCGCCACTCCCGGGTCGGCACGACGGGGCCGGCGGCGAGGCCCATCGGCGCCAGCAACTGGCCGATGCCGACCGGATCGGCGGGGAACATCTCGCCCAGCAGCGTGATCGTCGGCTTGTCGCTGACGCCGCCCTTGGGCGCCTGGACCGGGCCCTGTTCCGCTTCCGTGCGGGCGTAGTTGAGCATGGCGCCGGCCAGGACGTCCTTGGCCTCGGCGTGGGTCGGCACGCCGAAGCCCGGCACGTCGATGCCGACGATGCGCACCCCGTTGATCTCCTTCGGCAGCATCTTCAGCGGAACGCCCGAGGCCGTCGGGACGCAGAGGTTGGTCACGACCACGACGTCGTAGTGCTCGGGATCGGCCAGCTCGTGGACCGCGTCGCGGATATCCTCGTAGAGCTTGCCGGTGACCAGGGTCTCGGAGTTGAAGGGCACGTAGCCCACGGTCCGGCGGGCGCCGTAAAAGTGCGAGGTGAAGGTCAGGCCGTAGACACAGCAGGCCGAGCCGCACAGCACCGAGGCGGTGCGCCGCATGCGCAAGCCGACCCTGAGCGACCCGAAGGCGGGGCACATGGACTGCGGCTTGTCGTGGGGGCCGAGGGGGTAGTCCTCGGCGTAGCGGTCGAGAATCTCGCTCTTGCCGGCCTTTTCGGCCGCCGCGCGCATCTCGTCGGCGCCGGCGTGGCAGCCGAGCCCGTCGGACTCGCCGGCGGGGCTCTCGTCCCTTGCTTCCTGCTGCATCAGACCGTCTGTCATGGATCTCTCGATCTCTTCGCCTCTCTTCTTGTCGTTCGCCTGCCTCAAGCCGTGTCGTAGACGACTTCGAGGGACTCTTTCTTGAGCACGCTGGGCGACGCGCACATGTCTTCCAGCTTGGCCGGTTGCAGCTCGACGTCGCGGCCGGTCTCCTCGCTGGAGAACAGGCCGAGCAGGTCGTCCTGGCTGAGCGGCGCCGGCTGCAGGGGCGGGGCCTCCGCGACGTTGACGGCCAGGTCCTCGAAGATCGGGCCCCAATCGCCGCCCGGCTTGCCGATGATCTCGTAGTTCGCGCTCTTGCGCCGGATGTCCTCGTCGGCCGGAATGGCGGAGAGCACCGGGATGTCGACCGCCTGGGCGAAGGCCTGGGCCTCGCCGGTCCCGTCGTCCTTGTTGATCACCATGCCGGCAACGCCGACGTTGCCGCCCAGCTTGCGGAAGTACTCGACCGCGGAGCAGACGTTGTTGGCGACGTAGAGCGACTGCAGGTCGTTGGAGCCGACGACGATGACTTTCTGGCACATGTCTCGCGCGATCGGCAGGCCGAAGCCGCCGCAGACCACGTCGCCCAGGAAGTCGAGCAGCACGTAGTCGAAGTCCCAGTCGTGGAACCCCAGCTTCTCCAGCAGCTCGAAGCCGTGAATGATGCCCCGGCCGCCGCAGCCGCGGCCGACCTCGGGGCCGCCAAGCTCCATGGCGTAGACGCCCTCGCGCACGAAGCAGACATCGCCGATCGCGACCTCCTCGCCGGCTTCCTTCTTGCGGCTCGAGGTCTCGATGATGGTCGGCACGCTGCGCCCGCCGAACAGCATCGACGTGGTGTCGCTCTTCGGGTCGCAGCCGATCAGCAGGACCTTCTTGCCCTGCTGGGCCATCATGTAGCTGAGGTTCGACAGGGTGAAGCTCTTGCCGATGCCGCCCTTGCCGTAGATCGCGATGATCTGGGTGTCCTTGCTGGCGGCGCCGGCGGGAACCGGGTCCGGCTCGGTCGCGGCCTCGGCGCGCAACGCCTTGGTCCGGCTCTCCTCTGCCGCCGCGGCGAGGTTCTGTTGGCTCATGCGGCCCCCCTCCAGTCCAGAATCATTTTCAGGCAGTCCGGCTCGCCGAAGGCCACGGGATAGGCCTCAGCGGCGTTCTCGAAGGTCTCGCGGTGGGTCACCAGCCCGGCCAGGGACAAGCGTCCGTCATCGACCAGGCCGCGCACCGCGGTCATGTCCTCGGGCCGCCATTCGGCGGCGACGCGTAGCCGCGCCTCGCGCATGAAGGCGGGCGGGAAGTCGAACGAGGGCCGCTGCTCGTAGAACCCGGCCAACACGATCTCGCCGCCGAGGGCGAGCCGCTGGATCAGATCGTCGATCAACGCCGCGTTCCCGCTGGCGTCGTAAACCGAGGTGTAGTCCCGGCGCTCGTCCTGCTCGGGAAGGCAGACGGGGTAGCCGAGGCCGCCGGCGAGGCGCTTGGGCTCGGTCTCCCACACCGTGGGCGCGGCGCCGCCCAGCGACAAGGTCAATCGGGCGAGCAGCCGGCCGAGCACGCCGTGGCCGACGATCAGGTCGGGCAGGCGGTCTCCGCCGGCAATGGCGTGGCGGGCCGTCGCCGCCAGCGCGAGGAGCACGCCGTCCTCGGCCAGCGCCGGGTCGACGGCGACGGTCCGCTGGCCCGGCGTGACGACCCGGCTCGAGGCGCCGCCGAACAGGCCGCGCACCGCGCCGTAGCACTGCGCCCCGGGGACGAAGACCGTGTCGCCCGCCCGGCGGCCGGACTTAG
>JAAUYK010018902.1_pt1 | contig 14229 bp, 10 predicted proteins | sample 7278021 | NCBI WGS metagenome assembly JAAUYK01 (sample SAMN14350223, study PRJNA611818) | marine sediment metagenome | isolation source: surface marine sediment (1.8m) | place: French Polynesia: Moorea | collected 2018-08
CCTGGATCTTGGCGATGTCGTCCTGGTACTTCAGCAACACACCCAGGGTAGAGTCCACGGTCTCCGGGTCGAGCGAGACCTTGTCGAGCTGGGTCAGGGCCTCGACCCAGTCGATGGTCTCGGCCACGCCCGGCAGCTTGAAGAGGTCGATGCCGCGTAGCTCCTGGACGAAGTGGACAACCTCGCGGGACAGGCGCTCCGCCGCCCGGGGCGCCTTGACCCGCAGGATCTCCAGCTCGCGCTCGGCGCTGGGGTAGTCGACCCAGTAGTAGAAGCAGCGCCGCTTGAGGGCGTCGTGGATCTCCCGGGTCCGGTTCGAGGTGATGACCACGATCGGCGGCTCGGGCGCCCGGATCGTGCCCAGCTCGGGGATGGTGATCTGGTAGTCCGACAGCACCTCCAGCAGGAAGGCCTCAAAGGGCTCGTCGGTGCGGTCCAGCTCATCGATCAGAAGCACCGGCGCGCCGCCGACCTGCGGCTCCAGCGCCTGGAGCAGGGGGCGCTCGATCAGGAACTTCTGGGAAAAGATGTCCTCGTCCAGGGTCTCGCGCTGGGCTTCGCCGGTCGCCTCGGCCAGCCGTATCTCGACCATCTGACGCGGATAGTTCCACTCGTAAACGGCCGAGGCGACGTCCAGGCCCTCGTAGCACTGCAGGCGGATCAGGCGGCGGCTCAGGGTCTCCGCCAGCACCTTGGCGATCTCAGTCTTGCCGACCCCGGCCTCGCCCTCCAGGAACAGCGGGCGCTTCAGCGCCAGCGACAGGTGCAGGGCGGTGGCGAGGCTGCGGTCGGCGACGTAGTCGCCGGCTGCGAGCAGCGCCAGGGCCTCGTCGACCGAACTCGGAATCTTCGGAACATCAACCATCTTGGGGCCGTTCTTGCTTTGCCTGGCTATCTGGTAGCAGGGCGCTGACGACCCTGGCAATGCGCAAGATCAAGGCCGATGGAAGGAGCTAGATTTGTCGCCAGCCATCTTCGGTCCGGATCCAGGCCCCCTTCGGCAATTTCTTGAGAATCCTCTCGGCGTAGACCCGGCCGACCTGATCGATACTGATATTCTGTTTCTTGGCCTGCTTCTCGTAGATCTCACGGCGTTGAGCGTTGACCTTCTTCACCAGAGCGCGCGCCGCGTCGGACGCGTCGTCGCGGGCCTCGGCAAAGCCATCGAAGCGCTCGCCGATCTGGCCCTGGGCCCGGAGCTCATCGAGCTGATCCGCCGCCGCTGGCTGCAGTACGGCCTGGGCGATGACCAGCGCCAGCGCGACAGTGAAGACCCGAAAGATACTAATTGAAGTCATCGTCCTCACCCCGCTTAGAAGATATCCGGATTTGCGGCGATATCCTCGTCCGCCTGCTCTTCGAGCTTCACCCGCACCTCGGCATCCAGCTTGATGTTGAGGTTGATCGTGATCGGCTCCTTCGGTGCCTCGACCTTGACCGTCGGCTGACAGGCGGCCAGCACCAGGCAGCCCAGCGAAACCGCTAAGGCCGGAGGCTTCAGCCCTCTTTTGGCTCGACCATGGGTCACGGCGCCCTATCCCCCTATTCCCAGGCTCGTTTCGGGCCGAAGCGCCGGCCTTTCCGGAGTTTCGCGCCCTCTATTGCTATACGCAAACTACTGCCGAAACTTCCACAGCTTGCCCAGCACGCCCTGGGTCAAGCCGCTACCTTGCTGCAAGACCTCGACCAGCTGTGGAAGATTGCTCGCCAGACGGATGTTAAAGCGGAAGGGGTGGCCTTCCAAGACCGCAGGGTTCTGGCCCAACATGGTGATGAAGAGCTCGAGTTCCTCGCCGTCGCTGGTGTTGGCGCTGAGCTTCAGTTCTTCGTATCTGAAGTCTTCCAGGGCCCGGAGCATCAGCTCGACGGGCTCGCCCCCGGCGGCCAGGGCCCGAGACGCGGCCTCCGACCGGAATCGGAGGACCCCCTGGCCTCGGTTCGACAGGCTGGCATCGGCGATGCGCAGCTCCGATCCGGAGACCTCCAGGGGGATCATGCCGCTCAGGTGGCCTTCGCCGGCGAGGCCTTCGATGGCCGCGGTCTCGCTCAGCTTGCTCAGATCCAGGTCGACCAGCTGCAGGCGCATCCGGTAGCGACCTGACTGCGGCTCGGCACGGCCGCTGGCCACCGATAGGGGCCCAAGGATGGAGCGGGCCTCGGCCCGTTCGATGTCGATGACCAGGGTCTGGTCGGGCCCCTGAGCCGAGACCGCAAATCGGGCGCTGAGGTCGTTCAGCGTCTCACCCAGGTCCAGGCGCCTCGCGGTCAGGCTCTGCCCCGGCTCGCTCCGCAGCGGAAAGAGCTGCGCGAAGGTCAGCTCTCCCGTCAGGCCCTCCAAGGTGAGCGCCGGGCCCTTCATGCCGACTTCCGACAGGTCGAGCCGGCCGGAGCCTTGGAGTTCGCCGTCGCGCCAGGCGACCTTTGCCTTGGCCGCGACACGCCCCCCGGTGACCGTGAGGTCCGGGGCGGCCGGTGCCAGCTCGCGCAGGCGCCGCGGTGCCGCCCCGAAGAGACCCCCGGCCAGGGAGATCTCCGCGCGGCCTCCGCCGTCGCCGATGTCGTGGCGGCCCTTCAGCTCGAAAAGCTTGATGCCCGCGACCGTGCTGCCCGCGGCCGTGAAGCTGAGCGGGGCGCCCGCGTGATCCAGCCGGCCTCGAAGCGCGAGCGGCGCGAGAGCGGGCTCGGCTCCGGTCTGGTGCAGCTCTGCCACGGTCACCGAGACTCGGGCGATGCCCTCGGCGGGCCGAAGGGTCTCGATCGCCAGGATCTTGCGGGCCTCCAGCTCGAGCTGCGGTACCGTCAGCCGCCGCACCGGGATGCGGGCTTCGAGGTTGAGGCCCTGCGCCTCGGACCAGCGGCCGGTGATCTGTAAGGGCTCGAAGGCGGCGCGCAGGTCCAGGGGCTTGTCCGGATCGTCGATCCGCAGGGTCATCTCGCCCGGATCGACCTGGGCCCCGTAGGAGACCTCGGCACCGCTCTGACTGGCCTGAAGGCCGGTCAACAACAGGCGATGCGTATCGGGAAGAGCGAAGGCCAGGGTCGAGCGCGCATCCTTCCAGGACAGCTCTCCCTCGCCGGTCAGCTCTGCCTTCGAACCTTCCGGGCCGGCGTCGATCGCGATGGGCGCTTCGAAGCGGGCGGTCCCGAAGCCGAAGGGATCGATCTGGAGGTCGCGCAGGGCAGCCTGCAGGTCACCCTTTGCCCGCAGGGAACCGGCATCGCCCTCAACCGATCCGGTGAAGCTTGCGGATTCGATGGCCCGGCCCCGCAGGTTCAGATCTCGGAGCTCCGCCTGCAGGTCCTCGACCCGAAAGTGCCCGGGGCGCAGCGCGCGATCCAAGGCCAGGTCGCCTCGGCCGGAGACCACCAGCCGCCGGCGGCCCTCCGCTTCGATATCGGCTCGCCCTTCGTAGGAAAGGACGACACCGCCATCGGCTTGGGGGCTCATCCGGACAACTGGCGCGGATCCGTCCTGCTTGTTCAGGGAGAGCTTCGTCGCGCCTTCGAGAAAGCGCAGTAGATCGGCGACGATCGCCTGGTCGCCGGCCAGCGTTTGCAGGGCCGGGACACCGGCCAGGTCGACTTCGCCGGGCAGGGCGATTTCCAAGGCCTCGGTCTGGCTCCGGAAGGCGAGGGGGACTTGCAGGGAAAGCGGCCGGTCCAGCTTGGGCCAGCGCAGGTCTTCCAGCTGCAAGCGCAGGTCGCCGCTCAGGCCCTCGGCCGCCGCCCGGCCTAGCCACTCGGCCGGGGACCCGTGAGTTCGTTCCAAGGCGCTTAGCGCCGTAGCAAGGCTCAGCTCGCCCTTCAGGCCGCCCGCCTGCGGGCTCGGCAATCCCAGTTCGGACCAAAGCGGGCTCATCGCATCAAGGCCGGCGGCCAGCTCGAATGCCAGGCCGCCGGCACTCTCGAGCTGCAGCGTCCCGCTCAGGCTGCCCAGCTCAGACCGACCGTCGAAGCTGGCCGAGCCTTCGATGCGGCCACCGGGCGCTGTTTGGAATTCCGCCTCGACCTCGAGCCCGATGCGGCCCGAGGCCAGGACGACCTCGATCTCGCCCGCCGCGATCCGGATCGGCGGCAGCTCCGGGACTGCGAAGGTGCCGGCCTCCCCCGGGCGCGTCAGGTCGAGCGCGAGCCGTGGGGCTTCGATCTCGATCTTCGAGAACTCCCCACGGAGCAGCTTCAGAGGTTCGTAGTGGAGCGTGACCGCCTCGGCCCGCAGACCATCGGCGGCGACCTCGACAAGTCGAGTCCGCCAGGGCGTGACCTCGACCACTTCGAGGACGGCATCCGGCTGACCGCGCCGCGCCAGCAGGTCCTTGGCGACATGCGCGACGATTTCCCGCCGTACGCCATAGGCGGCCAGCGCCAGGACGGCGACGACTGCAAGACCGATAGCGGCGATGCGGCGCCAAACCCGCATGGTTCCCTAGCCTCGAGCCGTGCAGGCCGGCCCGTCTCCGCGGCGCCAAAGGACGAAGACCCGGCGGTCCCTTCTGAGGACCGCCGGGTCTCGCTGGCGAATCAAGGTCCTGTCGTCAGCCCGCGGCAGCGACCGCCCGCCGGGCCATGACCCCGACCAGGTGGGCGCGGTACTCGGCGCTGGCGTGGATGTCACTGTTGAGCCCGTCGGCCGGCACGGAGATGCCTTCGATGGCAGCGGCCGAGAAGTTCGAAGCCAGGGCCGTCTCCATCTCAGGGACCCGGAACACCGAAGGGCCGGCACCGGTGACCGCGACCCGCACGCCACCTGCGCCCTGGCTGACCAGGACACCGGCGATGGCGTAGCGCGAGGCCGGGTTCGGGAACTTGGCATAGGCCGCCTTTTCCGGCACCGGGAAGGCCACGGCGGTGACGATCTCGTCCTCGGCGAGGGCGGTCTCGAACATGCCGGTGAAGAAGTCGTCGGCCGCGATCTCCCGCTTGTTGGTGCGGACCGTCGCGCCGAGACCGACCAGACCACCCGGGTAGTCGGCCGCCGGATCGTTGTGGGCGATGGAGCCGCCGAGCGTGCCGCGGTTGCGGACCTGGACGTCGCCGATGCCCTCGGCCAGATCGGCGAGCGCCGGGATCTTGGCCTTGACGGTGGCGTTGCCCGCGACCTCGGCATGGGTGGTCATGGCCCCGATCACGATGTTGCCGCCCTCCTCGGAGATCCCCTTGAGGTCGGCGATCGCACCGAGGTCGATCAGGTCCGAGGGCTGAGCCAGACGCAGCTTCAGCGTCGGGATCAGGGACATGCCGCCGGCGACGAGCTTGCCTTCGCCGGCGCCGCTCAGTGCGCCCGCAGCGGCATCGAGGCTGGCGGGACGATGGTAGTTGAACTCATACATGATTCGTCCTCCCTTACTCGGCCGCCTGGGCCGCTTGAGCGATCCGCCAGACCTTCTCCGGGCTGGCCGGCATGGTGACGGCCTCCGTCCCCAGGGCGTCGGTCACCGCGTTCATGAAGGCGGCCGGGGCAGCGATCGCGCCGGCCTCGCCGCAGCCCTTCACCCCCAGGGGGTTGTGCGGGCAGGGCGTCTCGGTGGTCTCGATCTTGAAGGACGGCAGGTTGTCGGCCCGCGGCATGCAGTAGTCCAAGTAGGATCCGGTCAGCAGCTGGCCGTCGGCGTCGTAGACGCAGTTCTCCAGCATGGCCTGGCCGACGCCCTGGGCGATGCCGCCATGGACCTGGCCCTCCACGATCATCGGGTTGATGACCTTGCCGAAGTCGTCGACTGCGGCCCAGTCGACGATCTCGATCACCCCGGTCTCCGGGTCGATCTCGAGCTCGCAGACATGGGTGCCCGCCGGGTAGGTGAAGTTGAGCGGGTCGTAGAACGAGGTCTCATCGAGGCCCGGCTCCAGGTCCTCCGGATAGTTGTGCGGCACGTAGGCGGCGAAGGCGATCTCGCCGATGGCCTTCTCCTTGTCGGTGCCGGCGACCCGGAAGGTACCCTTGTCGAACTCGATGTCGTCGACCGAGGCCTCGAGCAGATGGGCGGCGATCTTTTTGCCCTTGTCGATGATCTTGTCGCAGGCCTTGCTGAGCGCCGAGCCGCCGACCGCGAGCGAGCGGGACCCGTAGGTCCCCATGCCGAAGGGGATCGACCCGGTATCGCCGTGGACGATCTCGACGTTCTCGATCGGCACGCCCAGGGTGTCGGAGACCAGCTGCGAGAAGGTCGTCTCGTGGCCCTGGCCGTGGCTGTGCGAGCCGGTGAAGACCGAGACGGTGCCGGTCGGGTTGAAACGGACCTGCCCCGACTCGTAGAGGCCGACGCCGGCGCCCAGCGAGCCGACCACGGCCGAGGGCGCGATCCCACAGGCCTCGATGTAGGCCGAGAAGCCGATTCCGCGAAGCTTGCCCTTGGCCTTGGAAGCATCACGGCGGGCCGGGAAGCCGGCGTAGTCGATCAGCTCAAGGGCCTTGTCCATGGCCAGCGCGTATTGCCCGGAATCGTAGGTCAGGGCGACCGGCGTGGCATAGGGGAAGGCATCGGGCGGCACGAAGTTGCGCTTGCGCAGCTCCGCCGGATCAACCCCGAGTTCCCGCGCCGCGGCCTCGACGACTCGCTCGATGACGTAGGTCGCTTCCGGCCGGCCGGCACCGCGGTAGGCATCAACCGGGGCGGTGTTCGTGAAGACCGCCTTGACGTTGCAGTGGATGACCGGGGTCGTGTACTGCCCGGCCAGTAGGGTCGCGTAGAGGTAGGTCGGGATGCTGGTTGCGAAGTTCGACAGATAGGCGCCGAGATTGGCCGTGGTGTCGACCTTCATGGCGACGAACTTGCCGTCGGCATCCATGCCGAGCTCAACATGAGTGAGGTGGTCACGGCCGTGGGCGTCGGCCAGGAAGGCTTCCGAACGATCGCCGGTCCACTTGACCGGCCGGCCGGTCCGCTTGGCGGCCCAGGTGCAGACGGTCTCTTCGGCATAGCAGTAGATCTTGGAGCCGAAGCCGCCGCCGACATCGGGCGCAATCACTCTCAGCTTCGATTCCGGGATGCCCAGCACGAAGGCGCAGAGGATCAGCCTGAGCAGATGCGGGTTCTGGCTGGTCGAATAGAGCGTGTAGCTGTCGGTCCCGGTATCGTACTCGGCGATCGCCGCCCGCGGCTCGATGGCGTTCGGGATCAGCCGGTTGTTGACCAGATCCAGCTTGGTGACATGGGCCGCCCGCGACAGGGCCTCGTCGACCGCGGCCTCGTCGCCCAGCTCCCAGTCATAGCAGAGGTTGCTCGGCGCCTCGTCGTGCAGCTGCGGGCCGTCCATGGCCTTGCTCGGGTCGACATTGATCGGCAGGCTCTGGTAGTCGACCTCGACGAGCTCGGCGGCATCGACTGCCTCGGCCGCGCTCTCCGCCAGTACCACGGCGACATGGTCGCCGACATAGCGCACCTTGTCGCGGACCAGAGGGAAGTGCGGCGGCGCCTTGTGGGCCTCGCCGTGCTTGTCGGTAACCGTCCAGCCGCAGGGCAGGGAACCGACCCCGTCGGCTTCCATGTCCTTGCCGGTGAAGACTGCGATCACGCCGGGTGCATCGGCCGCGGCAGCGGTGTTAATCGAGGCGACCGTGGCGTGGGCGTGCGGAGAGCGCACGAAGACGGCGTGCACCTGGCCGGGCCGGTTAAGGTCGTCGGTGTAGCGGCCCTTACCGGTCAGAAAGCGCTGGTCTTCCTTGCGTCGAACGCTGGCACCAATTCCTGTGTCTGGCATGGCTCAGCTCCCCATCGCCTTCGCGCCGGCCTGGATGGCCTTGACGATGTTGTGATAGCCGGTGCAACGGCAGATGTTGCCTTCCAGCCAGTCGCGGATCTCGGTCTCGCTCGCCTCGCCCTTGGTGTTCACCAAGTCGACCGCGCTCATGACCATACCCGGGGTGCAGAAGCCGCACTGCAGGCCGTGATGTTCCTTGAAGGCCGCCTGCATGGGATGGAGTTCGCCGTTCTGGGCGAGGCCTTCGATGGTCGTGACCTCGGCGCCGTCGGCCTGTATTGCGAGCATGGTGCAGGCCTTGACAGACTTACCGTTGACATGGACGACGCAGGCGCCGCACTGGCTGGTATCGCAGCCGACGTGGGTGCCGGTCAGGGCCAGGTCCTGACGCAGAAAATCGGTGAGCAGAGTGCGCCCCTCGACGTCACGGGTCACTTGCTGCCCGTTGACCGTCATCGTTACGCTGGGCATTCGGATCTCCTCCCTTTGGACTGGTTTGCGGCCCTTTTTCGCGGGCCGTTCTGGCTACGGATGCTTTCCGTACCGCTGACTCGAGCGCGGCCGCGCCCGTGTCTGAGACTTATCAATCATGTACCAAGGTGCCGCCAGCGCGTCACTAAGAAAAACCCAGGAGGGGCGCTGGATCGAGGGATTCGGGCGATCGGAGATTCGTCGGCCGGCGGCAGGCCCCGGCCTGCTGCGGTCAGCCGGTGCTGCGCTTTCGTTTCGTTTTTCGCCCGCCGCCGCCGCGTTTCTTGTTTCCGCCGGTCTTCTCAGCGGCCGGGTCCGCCTCGCTTTGTGCTGACTGCTCCTTGTCACCCGCGGCGGGTTCTGACCGTCGCCGGTCGGCCCAATAGTCGATCTTGCTCAGCAGCTCAGCCCGGTTGATCGGCTTCGGCAGATAGTCGTTCATGCCGGCTTGCAGGTACTTCTCGCGATCGCCTTTCATAGCATGGGCCGTGACCGCGATGATCGGGATATGTCCCATCTCGCCTTCCAGCTCCCGGATCCGACGGGCGGCCTGGACGCCGTCCAACTCGGGCATCTGGATGTCCATCAGGATCAGGTCGTAGGGCCGGCTGCGGACCGCCTCGATCGCCTCTACGCCGTTGCCGGCAACGTCGACGCGGACACCGGACTTGGCCAGCAGTGCGATCATCACCCGCTGGTTCACGGGGTTGTCCTCGGCCAGCAGGACCCTGATGGTGGAGCGGGACCGGGGATCCGTCTCGGAGTGGGCCAGGTTGCCCTCCGAGGCGGGGGCGTCGGCCAGGAGTGCGCGCAAGCATTTGACCAGACTGTTGGGCCGTAGCGGCTTGGACAGTGCCACGTCGAAGCCCATTTCGCGCGCCGCCTTGCCGGTGTTGCGCAAACCGGCTGCCGAGGCGATCACGAGCTTGAGCTCCGCGAGGCTCGGCTCTGCCCGGATCATCTTGGACAGCGCCACTCCATCGGTCTCTGGCATGATGTGATCGATGATTGCGACGCCGAAGGGCATCGCGTTCTCGGCCCCCGCCTTCAAGGCCTCGAGTGCAGACTTCGCATCGGGCAAGACCGAAGTTTCGCAGCCGAGCACCGTCAGCTGGTCCTCGAAGGCCCGGCGATTGACCGGGTTGTCGTCGACGACCAGCACCTTCAAGCCAGCGCAGGCGCCTCGAAGGTCTTCGAGCCAGCCCGCCTTCGTGGTATCGCCGTCCTGACGACCCAGGGGCAGGGTAAACCAGAACCGACTGCCTTCTCCCAGCTGACTGACGACGCCGAGGTCACCTCCCATCGCGCCGACCAGGCGCTTGCAGATGGCAAGCCCTAGGCCGGCGCCGCCGTGACGGCGCGATGCGGAGCTGTCGACTTGGGTGAACTGTTCGAAGATCCGGTTCTGAACCTGGGTCGCGATGCCGATTCCGGTATCCACGACCTCGAACCTGAGGACGACGCTGTTGTCGGCAGTGATGTCGTCAAGCAGCGTGATCTGGGTCGCCACGCCGCCGGTCTGGGTGAACTTGATGGCATTGGCGATGAGGTTGAGCAGGATTTGCCTGAGCCGGGCCTCGTCGCCGCAGAGCCGAGCTGGGACATCCGGGTCGAGAAAGACCGGAAGCGCCAGTCCCTTACCGTGGGCCTCCGGGGTCAGAATTTGGACCACACCGTCGAGCAGGGTCGGAAGCTCGAAGTCGACGGTCTCGAGCTGCAGGCGGCCCGCCTCGATCTTCGAGAAGTCGAGGATGTCGTTGATGATCGCAAGGAGCGACTCGCCGGAATTGCGGATGACCTCGGCGTAGTGATGGTCGTCCTCGCTCAGATCGGAATCGAGCAGCATGCCGGCCATGCCGATGATCCCGTTCAGTGGGGTTCGGATTTCATGGCTCATGTTGGCCAGGAACTCGGACTTGGATTGATTGGCAGCCTCGGCATCGTCCTTCGCGTTGCGCAGCTCGGTCAGAGCCTGGCGCCGTTCGGTCACCTCGCGGCGCAGTTCCCGGGTGCGTTCCTCGACTCGAAGTTCAAGGTCCTGTCGGGCATCCTTGAGCGCGGCCTCCGCGCGGCGGCGCTGCTGGACCTCGTGCTCGAGCAGGCCGTTCTTGGTTTGCAGGTTGGTTCTGGCCTCGTCGAGCTCGACGTACTTGCGGCTTAGAATGCGGTCGGCGCGCCGGACGATGACGTAGAGCAAGGAGTAGAGGGCGAGGCTGATCAGGAACAGGCCGCCGAGATAGCTGATCGTGTTGTTCGTGACCCGAGCCATGGCGAGGGTAACGTCGGAGTAGATCTCCATGACCGCTTCCACGCGGCCGTCCGGGCCCTTGATCGGGATGTAGCTCTCGACCAGGTCCCGGTTCTGCATCTCGCCGGAAAAGGCGCTGAAGGTGTTGCGATAGCTGTGCTTGCTGGCTGGCTTGCCGTCCCGGGCGGCGCGCCAGAATCCGGTGTTGTCCTTCCATTCTCCGATCTGATCGGCCTGGGAGGAGTAGACGGTGAGGCCGTCAACTCGGAAAACCTTGATCTTCAGGACCGGAAGGCCGCGGGTGAGCTCGTTCACCCGTCGGTTCAGTTCCGCGGTCTCCGACCGGTTCCGGAGCCTTTCGCCGTCCTCTTCCTCGATGGTCGTGACGTAGGGCCCGAAGTCGCTCCACAGGGTATTGCTAAGGGAACGGGCCAAGGCGACGTTGTGGCCCTCGGCGGCGACCACGACCTCTTCGATGGCGCTGTTCCGATACAGCACGACGGCGATCAACGTCATGCATATGATCGCCAGGGCGCTCGTGATCGAGAAATATCTAAGCAACTGAAACATAATGTATTTTAGCGCCCAAGGTCGATAATGGTGGATGCCTGCCCGTCCCGAGAGCCTGCCTCTACGGACCAACTAGAATCGAGCGCCAGAGGATGAAAGAATCCGTTAATGAAACGAAAATTGACGCAGGTTGAATCCCACCGTCGCGGGATGTGTCGGCGGGAAAAGAGCGAGGCGATATGGGGTTTTAGGCCCCTGCGCGGGGGCCAGCGATGCTAGAGGGCGACCAGATCCCTTAGGAAGTTCCGCCGAACAGGAACAGCAGGAGGACCACGACCACGACCAGGCCGAGGATCCACATCAATGGAGAAACGCCGCGGCGTTCGGTCGCGGGCGCCGCAGGCTGGGGCGCCGGAGCCGCCTCAGCCGGAGCCGCTTCTCCGGCCGGTGCAACGATTTCGCTGAAAGTGCCGAAAAACTCGTCGGCCAGCTTCTTGGCGGTGCCACCGATCAGGCGCGAGCCGATCTGCGCAAGCTTGCCGCCGACCTGGGCCTTGGCGTCGTAGTTCAGGACCGTGACCGCACCGTCTTCGGTCAATCGAATGGCGGCGCTGCCCTTGGCGAAGCCGGCGGCGCCTCCCTGGCCCTCGCCGGCAATGGTGTAGCTTTCCGGCGGATTCATGTCGGCGAGGCTGACCTTGCCAGCAAAGGTTGCTGAGACCGGTCCGACCTTCGCCCGGACCTTGGCCGTGAACTCGTTGTCGGCGGTTCTCTCCAGTTCCTGGCAGCCGGGAATAGCTTGCTTCAGGACCTCCGGATCGTTGAGGGCTGCCCAGACTTGTTCCCGCGTTGCAGCGATCCGGTACTCGCCGGACATCTCCATCCCCGAAGCCCTCCCAGGCCGCATGATTTCGCCGAGACTCCATGTCTCGGTAGTCGCGTTACAGTAGCGTGACCGCTGAGCCGCGGACAAGTTCGCCGGACGGGCACCTAACCGCCGAGGAACAGCCGGCCGACCTCGGGGTCGGCGAGCAACTCCTTACCCGGGCCCGCCATCGCCAGCTGGCCGGAAACAAGAACGTAGCCGATGTCGGCGAACTCCAGGCCTTTCTTGGCGTTCTGCTCGACCATGATGATGGTCTTGCCTTCGCCCTTCTGCAGGTCGTCGAGGATCTCGAAGACCATGTCGATGAAGCGCGGCTCCAGGCCGATCGAAGGTTCGTCGACCAGCAGGACTTCGGGATCCATCACCAGGGCGCGCGATATCTCGAGCAGGCGCCGCTCGCCGCCGGACAGCACCTTGGCCTGGTGCGTGCGCCGCTCGGCCAGGCGCGGGTACTTTCCGAAGATCTCCTCGGCCTTTTCCTTGGCCCGTTGCGGCTTGTCCATCAGGTAGCCGCCCATCCAAAGGTTTTCCTCGACGGTCATGCCGGGAAAGACCGACTTGTCCTGGAGGATGTAGGCAATCCCCGAGGTCTTCAGCTTGTCCTTCGAGGACAGCCGCGTGACGTCCTTGCCGCCGACCGAGATGCGGCCGTCGAAGATATTGGTGAAGCCGAAGATGGAGTGCAGGACGGTGGACTTGCCGGCGCCGTTCGGGCCGATCAGGCAGAGCGACTGCTGGCGTCCGACTTGCAGGTTGAAGTCGTGCAAGATTTCCATCTTGCCATAGCCGGCACGCAGACCATCAATGCTCACGAAGGGCTCCGGCCCCGCCAGCTCGGCAACCCGGCCGGGAGCGACCCCGGCTTCGGCGATGGCGGCCGCCTGGCGATTAACCTCCTCGACCGAGATGACCGTCTCCACCGAGCCGCTGCCGTAGCCGGTGCTCCTGTCCTTCCCGTTCGGTCCTGCTCGATCCTCGCTCGAGCGGTCGTCTGACGGAGACATCAATGCGCTCCCAGGTAGGCGTCGACGACCCGCTGGTCGTTGCGGATCTCCTCCGGCGTGCCCTCGGCCAGCAACTCGCCGTGGGCCAGGCAGTAGATTCGCTCGGCCAGGTTCATGATGACGCGCATGTTGTGCTCGATTACGAAGAGCGTGATGCCGAATTCCTCGTTGGCCCGCTTCAGCCGGTCGATCAGCCCGTTGATCAGAGTCGGGTTAATGCCCGCCGTCGGCTCGTCGAGCAGCAGCGTCTTCGGCTCGTTCATGAGTGCCATGGCGAACTCCAGCAGCTTCTGCTGGCCGAAGGAGAGGTCGCCCGAAATCAGCCGGCGCTTGCTGTAGAGCCCGACAAACTCCAGCAGATGCTCGGCCTTCTCGGTGAGCTCGGGCGGGAACTCGCCAAACATGGTCGACCATCCGCCGCTGCGGTGCGGCACCGAGATCAGCATGTTCTCGACGCAGTTCATCTTGGAATAGATACGAGTCTGCTGGAAGGTGCGCAGCAGACCCAGGCGGGCGATCTGCGGCACCCGCAGCTTCGAGATCTCGCGGCCCTCGAAGCGGATCGAGCCGCTGTCGATCGGGTGATAGCCGACCACCGAGTTGAACAAGGTGGTCTTGCCAGAGCCGTTCGGACCGATCAGCCCTGTGATCCGGCCCTGGGGCACGGAGAGCGAGATATCGCGGTTGGCCTGGACCCCGCCGAAGGCCTTGGAGACACTCTCGACCTCGATCTGGAAGGTCATTCGCCCGCCCTCTGTGGTGCAGTGGCGCGCTCCTCGGCGTCGTCCGGCGGCGCCACTTCGACCCGGATGCCGAAGAACTCGGGCCAGCGGTCCTGGGCCCAGCCCAGGATGCCCTGCTGGAAGTAGACCACGCTGACGATCAGGATCAGGCCCAGGGCGACCCACTGCCAGCCCTCGAGGTGGGTCCAGGTGACCTCCTTGATGACATGGAACAGGGTCGCGCCCAGGACCGGTCCCCAGAGCGTGCCCTTGCCGCCGAGCAGGGCCATGACGACCATGAAGATGCCGAAGGTGACGGTCGGGAAGGCGACCTCTAGGGGCTCGATGAAGCCGATCATGTTGCCGAAGATGCCGCCCGAGATGCCGAGGAAGAAGGCGGCGATGGCCCAGGCCACGGTCTTGTGGCGCAAGGTGTGCAGGCCCATGGCCTCGGCCTTCTCCTCGTCGTCGCGGATCGCATTGATCGCCAGCTTGAAGCGCTTGGCATAGAGCCAACGCAGGAAGACGAAGGTGGCGACCGCAGCGGCCATGGAGAGGAAGTAGTAGATCAGCGAGCGGGTGTCCGGCTCGCCCGGATAGGTCGGCATGGAGATGCCGCCGCCGCCGCCGACCCACTCCCAGGCGCCGACCAGCTCGCCGGCAGCGATCGCGACGCCCAGGGTCCCGATC
>JAAUYK010071613.1_pt1 | contig 14228 bp, 7 predicted proteins | sample 7278021 | NCBI WGS metagenome assembly JAAUYK01 (sample SAMN14350223, study PRJNA611818) | marine sediment metagenome | isolation source: surface marine sediment (1.8m) | place: French Polynesia: Moorea | collected 2018-08
CTGCAGGTCGTCGACCACGACATCCCTGTCGTCTGCCACCCGCTCCCAGAGCCAGTCGAAGAGCTCGGACACGCTCTCGGAAAGGGGGGACTCGTTGCCGCTTCCGCGCCCATCGTCGGCAGTGTCGGTCGCGTTCGGGGGCATGATGCGCGATCGAACACGGGGCTACGTAGGTAGATGCATCTACTACCAAAAATTGGGTGAAACGAAAGCAATCTACTAGCTCGACGGGCGTTGGCTGGCTGCCAATCGCGCGGAAACCGGCAAAGTCAGCGAAATTCATTGAGGCCGGGAGGCGTGAGTCACAAAATACGTAGATCTGTATTATCGGCTCTCGAATTAGTGCACAGCAGAATATATAGTATGTATTTTATCTGTATGTACGTATGCCGTATATTCTTGAATCGCACGAGACTAAAGTTGGTGAGGATGTTACGTATGCGCGCAGGTTTCCGTCTTACGTAGCCATATAACTTGCATATTGGCTCATACGTGTAAGCAATTCGCATTGTCCGTCCGTCCGTCTGATTTGTGGGCAAGAGCAAGAAGGCAGTCGGCTGTTAGTCTTGTGGGTGATGGGCGTGTTGATGGTGCGGTGGAGGTGGTTGTTGCTGCTGCTGCTGCTGCTGCTGGAGGGACTCGGCCGCCTCTAATAATGGGCTCACGTTCTCCAAGATGACATCGCAAATGCCGTCCACTCCGTCTCCAAGCGCCGCAGCGATGGCGGCGCTCCCGTTGACTCCGCTCTCGGCCGACGGCCGGATCGAGAACTGAAATATCGTCTCCGGCTTGGTGTAGGCGATCACGTCGTCGTTGACCCGAATCAGGATGCCGTGCGGACCGACGAGAAACACCTTGGAGAAGCAGGACGGCTCTAGGCCGAAGGCGGACGAGAGCTTCAGCAGGAAGTCGGCCACGGTCGGCTCGTCGAGGAAGATGGCGCTGTACTCCCTCGTGTTATCCTTGTGCGCCAGGTAGAGGGTGTTCCTCGGCGCAACTGCGACCACATGCAGGTCGTTGAAGATACGGATGCCGTCGGCCAGGCCGCACAGGTTGATCGTCTCCTCGCGCATGAGGCGGAGCATGTCCCGTCCGCAGAAGTTGCGGAAGGCGGCGGCGTATGCGCCGTACCGGTTCGCCTTTAGCCACTGCTGAACGCCGTCGGCGGATGTCGACTGACCCAGGACGTTCGACTTGAGGCCGTAGTAGTTGGATGCCGCCTCGGCCGACGACCTAGAGGCAGAATGCTGGCGCTGGTGGGAGGCCGGCGAAGCGCTTCTCGAGGCTACCGACCGGCCGCCGTCGTCGCCGCTGCCCCCGCCCCCGCCTCCGTCGCCGACCTGAGGCGTACCGGACCTGCTCGTGTCACCGGCCGTCGTTCCTCCCGACGACGATGCCGTCGGACCCGTTGTCGTTGCGCGGGACGCAGGAGGCACATAGATGCTATCCACGTTCAGATCGGTGAGCACGGTGCAGTCGTAACTGGGCGAATACTTCTCCTGCTCCTCTGCCGGCCTCTTGGCGATCTTCTCTCTGTCCTGCTTGTGCTTCCTGTCCGCGCCCTTAAGCTTGAACACCTGCAGCACGCATCCGGCCGCATGCAGCCTCACGCCTTCAACCGGCTCGAACGTCTCCAGCTGGAGTCTGAAGGGCACTCCCCGCTCGCCGCCGTGCTTCTTCGGCGTGAACTCCGTGCTGATGCAGTTCACCTTGATGAAGATTCCCGTCTCGCGCGTCGGATCCCACTTGAAGGAGACCGCGTTCAGGTGCTTGGGGTCCTGCAGCGGCTCCGCGACGCCGTAGCTGAGCGGCAGGTCGATGTCCAGGATGCGCTCCCCCGGGTGCGCGTTCCTCCACTCGCCGATCTGCTCCGCCTCCATGTACTGCAGGCGGCGCTCGTGAAAGCAGATTCGCATGGTGCACTTGAGGCGGCGGTCGCCGAGGCCGCTCAGGTCGCCCAGCTTCTTCAGGCGCACCTCGTAGCTCTGGCCCTGGTTCAGGTAGGTGATGCTAGCCTCCTCCCGCTTGGTGGCCAGCGACGTCGGCGCCACCAGGATGTACTGGAAGCGGTTCGCCTCGTCCACAGTCGCAGTCTCGTTCAGTCTCTCGAAGCGCTCCACCTTGGCAACCTGGACCGTTGTCGCCGACGACGATGATGCCGCTGTCGACGACGACGCGGACGGCTTGGTCAGCGAGGTTGTTGTGGAGGGCGGGCCCATGGTCTGTAGGATCACCTTGTGGCTCCGCCCGCCGCTTGATGATCGCCTATCCTCTCGGCCGGACTTTCCGCTCTTGGACTTCTCAGGCTCCGCCGTCTCGGCGACAAACGACTTGGCCATGACGGCGGCGGCGGCGGCGGCCTGCGGAGTTCCGCCCCTTGAGCTCTCCCTGGACACGGATCCGGTGAAGGTTTTCGGCGCTCCCTCATCGCTGTTGTTCAGCGTCACGTTGTCCGGCAGGTGAGCCTCGTCGTTGGACAGGTCCAGCGCGCCGTAGTTCATCTGCTGCCTGCTGCTGCTGTTGTTGTTGGCAGCGCTGTTGCTGTTGCTGTTCGACCTCGGCTCGTCTTTGAACGAGTGCGTCGCGCGGGGAGGAGAATCCTGGTGGAGATGTGGATGGGACTGCTGCTGCTGCATGCGGCTCGGGCTGACGGACGCGGCGCCCTCCTGCTTGAAGATGTGAGACGAGCTGATGCTCAGGTTGGGCAGGGCCAGCAGCGCCTCGCTCATGCTGTACGTCGAGGTGTTGATATCGACGCCGAGGCCGGACAGACTGTCGTCAAAGTTGGCCGCCAGGTTCTCGTCCTCGATCTCGACGGGCAGGATGGCGGCGTGCGGGTGGGAGCCGCCGGTCCGGCCTCCTCCGCTGCGTTCGTTCGCCGCGGCTGCGATGGCGGCGGCAGCCGCGGCGGCCTCCGCCACCGAGTGGTGTCTGTCCTCCTCGTCCGCGTATCCCGACTGGCTGCACTGTGGCGTCTGCAGGGAGTGGTGCTCGGCCGCTGCCGCAGCCGCCGCGGCAGCCGAAATCGCTGCCGCCACCGCAGGCGCCTGGTCGTCGTCGTCGGAGCCGCGGCGGAAGTACGGCGGCCTCATGCCGCCCGTCGTCAACTTGCCCGAGAACGATCCCGCCTGCTCGAGGAACTTCCTCTTCCTGCTGGCGATCTGGTTGGGCGTGGCGCCAGAGGCGGCGGCAGCGGCGGCGGCGGCAGCGACGACGTTGCCAGATCCTCCTCCGCCCCCGCCAGCGCCCCCGGCAGCCCCGCCGCTCAAATGCATGTTGCTCAGGAAGGAGAAGAGGTCCCCGTCCTGGCTGGTGGTGATCACGGAGGCCGCCGGGTGGATGGACGTCGGCGCAGAGGTGGAGGCCATGGCATGCGGCGGCGGCGGCGGCGGCGTGGACGGACCTCCCTCTGCGGCCCTCTCGTTGTTGCTGTTGGACGCCGTGCTCGCCTTCCTGCTCGCCGCGCCGTGGTGGCCGTTCGACTTCGAGCTGCCGCCGCCCTCCGCCATCTTCCTGCTCGCTCCTGCTCCTCCCTGGGCGGCTGCACCGACGACTGGCGGCGACTCGGGGGACGACATCTTATGCAGTGTTTTTGCTCTGCCTAAACGTATACTGTATACAGTACTATGGTGTTAGCATTTAGCAGTGGACCTGGCCTGACAACTTTTTCGTCGTCGTCATGACACCAGTGTGAAGGGTTTAGCTGGGGTCGCGACAACGTGTTTCGCGTATATCTTAATTTTTGGGCAGCAACGTTGGGTACGTCTTGTGCTCTCACGACCCAATAAAATCGCACTCACTGCTGCGCTGAAGTTTCCAAACCAGATCGACAGACTCAACTCAACTCCAGTCGACAGCAGCGGTTGCAGCAACAGCAGTTACAGCGCAGTCGCAGCCGCAGCAGCTGGCCCCAGACAGGATTTCTACGCTCAACATGCAGTACATACATATATATTACATTAGTCGTAGACCCAACTCAAAATGCATGTCCGACGCGTAATACGTACTAGCTCTAAAATCAGGCCCTACAAAGGTATATTGTTGCCATGCACGGATCGGTATTAGATGCATAGTCTGATATGCCCCTACGAGAGGAGGCTGCCTGCAGCAAAAAAATTCGTGCGTTCTTTGTTTCCAATTCAGAGCCTGCACGTTTACGTCGAGCGTTCTTTAGTATGCGTATGTATAGCAGAGCGCTTGCCTCCAACGGCCAGATATTAATTTTATGCAGTCGAGAAATCGCGATCGCGATAAGACGAAACTTTAGTAGCCGGCGATTTCTCAATCCCGCAAATACGCGATATGTTTCTTGACTTTTCTGCGTGCGCCGTCAAAGTTGAAATTCTAAGGCGGTGCGAGTTACGTACCCTTTGCGAATTAAGGTAATGTTATATCCCACCTTAAATCGCACATATATATGGAGCTTCGATCGTCGATATCGAATTTATTACATGCAGTAGTATGGTTCTCAGACGCAGTACAAAAACCCGCTTCTTAATACTCGATCCGCCATTCACTTGAACATCTTCCCGTACATTGACTTCTCCTTCTGCACGTAGGCCTGCCTCGCCTTCTTCACCTTGGCCAGCTCGGCGACGACGCCCTTGTCGGACGGCTCCAGCTCGCGCACGCGGTTCAGGTCCTTCACGGCCTCGTCGTACTCCTTGCGCAAGAACCTGGCCTGCCCGCGCCGGAACAGTGCCTTCGCGTTTGTCGGCTCGATCTCGAGCACGTTCACGCACTGCTTCATCGCCTCGTCGAGTGCGTCGGCGGGCGCCGCGGGGCCCTCCTTGAGGATGGCCGCGGCGATGTTCAGGCAGCAGGGCACCTCCACGGCGCGGATCTTGGCCTCCTCCTCGTCCTCCGTGGAGCCCATGGCCTCTCGCAGCAGGTTGATGTACTTGAGCGCCTTCCTGTACTTGCGGATTGCGGTGGCGCGCTCGCCCGACTTGTAGAAGTGGTTGCCCGACGCCTTGATGTGGCCGGTGATCTCCAGCAGGCGGCCGAAGTTGGACTGCAGGTACCAGTCGAGGTCGAGGTCCTCGGGGTGGTGCGGGTAGACGTCCTCGGTGCCGTCGTCGCAGCAGATCCCGTAGTTCTTGGCGCCCTTGGGCACCTCGCCGCACTCGGCGATCTTCACCTCCTTGTCGGGCTTGTCCTCCGTCGTCGGCATAACCTCGATCTCGTTGACGATGCCCATCCCCTTGAGGACCTTGCCGAAGACCACGTGCTTGCCGTCCAGGTGCGGCGTGTTCACCGTCGTGATGAAGAACTGCGAGCCGTTCGTGTTCGGGCCGGAGTTGGCCATGGAGAGGAGGCCGGGGCACTCGTGCTTCAGCAGAAAGTTCTCGTCGTCGAACTTCTCCCCGTAGACCGACCTGCCGCCGGTGCCGTCGAAGTTGGTGAAGTCGCCGCCCTGCAGCATGAACCTGTTGATCACCCGGTGGAAGATGGAGCACCTGTAGCCGTCGCCGTTCGGCTCGCCGACGCACAGCCGCCGGAAGTTCTCCGCTGTCTTGGGCGCCACGTTGGCGTACAGCTCCATGACGATCCTCCCGGCCGTCTCGCCGTCCACGCTCACGTCGAAGAAGACCACCGGGTTGGGAGAGTCCTCGGCAGCGGGGTGCGCCTCGAGCACGGCCGCGTTCGAGTCGGAGGTGGGCAGCTTCAGGTCATACTCGGGCTTGGTCAGCTTCGGCGGCTCCTTCTCGGTCTCCGTGGCTCCCGGCATCTCGGATCTCACTCTTGCTGCAGATGGAATAGAACACGGGATGGGAATGAATGAGGAGGCTAATTCAACGCGCACGTGCTCGAGCTATTCTCCAATGATGGCTAAATGACGTGATCAATACGATGACGTCTGTCTGCGGGGAAGGAAGGAAGGGGGAGCTGGTTCCTTGGTTGATTGGTCGCTCTGTCGATCGCACGCTCTCCCCTAGCTTCCATGAAAAGGAAAACTGATTAAAGAGAGGGCTCTCTGCTCAGTGCTCACCTTTCTCTGCGGCGGAATACAGACGGAAGATTTGTTATGTGCTCTCGGCTGGTTCGATATGCGATCGCCGGCGTGCTTTGCTTGCTTTCTAGTTTGGGCTGCATAGACCCCTCATAGACTCTATGCTCAACACGGCGTAGCACTTCAGGTTTCCATATTCCGTACAATTACATATTACGAATATACTGATCGGTGTAGCAGTAATTTTGAGGTTCAGAAGTTAAATTGTTATGTCGCGTAATAAGATCGTTCCTCACGAGCCAAACGCAGCCGCGTCGTTCTCTTTGTCCTGTACTATCTATACGCTATGAAAGAGGTTCCTACGACACGGTTCAGAAGCTTGCGGTACGTATCGCATAGCTAAATTCGCCGAATCGCGTTATTCGTTTCATTTCATTATACAGATTGCGATCAAAACTTTGAGCGTAGTCTATATCTACTATATGTTTTTGGGCATTCGAGACATTGTCCGCTTTATACATATGCATGTATATTTCCACCACAATTAGATATACATATACGTAATGTGTTCAAGCACCTGAAATATAATGTTCGTTCGAATATATATGTAGCAGCCGCTTTTCCTCCCGCCGCCTGCCTCCGCGATTTCCCCTTTGACTCTTGAACTCCATCAACATGGTCGGCCGAAGCTAGGAGAAGGCGATAGAGTGGAAAGTGTCACCCCGGCTGGCTGGTCCCATTACCATCATGTCATGCACGGGCCGTTCGAACGCACGAACAACGAACGCGATCTCCTCTCATTGGAATTCAGGAGGCGGGCGCAATTAGGGTGGACACGCAACGACCTCGTACAAGTCGTCAAAAAACTCCTGGGAGGGGATCCTTTCTTTCCCATTCGGATGCTCTCAGTTCTGACTGCATTTAAGATTTAGGGCAACCCCAAGTTGACCGACCGGCTTGATGATGGGACAATCGGCGACATGATGGGACCAGGATCCATAACCGGGTCGCCGTCCGCCGCTTGCGTACATAATTTTTACATCGGATAGGGACCCATTGGAAACGGCCATACATATTGGTGAAAGGATTACGAAACTCATTAACTTTCTTCGAGCGACCGCGGCCGATAGTTTGTAACCGGCGACCGGCACTTTAAAAAGTTCTGCAAGGAGATTAGGTAGACGATCATTTTTTGCCGACTGCTGCACGCGCACAACATTCGACCTCTTTGCCTTCGGTGGGTGCTGAATGCGAGCTCTGATACATTCATTTCTCTTCGTTTTCTATCCACAGCCAGAAAGAATATAAAGAGATCTGGTGTCGGTCGGTCTGTCGGACGAGGGGTCAGAAGTCCATATAGTAGAATGCTGCCAGAGGCATCATCGCGTGTGAGGGGGAGAGAGAGAGAGAATGAAAGCGAACGAAAGAAAAATGAGGCTCGCGACTGCAAACAAACGTGGGGTACTTCCTCTACAGCGTAATATATGGAGGCTAGGAAAAATGCTCGTAGATAAGTCGAGTCACTCTATCTATAGGGCGAAGACTATACTATAAGCACTTTCAGGCTTTCTCTCTCCGACAAAGTTGCCGCCGCCGTGGCGGTATAAATGAGCTTGATAAGTGCCTTTGATGGAGACGGCGGCGGACAGACAATGGCCATTCTGCGGATGGTTGGAGGGAGCTAGGAGAGGGTGTGTGAGGAGACAGAAAGAGAGAGAGAGAGAGAGAGGGAGAGAGAGAGAGCACTTGAAAACTTGATTCATTAGGTTTATTCGGTCGGTTCCGTCGCCCGATTGCTAAGGCTGTCTTACGATGTTATTGCCTATGTTTGCCCCCCTCTCTTATCCTCTAGAGAATGCAAAACATGGGGCTTGTTTTTCAGATCGGAATTTGCTGTCCTTCCTTCCTTCCGGGATGTACGGGATTTATTTGCCCGGCCTCGGACCGCGCGAGAGAGTCTCAACGGCCGTTCGCGCTGCGGCCGCCCGTTGAGCCCAGTTTGCGCTTTTCGCTTTCGCGAGGCCGCCCGTCGGCGTCGCTGGCGCGCGTCCGCCGCCGCCGCCGCCGCGTCTCCCGCCTACTGTGTTTTTGAGGACAAAACGATGGAAATCTGCCAAATAGCCGGCCGTAGCTGCTCAAAAAGGTCTATCCGAGCTAGTGATCTGTCGGTCGGTCAGAGATCGCGGCACGAGCGCAGTCTGTCATTGCGTCGACGGCAATCGAATAAGTGCGTAAATTGGGCGGGGAGAATTCCTATCTCCGAGGGGAGAACTCCAGCAGGTAAGAAAAAGCAAAGTTTTTTTAGTCGCGTGCATTTCGCTTTCACCGTTGTTATGACCGCTCGAGAACTTCAGCCTTTAACATGACAAGGGTCTGACCTGCTGCCCGCACTGTGACGGACATCCGGCGCGCGGCCACGACGAGGTCGCTCCGAAAACGAAGTGTCCGAGGACAATTTTCGTTGAATTTTCGACGCTGCCTAATTGCAGGCTAATTATAAGTAAGGAAACAACTTCTCGCTCTAGTACAGTACATGTACGTAGAGCGAAAGTATATCTACGTAATTACCGACTTTATATTGCTTGGCGCAGCTAGAAGTTTTAGTATTGTAAGAAGTGCGTTATTATTTACCTTTCTAGCTGACTGCCATTCATTCATCCGATGCATGTTACCTACGAGCTTCGCGGTCAGGTACAGCTAGAGCGGCATGACAAACGATTTGCCTTTCGGAAAATGTGGCATGCATGCACAGCTTTCGTTTCGAGCGGACACGACTTCAAAGCCTCGGCCCTGGAGGGTGGCGTCAAATTTCAATTAGCATCCTTGCTTCGGAGCAAAATGTTGATTTCAATTTCTTTCTCGAGCTCTCCGGGCAAAATGTTCCCCCTACACTACTCGAGATACAATTTTCTCCGCACCACGATGGGCTTAAGACGAGGAAAAGTCTTATTTACTGCCACATCGGCGTCCGCCCGGCTCGTGTCAATTATACGGCGCGGTCGTATTAGATAGCTATAGCTCTTGCTCCCTTTCCCCTCTTTTTCTCGGCGGCCGACCGATGGGATGGGAGCATGGTCCCTAAACAATTATACTAGAGCTACACATATGTGTGGCCGAATAGCCAAAGATCGCGTCAGTCTTGAGGTTCAGTCCGATCCGAAATGTCGCACTATTACGAGGAAGACGCGCCCTACGGTCATCCGAGCTACTCGTATTTTCCGTGGCGGCGAGAGCATCGTAGTGTCGGCGGGTGGCGAGACCGTTACGTAGATTTTGCCAGGATAGTTTGACTGTCTTTCTGCTGTTCAATTCGTTATAACTTTCCTTTTATAGGCCATCTTCCTACTACGATTATTACTCTAACTTCGGCAGCATGCGAGGCCTCCGAGGTCGGAGTCAGGAGCCGGAGGGGAGCGTGCACAACCCCGCATTGCACTCGGCGTCCTCGGTGCCCTCGCTCCGAGCCAGGTCCAAGTCGGCGGGGCACAGACACGCCCCGCAGTCGCAGGCGACTCTCTTTGCGACGAGGCCTCCTCCGCCGCCGCAGTTCCATCCCGACGAAACCATGGGACATATCCAGCAGCAGCAGCAGCAGCCGTATGGGCCGGCATGGCAGAGGGCGAACGTCAACCAGAACGTCGACCCGCAGCAGGAGTTTCCAAGTCTAAGGTGGTTCTTTTTTTTCAATTTGATGCTCACAATACGTGCAAAATGGAATTATTATGTAGACGGGGAAATCCCGACTACCAAAGGCGCCACCAGCGAACCGCCACCGACCGAGGCGTCGCGGACTCCACCACGACGGTTGCCACCGCCGCCGCCGCGTCGTCGTCCAAGACGTCCGTGGCTGGCGAGGGCGACGTGATCGCCTACTACTTCTGGGTCGTCATGGTCTTCGTCTTCTCCATCTCCCTGGTCAACTTCATCGTGCTGCTGGCGGTGGCACGCGTCTACAACATCACCCCGTACAGCCTCGACGGCGTCGAGTTCATCCCGGAGGCGAGGGCGGTGAAGTTCCTCAGAGAGGCCAGGCTGGACACGTTGCACGTGGCGTCGGGGGCTCTATTAGGATACAGGGGTACATATTTTGTCTCTTCAACTAATTTCCTTATAATTAAAGCAAAGTTCATCCTCCAGGTGAGCCGTTCTCCCTCTCGTCGGAAGGCGGCGGATCCGTCTCTCTGACAGCCGAAAGCGAAGACACTGCATCCGAGCTTCGAGTGTCCCCTGACTCCATCTTTTTGAGCGGCGACTCCACGGTCAAGTTAGAGCGGCCCGAGGACAGCACCGGAAGCGTCCCGGACGTCGAGCTGTCGAACCTGGACGCCGTGCAGCTCTCGTCGTCCGACTTGGTCCGGATGGAGGCGAGCAGGTTGGAGACGAATCAGGTAAAATATACGCTTTCCTCTAGCTCTGCCCATGATTATAATCGAAATACTCATCCCACCTTAGATCGTATCCGAGGTCGGCCGCGACCTCCGCGTCAAGTCTGACTCCCGCCTGAGCGTGGAGGGTACCGAGGGCGTGATGCTCGAGTCCCGCGAGTTGGAGATGAGCGCCGGCGGCGACGTCCTCGTCTCTTCCGACGACGGCGCAGTCGTCCTCGACGCCGACGACCGCATCGTGATCGACCCGAGGGCGCTGCCCGTCGGCGGCGCCGGCGACTCGGACTTCTTCAACCTGGTGGCTGGCGGCGGACTGGAGAACCAGTTCAAGCTGTGCATCTGCTTCCCCAGCGGGCTCGTCTTCCAGGTGCCCGTGATCGACGCCGGCGGCGGCGGCGGCAACTTCAGCTCGACGTCCTGCGGTGACAGACACCTGTGGGAGCATGATCCGTGCCAAACCTGGTGAATATCTTGCATAGCTTTCCATACGCATTGCATTTATAAATAGCGCTTTATATGCAGATTGAAAATATATGTGAATTAAGTGATTATATAACGAAGTGGACTTCAATTGAATCGCGATTTTAAGGAAGGTTTCGTGATTGTCATGCCCCCAATTGCGTGTTGCTGACAAATTAGAGATCGGCCGACGTTAGTTTAAACTAGTCAATTCTGTTCTTGCATAGGTGAATCCGCAGTTTAAATAGCAATGTGCACTAAAGTATGATATGTGACAATGCTCATTATTGCATGGAATTTAATCAATTGGTGAGCAGATAAAAGCATATATTAGGCTGTAAATGTGTGAACTCTTTGGTTCAACTCAGCGACACCCAATTTTCCTCGACCAACTTCGTCAGCTGCCGCATCTCCGTCTTCCTTTTCCGGAGCGTCCTCGTAAACATCAGGTAAGCCGACGGGAAATTCTCCCAATATTTTCTCCTATTTACGCCCATTTAAGTAATATTTCGAGTTCCTTATTGCCTCAACATTACGCTCGATGAGTTCGGCGTCGCTAAAAACGTTTATGTTCAGCATTCCGCTGAGAATTTCTGTCTAAAGGCAACTTCATTCAGATGGGCGCAGAAAATGTCCGATTTCTTGCTAAAATTCTTTCAAATTTGTCGACTTGCGGCCCTTTCATCCGATTTTAGACCTTGAATAAGTAATCTAGAGGATAAATTGCCTTATGGAAGCTATTAACTGACTTTTTTAATCATCCCTAAGATCGCCGTAATAATCTTGAATTTATTGCTTCAGATCCTTCGCGATGGCTCCCCGCTACGAGCTCTGCGTGGGCCTTGACAAGGGCCACAAGACGACGGCCAACACGCTGAAGAAGCGCCCCTCGTCGACCAAGGGCAAGATCACTGCGCGCAACAAGCTTGTGCGCGACCTGATCCGCGAGGTGGTCGGCTTCGCGCCCTACGAGCGCCGCGCCATGGAGCTGCTCAGGATCAACAAGGACAAGAGGTGCCTCAAGTTCCTCAAGAAGAGGATCGGACAGCACGACAGGGCCAAGAGGAAGAGGGAGGAGATGACCAACGTGCTGCAGGCCATGAGGAAGGCGCAGAAGTAAATCACATGTGATCCTTCCTTCAGCCTCGCGTCCGTTTACAATAAAATGTATATCGCCACATGTGCGTGGGTGAAGGAACCTTTATTGGCTACGTGTTCAAGACACAAGACTGCACTTTGCAGGTGTTGTCGTTACGTATGTTCGCAATGGTTCCCTTGCTAGTTGGTTAAATTGTTGACTTCACTCGCTCAAGGTGGACATGGTCCTATCATGCCAACTTCAGGCCTCAGGGTCGTCCTCTTTCGCCCTCGAAGCTGACTAAGCTACTATACTGACATGCATATGCTTTCTAGCCTATCGTAAAGAAAAGCGGTGTTTGCCTGCCTTCTAATATGTCATGCTGGTGTAATGCATTCGAATAGCACGCCGCCGTCGGTTCGTCCAATAACACGGACCCATTAAGGCACGTACTTTGCATGAAAGCTTCATTCCTTTCCTCATATATGGGAGTACGCAAATTGGGATTGGGTCTCCAGTACATACTATGTAGGAACGAACGGCAACATCGACGTTCCAAAGCCCCTTCTACGTATGCGAACTACATAACGACGAATAAGATAACTTGTCGATAAGCTATGTTGCTGCAATTTACGAATATGCTAGGAAAAGCAAGATGTCGCAACAGGGCACGATGAGATAGGAAGGGAGCAGTAATGCAGTATGGGTCTTTTATATACGAATGTATTTAATCTGCAAATGCTGGCAAAATGCTTCAATAAGCCTTCTTATAGGACGGGTACACATCGCGATAAATGCCAACTAAATGAAACGAAACTACACAGCGAGGACTACCGCACACGTTCGATCGATCGACCCTTTTACTTCTCCTCCACGTTCCTGTAGTCGGGGATGTGCTTTCCCGTCTCGGCGTAGGGCACTCCGAGCGGGTTGAGGAACTTGAACTGCTTGCCCTTGTAGGCGTTGAAGCCCTCGGGGTTCTTGGTCCACTGGACGTCGGTGGTCTTGAGGGCGAGTCGGCCGATGTAGAGGGCCACCATGGCCATGCCGGCGCCCATGATGAGGAAAAGCGGCTGCAGGGCCATGTGGTGCTTCAGGTCCTTCAGAGTAGAGCCCTGAAAGTAAGAATTCAGTGAAGAGAGGGTTAATTGCACGAAACACGCAGTTCAAGGAGGATGTTTTTAATGCCATATAAGACCCATAGAAGACCCACTCTGAGGTCAAAGAAGCCTCCAGAGACTGGCATCCGTTTTAGTCTTTAATTTCGTTGCAAATCTTCACCCTCAAATGAGTGCGAACTGCAACCTCAACAAGTGGTCGGCTCGCCGGACAGATCTGAGAGCTCTATCGATCGCCCCACTGTTCCTATGTATTAATTGTGGTTCGAGTGCCTGACCTGCATCCTGATGGCGTTCGTCTCCGCCCTGCTCCTCGTCCGGACGGCGGCGGCCAGCAGCGAGCGGGAGAAGCGCATCTTGAAGCTCTTGACGGAGTCGGTCGGTCGGTCCGTCAACGAGAAAGCTCGGATGAATTTCCCGCGGAGGGGGAAACGAAGTGCGGACGGGGCAATGGAAAGGAGAGCAGAGGCGAGGCTAGGCCCGGGACAAAACGAGGCTGCTCGGATCGAGGGACGGAACGGAGGCTGGATGGATGGATAACGTCTCGACTCTCGAGCAGCTATACGCCAGCAGCAGCAGCAGCAGCAGCAGCAACTCCAGTTGCGTAGCTAAGGACAGCAGGGGAACCGAAGCTGACGTATGTAAAGTACCTTGGCCATATCTCGACGGCACGTATGATATCAGGGATGTCATTTTACGTCATACCTTGTTGAGGTGGTTACAGGTACAATATGAAAAGGAAGCTTTATGAGCCCAAATGTCCATAAAAAGGACAAATCATTTTTGCATTGCGTTAAGCATGGCCGTCGATGGCAACCCAAGGCTGAAAGACTTCTTGTTCCAGCAGCTGGCAACGATATGGCGTCCACAGAAGGAGGAATCATCGCAGACATACATAGATGGACCGCCGCAGCTCAATGCTTCAACTTCCTAAACGTGAATATGCACAAAGGTTAACAGCGACTATATCGGTTAGCTCTAATTAGAGTTTGACATGCATAGAATGCAATTCAGAAGCTAATTGACTATTGAAGTTGGAGGCGAAAGTTAAGTAGGTGCACTTTTATCTTCATCTCGGCGATACTATTGTATATCAGGACGAAACGGACCGAGTTACCAAGGTTCTGCAATAAGTGGACATCTCTGCGGGCTCTTGTGGACTACATTGTTGAAAATAAGTGGCCACTAGCTACTAGCCTACTGCTTGCAGGTTGCAGTTGCAGACTTGCAGTGAC
>JAAUYK010008758.1_pt1 | contig 14201 bp, 16 predicted proteins | sample 7278021 | NCBI WGS metagenome assembly JAAUYK01 (sample SAMN14350223, study PRJNA611818) | marine sediment metagenome | isolation source: surface marine sediment (1.8m) | place: French Polynesia: Moorea | collected 2018-08
CAAAAGAGTACGTGTGAGAGGGGTATATACATATTAATGCACGTATTCTAAGAACATTGCCTATAAATGCTGTCGTTGGCCCGCTTTTACACACGCGTATACGTATCTCCAATTGATACGCAAAGGGAAGCGCTCTTTCTCTCTATTGTTCTCTTCGATCTGACTACAGCTCTCTCCTCATAAGCTCCCATCGCATCGGCCTTCTGACCCGCAGTCGCAGTGCGGCCTTTCGACCACAAGGATATTCGAATCCCCCAGGAGGCGTATATATGTATACGTATATACGAAGCCAGTACGTACCTTTTTACCAGAAGCTACGTACATATGTAGAGGTTGTTCTACGAAGTGCACAAGTTAGATACGAGTATAATCATACACGCGCACAGTGGCAAAGTTAATTAATCGGTAATTTTTCTACTGACGAGACCATTACATGCATGTTAATACGCACACAAGAAAGGGTATTATTTGTTCGACACCGCAAGCCATCTGCTTGAATACCTGCCGGCCCCTCCTCCTCCTATACGATACCTGCGCGGTCTCCTCAGGTAGTTGAAAAGCAAAACATTGAACTTGCATCCGGCGGCCGAGGAAAAGTCTCCCGATTATAGTGCTTAATTCCACAGCCCAATCACCAAGATGCTGCCTCGGACCTCCTTCTTGGCGGTCCTGGCTGCCGCAGCCACCGTTCTCCACCTTTCCGAGGCCAGCATATCCTGCTACGAGTGCGACTCTTCGAACAACTTCACCTGCACCGAATTCTGGGACCCCACCCTGCCCGTGACGGCAAAGTACAGGACCAACTGCAGACACGTCTTCGACGTAAGCATATATTGTAGTACAATTAGGAGATAGATAAAAAAATGGCGTTTTTTTGTCCAGGCCAACTACTGCGTCAAGATGACGGGCATCTTCGAGGGCAAGCTGGGCACGAAGCGCTTCTGCTCGTCCAAGAACTGGGGCAACTACTGCGAGTACATCAAGCGTCCGGGCGACACCCAGGAGTACCGCTCCTGCGTCTTCTCCTGTAGCACCAACGACTGCAACGGCGCGAATCCGGCGGCGGCAGCTCCCAGTATTCTGTCGGTGGCATTCTTCAGTTTCGTGGCTGCGGCGGCTGTGGCGGTGGGGTAATTCGACCAAAGAATATCGACGGGCTTCCCTCAAGAGCACAAGAATACTCGGCATTTTCAAAGGCATTTATTCATGCACTTCCTACAGTACATACTCAACGTCCACCTACTACGAATCTTAGCACGAACATAGGCTTGTGAATTCATTTAGCTAGGATGCAAGATATGGTAATAAATACCGTACTACATACGTCGAATCGATATTTGGAGCCAGTCTGACAAAGGAAGAAGGGTCAGTGTTCGCCGCCGCAGGCAGAACAGAAGTGACCGCGTACGCCGCCGGCTTCGTCCCGCATAATTAGATTGGGCGTTGCCATATACGTATAACGAAGAGTTTTTTCCAATGGGCGAGATCGTCGGACATCTCCAAATTGGGTTACAGCTTCATCAAGACAGTATTCGAATTCCTTTCATTGAGTATCGAGGCTGAGGGTACAGGAGATACTAAGAAGGCTTTACGAGAAGATAATAGCTGTAGTAAATGACGTTGCAATTAGCATTCTTCGGCATTTAGCTTCTCAAAATAGTCCGTTTTATTCAACTATGGATAACAACTGAAGGCGTGTTATAGGGTACCTCAAGGTACGTAATTGGCGTCTCCTAAAACGACCTGAGCGTCGCCTGCCGCCTCACCAGCTTCCTCGCCTCCGCCAGCTTTCCCTTCTTGATGAGCACGTAGAGGTTCGCCATGAGCACCAGGTCGGATATCTTGTGCTGGCTCGCTTGCCCGGACAACGTCTCGAGTATGTCGCCCGCCCGGTCCAGCTCGCCCCGGATGAGGAAGGCGACGGCCAGGTTGTACGAGAAGAGCGCCCGCGTCGCGATCAGCTCGCTCACGGAGGCCGCCGCTGCGGCCGCGGCCGCGTGGCGGTTGTTGGAGCCCGAAGACGCTCCGCCGCTGCCGCTTCCTCCGCCGCTCGAATTTCCGCCTCCAGCTCCGCCCGGGGCGTCGTCCGAGTTGCCAGAGTCCTCGAGAGAAACGTCCTGCACGGTGAGAGGGTCCAGCTGCTCCACCGCTTCAGAGATGCGGTCGAGCAGGATGAGCGCCTCGCCGGAGTAGAGTCTCGCCAGAACCCTGTGTCCGGCCGGGACTCCGTTCTGCTGAGGGGAATTCAGCAGTCGGGTGGCGTACTGGTAGGCGCCCACGGGGTTGTCCAGGCAGAGGGAGACGTAGCTCTGCTTAAGCAGGATGGCGGACCTGAGCAGGGCGGTCTTGGACGTCAGCGGCAGCGGGTTCGGCTTTCCGGAGGCCCACAGGTCGAGGCAGTAGGAGGCGTTGATCAGGCAGTTGTGTGCGAAGTCGAGGGTTAACTCGGCGTTGCCGTAATAGTCTTTCTCCGCCACCCTCTTATGCTCCTTCTCCTCCTCCCTCAGCTGCTGGCGGCGCAGCTTCCCCCCCGTCGGCTGCCTGACCATGACAATCTTCTGGTGGGCGGAGGCGCCCTCCAACATGAAGGTCACCCCGTTGGACTCCGAGTCGTGCTGGTACTGCTGCTGGTTTCTGTGCCTCTTGGAAGAAGCCGCCGGCGGGACCGCGATCAGCTCCCTGAATCCGGCCCTCTTCTCCGAGTGGTGCGCGATGCAACACTCGGCCAGGTGCAGCCAGGCGTGAGGGCTCTTGGACAGGAACGGTATCGTCTTCATGAGAGTGTCAAACGCCTCGATGTGTTGGCCGATGTGAAGCAGATTCAGGCCGAGGTTGTAGAGCAGCTCGCAGTGGCGCACTCTGAGCGCGGCGTCGGGCGATTTTTGCACGGTGGAGGCCGACTCCGAGTGCAGCCTGACGGCATCCTGAAAGTTGTATCTGGCCGCGTAAGGTTTCCCGGTGGCCATGTGGATGCAGCCGAGGTTGTTGTGGTAGTGAGACATGACGTGCGGCGAGGAGGCGTTGAGCACGTCCACGCTGATAGGTTGCTGCTCCGTGGGCGACGACTTCGACTGTTGGACAGCCATCAGAAGGAGCTTCACCGCCTTCTTGTGGTTGCCCTTCAGATACTCGAGGTTGGCGCGCATGAACTCGAAGGCGACGCACTCCTTGGCGTCCAGTCCGGTCGACTTCAGGTCCTTCTTGAATTGCTTGTGCTGCCTCGCGTTGAGGAAGGCGTGCGCTCTGTACAGCGTGAACGGCGACGTCCCCGACTTGCTCGGACTGGACTCGGCGGCGGCGGCCGGACCAGAGGCGAGGGCAGTCTTCTCCAGCACCCCGAGGTACGTGATGGCCGCGGTGGGCTGGTGAAGCTCGTTGGCGAGCGCGCAGAGCAGCGGTAACACGTGTCGGCGCAGCACATCCCTGAGGTGTCGGTGTTGCTGCTGGTGCGAAGGGGAGGACGACGTCGCGCAGGACATATGCGGCGCAATGGCAGAGTACAACTAGATGGAAATGAAAGGCAGTTTTACACTATGGCTCGAAATGTGCTTGTAGTACCATATAGCACTATATACCGATTTCAACAGGTCGTAGGCCTTGACGAACTTCCTCATGAGAAACGAAGCGAGCGCGAGGTTGTATACGAGCGGCGCGTGGTCGGCCACGTCGAAGTCGTTCTCCCGAGCCCTTTCGTAAACCTCCTCCAGCTCCTCGAGCATCTCCGAGGTCCCGAGGTCTCCCATGGCGCTCCTCACGAGCAGGTGGTCGACGGAGACGGCGGGGTCGACGTCGTCCGGGTGGGCAGCCGAGTCCTTCAGCTTCTGCAGCGAGTTGAGTGCGTCCTTGAGCCTCCCCTCGAAGAAGGCCTTCTGGGCGTCGCGGTGCATCAGCGCGTTCGCGGCAGCCGCGTCCTCGGCCTCCAGGAGACGCTGCTGCTGGAGGCTGAGCTCGTCGGAGCCGGAGGAGGAGTCGTGCGCCGGGTGCTGAGGGGACAGCTGCGCCCCGAGAGACATCTCGAACGACATGGCGGCGGCGATTCAGAGGCTACCTGAAATGAGAGCCAGCTTGCCTTCCCCTAGCTCAAGTTTCTCTAGCTGTGACGCACTTACTTACTGGTGGGAGGGTTTGGCAATGTGTTTCAGGTGTCCTCCTTGTCCGCTGAGACAGAGTTGGCAAAAGTGCTGGCGCTCAGCGGTGTTGTCGGTCTTGGCCTGCTTTGCCACCGGCTGTCCGTCGTCGACGCGGACGTCGTTCTGAGGCTGCTCCAAGGAGCGCTTCTCGGCTCGCGGCGGGAGCAAGAATCTGGTGGTGGAGGCGGAAGACTGGTCGTTGCTGATCCGGGGGACGGGGGCGCTGAGCATCATCCGTGAGACGGTCGCGACATCGGTGGCAAAGGTCTAGATTGAGTTGAAATTTGGACTCTTTTCTCTTTTGCAAATCATGCAAAATGCAGCAGAGCAGAATTGTGCAGTGCAGATGCAGACGTCTCGGTTTCAATGTTGTGCCCTAAAGCTACAGCTGCCGAATGCTGAAGCTGAACCTGGAGGTTTTCTACCTCTGCTCTTTGCCGGCGAGTAGCTAGCTAGAAGTCAGAGTACGCTATAGCATTTATGCGTGCGGTCTACGTCGCATTGACTCATTTTAGAGGCCTCTCTAGTCTCAGGGCACGGAAACATTTTTATAGCATTTGTGAAGGAATTATTTTCCCTACTACCAAATCTGATCAACATTTGGGCCCCCTTCCCTTCTGAGTTAGGTTTTGTTGACAATCTGACACATTGAACTGAAGTAGAAGTGAGCATGGTCAACTCTTATCTCTTGATACACTATTGCGTCAAGCAAGGTAAACGCAATTAATTAATACGCAAGATTACGCAAATAACGATGTCTGAGGACAAGTCCGCCGCCGCCGGCGAGTCCGCGGCCGCGCCCGCCCGCCTCGACTACCGCGGCAAGATGATCCTCGCGCCAATGGTGAAGATCGGGACGCTGCCGTTCCGCCTGCTCTGCCTCGACTACGGCGCCGACATCGTCTACACAGAGGAGATCATCGACTGGAGGCTGCTCAGGTGCGCCCGAAAGGAGAACAGGGTGCTCGACACCGTCGACTACGTGGACAGGACGGACGACACGCTCGTGCTGAGGATCTCGAGGCCGAGGGAGCGGGGCCGGCTCGTGCTGCAGATGGGCACCAGCGACCCCGACCGGGCGGTCCGCGTCGCCAGGATGGTCGAGCCCGACGTCGACGGCATCGACGTCAACATGGGCTGCCCCAAGTCGTTCTCGCTGAAGGGCGGCATGGGCGCCGCGCTGCTCACACAGCCGGAGAAGGTGCGCGCCATCCTCACCAGCCTCGTCGGCGCCGTCAGCGTGCCCGTCACCTGCAAGATCAGAATCCTGCCCAAGCTGGAGGACACTCTGGCCCTCGTCAGGGTGATCGAGTCGACGGGGGTGGCGGCGTTCGCCGTTCACGGCCGGACCAAGGACGAGCGGCCCAACCACGAGGTGCACCTGGACGCCATACGCAGCGTGGTGGAGGCCGCCACCATCCCCGCGATCGCCAACGGCCTGTCGAGCAACAACCGGAACAGCGAGGTGAACACCTACGAGGGGATCCGCAAGCTGTGGCGGGAGGTGGGCGCGGACAGCGTGATGATCGCGAGGGGCGCCGAGTGGTACCCTGCCATATTCAGTCCAAAGAAGGAGCGCGTTGGATTCATGGAGGTGCGCAATTATGTCACATTTGATTCATGTTGATGCGATCTTACAATTGTCGAATATTTTCAGCTCGTTCATCGTTACCTCGACCACGCCATTCACTTCGACTACACCTTCGTCATCGTCAAGTACACCCTGCAGCAGATCCTGGGCAGCGAGCAGGACTCCGAGATGGGCAAGAAGTTTCTCAAGTCGGCCACAATGCGCGACCTCTGCGCAGTCTTTGGCAGGGAAGAGGAGCTGGTGGAGCGGCAGGCGTTCATCAAGTCTCAGAATAGCAAGGACGGCGGCGCGCCGCAGAGCGTCAGATTCGTGAGAGAGGCCGGCGAGGACGTGGCCCCGAAGAAGAGAAAGCTGGCCGAGCTGTACAGCGAGGAGGGCGCCGCCGAGGACGAGGAGGTCACCGAAATGTTCTGCCCGTTCGTCCGGGGCCACTACGACACCGACGGCAGAGACCTGCCTAAGACGGAGCTTCTGTCGTGGTCGAGGTCCCAGGAGGACCTGGACGACCCCAAGTACGTGACCGTGCCCGCAGAAAAGACGTTCACCTCAGTGGTCACGGTGGGCGGGAAGAGGTTCTGCTCCAGCTCGTGGGAGAAGAACAAGCGGTACGCGGAGCAGGCCGCCGCCATCGTGGCCCTGCACTGCCTGGGGATCAAGAGGCTGAAGACGTCGGCGGCGGGCGACAGCCCAACGAAAACGGAAACGTGACGACACGTTGAATTATGATATGTTAAGGTTAAGAATGAATTCAATATAGAACATTCAGCTACTAGAAGTTGGCCGATTACCACTACACTCTGACTGCAAGGCTGGGATCGAGTTCGTTTCCAAAGAGGACACAGTTCATCACCTTCTCAATGACGTCCGTCAGCTCACTTTCTGCCCTAGGCACCCTCACCACAGAAACAACTTCGTAGCCGAGCTTCTTCAGCTGGGCGTGCTTGACATGCTTGTTGATGCCGCGGCCGGACACGAACCACGGCGCGGGGATCGGTGGCTGCTGCTGGTTTTGCTCCTGGGGGTGGATGGACTTTTTCCTAAGGTCGAGCGGGCCGAACTCTGAGTCGAGCGAGAGCACCGTCCAGTACCCGACCTCCGGGGCCGGCTTCATGGCCGTCGGCGGCATGGTCGTGAGGTCTGGCGGCACCCGGATCGCGATTCCTCCGATGTTCCCGCAGAGCAGGTCGGGCTCGGGGTAGTGCGGCAGCAGGTGGAGCAGCTCGCAGTAGCCCTCGCCGTCGGTGTGATTGCAGACGACGCGCTTCGCCCGCACCGCCGACGCCTGACGGAAGCCCAGCCGGTCCAACTTCATCTGCGGCGAGTGCGCCTCGAGCGGGACCCGTTCCTGCAGGAGCGCCCTCACCGCCGTGGAACGCTCCGTCGTCAGCCGGATCCCGGCGGGAAACGTGTTCGGGGCGTCCAGCTCGGCGTACGCGTCCAGCAGCATGACGTTCTTAATGAACCTCGCGGTGTCCACGCCGGATGCGGCGACGACGTCACCGTCGGGCTTTGAGGAGCGGCTCTTGGGAAAGAACAGCCTGTAGATTTCTTCCGCCAGATGCTCGCTATTCGTAACGCTCTCCAGCGGTATCTCGTTCACCGCCTTGAACAGCGCGGAAAGCTTGTCGATGTCGCACACCCGCACTCCCATGAGAAACGTCAGGCACTGGAGGAGGTCCGAGGCGTCCTGCGCGCTGCGGTCTCCGTCGTCGGGAACGCCCCCTCCGACCAGGTGCTGGAGGACGGCGTCGTACAACGCACGCCTCTTGGTCTCGTCCAGCACGGATCGCACTCGTGTCAGGAAGTTTAGCAGGCCGAAGTAGTCGCGAAGGCCGAGGGCGCCGGACGGGGCGGCCAGCACGTCGTCCATGACGCGGTCCGTCAGCCTCGGGTAGTGCAGGTTTCCCCTCACAGCGAAGCTCATTACCTTGACGGCGACGGGCAGCTCCAGTCCTTGGACGGTGGAGAAGTTCTTCAGCAGCATGATGGCCATGCGCAGGTCGTCTGTGGTGAAGCGACTGCCACGCGACACCAGCAGCGTCACAATATTAGTCAGCGCCATGTTGTCGATGTCGTTCAGCGGCTCCGTCGACGCGGAGATGGTGTTCAGCCTCTGGTGAATCGCGTCGATGAAGTCAAAGTTGGTCAGCCTCACGTCGACGAGGCGCTTCAGCCCGAGGCATATGGCGGTGACCTCCCCGTTGCCGGGGTTCCCGTTCAAGACGGCGGCGATCTTCTGCTGCAGGACGAGCGGGTCGAGCACGGCGGAGATCTCCTCCGCCGACCACTTGTTCCTGCCAAAGTAGAAGAGAAGCATCAGCGTGACCAGCTCCTCCTTCTTGAGGCTGTTCAGGTTGCTCCCCAGGTGAGCCACCGCCCGCCGGATGAATTCGGGCTTCTCGTTCGCGTCGCTTTTGCTGCCGTCGCCGACTCGGTTGGCGTAGAGGAGGAAGGCGACGCTGAGGCTGTAGTTGCTGGCCCAGTCACCCAGATGCTTTATGGCGTCGCCGCCGCCCCCGCTGACTATCTCCCTGAGCAGACCTGCCAGCTGCTGCTTCGCATTCTCGTCGGCGCCCTTCGTCTCTCCGACCATGCTGGCGATGTCTTCGTCGTCCAGGTTGAACTTGTACGCCTCTGGCGCCTTCTCGCTCAGGTGCGAGAGGAGCGAGGAGAGGAACGGGGTGACGGACTGCGATGGAGCCACCGGCTGCGAAGACGACATCAGCCTCAGACTAGTTGTCGTTTGTACCGGCAGCAAGGACCGCGTCTTGACTGTCCCTGACGCCGACGCCGCCACTGCCTCGTTGAACGCCCGGTGTTGGCGACGGCGGCAGTAGGTAAGAGTGATTCGACGCATGACTCCCGCCATGGCCACGAACGCAGAAGGCATGCACTACACAATTACGGCTTTATCGCCTTCGACAAGAAGTACATCACGATCACGTCCGTCTGCCTCTGCCATGTTGACGTTGCGAGAGGGCCAGTCGTCATGAATGTAGCAATTCACTCGCAACCATATTCCGCTTCTACGCGCAACCTTTAGTACGAAACACTAATTTAGCCATTCGCGCTAATTAGGAGCGTAGGATCAGATATTTTATGCTGTTAGGTCTGTGAACAATTATCTTACATGGTTCTACGTAAACGCTATGCAGATTTGAGCCTAATTAAAGTTACAGGAACTTATACCATCCGCCCTCGTAGGTGTGCATAGTTTGGTTGGCGGGTACATTGATCAATAACATGTAGGCGAGCGTCCGCGATCCAGCCGACACCACCATAGCCCTTCAGGTCGTCGGGTATTGCGTAGTACTACACAGCCAGCTACGGGAAAACAGTAACCAGCGAACCACTCCGGACTATTATATTTAAGGCCTCACACGCAATATGGAGGCTGACATCGAGAATGGTGTCGAACCTGTGACTACGCGGCCGCCACCCGGAAGACGAGGATCTAGGACGTGCGCCGTTCTCATGATCGTGTCATCAGCTATTGGTATTCGTATAGGCAAAGCAATTACGCGTTTGTGCGCTAACTAACATCATTTTCCAGCGATTTTCTCCTCAAGATGGATTTTCGCCAGCCCGCCGCTAATTCTGGAGGTTTTGCGCCAGCGAGTTCGCATCATCCACGCCTGCACACCGGAGGATCCTACATGGTGTCGTTTTGAGCTGCATCTACTGCTATCGAGAATCTTCGGCGGCGTTGCCGGCGCTCTCGTCGTCGCAGCTTTGGCTCGCCGAGTCGACGCGAAGGTGCTCGCGGTGGGAGGCGGGATGCTCCAGGCCGGCGCCGCACTCGCATTCGGTTTGGCCGCCCGTTACCACGTCCATGTGGTGTATCGCTTCGTAGCGTTGCAAATAGCCAGCGAGTGAGTATCCAACATATGCGTATACGTATACGCGTAGAGCCAACCCTAACAATTACTCGTTTTACAGAGCCTTATCTGGTGTCTTCAGCGGTGTCGCACTATCATCCTTGTTGGGCTTCCTATCGTTTCTGTACCCGAATGAGCTTTTGGGTGTGATCTTCGTCTATTGGGTGAGTGAGACAACCAACCTGGACTAGAATAAATTGCTCTGTATAACTTGGAATAATACTCTGCAGGTGTCATTGGACAGCACAAAATGGCTGGACTTTACCATGCCCTGGACTATATCATGGATTTCCCAGGGCAACCTAGAGCCCCTTGGTGTGTTCGCCGGACTTCTCATTGCTTCGTCTGTGGCCTTCGGACTTTTCGCAGTCCTGGTACAGAGGTTTAGGAAGCAGCGAAGTATGAGGCCAGTCACCGGCATCAATGACGAGCAACGTCCGCCTGCAGAATTTACCTTGACAAGCTTTCTAAAGGTATGTACGTGGTTACTAAGTCACATTAGTATTCCTATAACCTTATTGTCCACGAGCAGACACCGTCGATATGGATCCCGCTGCTGACCTGCATACCGTACCTAACGGCGCACCAAGCGCTGATTGCCCACATGATGCCCAAATTGCTCGACAGGGCCCAAATCATCATAGGCGCCTATTCGAGGCTGGCGGTCCCGCTTGCGGCACTCGTGAGAAAATATATTCGCTTCCTCCTACTAGCTAGACGTATCTCAATGTCATAATTCCAGATGTGTTGGAGTCTGCCCTTCGCCAGCATGGCTAGCGTGGCCAGCGGCGTCGTGCTCAGTGTCAGCGCGATCTTGCTCCTCTGCGACCACTTTGGGTCCGGCCTCGACGTTCCCCTCTCAGCCTCCGTCGTCCTCGTCGTCGTCGCGGGCCAAATGACCGTCATGTCCTCGTTCGTGAGGGCGCTCTCCGCGGCTAACAGACACTTTGGGGTTAATGTGGCCGCCATGGTGATCTTGTCAGGTAAAAAAAAATCTTGCTACACGGTGTTAAAACGTACCCTCAAACATGCGAACTAACCATTAGGTTTGTATTATTCGTCGATGTTTGTGGCGAATTACTCCTTGACGGAAGCGCCTTTGTCGCTCTGGCTGTCTCTTTGTCTGGTGGCGCTGGCGACGGACACCTCCTACTTCATTTACCGAATCAGGGAGACTTGGGCGAAGGCAGCAAGTGCTTCTAAAAGCGCTACGGCCGACAATGTCATGTCTAACACCACGCCTCATCTCATGGTTAAGCTCCTTATTCCGCTGAACATTACGATTATTTCTGTACTGTTCGTCGTAGCGGCAACATGAATATATTTATTACTTCGATGCTGTAAGTACGGTTCTGTTTCACATTGATATGTGGAAACTCAATTGAGATTTCGACTGTATGATTACGAGTGATTACCAAGTTAAATATCACACCCATATATAGCACGTAACCGATATACTAACGATTCGCATGGCACATGAGGGTCGAGTATGTCGTAGTGGCGTTGCATTCCTTGCACCTAAACCATGATGTGGCCGTCTGTGATGTCTCCCGTCTCCAGCCTGGCCGACGGCTTTCTCCTCCTCCTGAGCGGATCTGTGCTCCCGTCTCCGTCGCCTCCCTTGCCGGCGCCCGACACGTCGCCGTTGTTGCCGTCCGCCTCGTCGGTGTACTCGCCCGCCAGCACGGCGTCCAACTGGCCCTTGGCCTTCAGCAGCTCCGTGCGGATGATGATCTCGTTGGTGAGGTACGCTTCGCGCCGGATGCGCTCCTTCAGCTCCGGCGCGATCGTCGGGATCAGGAGGCGGATGGCCATCACAGAGAGGGCGACGAAGTTCTGGAAGCAGACGACGAAGGCGAGCCGCGCCACCAACACGTGCCAGTAGACCTCCGTCAGCTGTAATTGGAGGCGATTATTCCATGCTGCATTCAGAAGCCAGAGACGCGAATTTCGTACCTCATATTTGTTCTCGTGCCAGGGCGGGTGGCGGTAGCCGTGGTAGCGGCACACCTCCGGGTCGTCCCTCACCACGTAGTTGGTGAGGTTGGCCAGGTCGGCCGGTCCCTGGTCGAAGTCCTCGGGCTTGAAGTAGGACAGGGTGAAGTTGGTGTAGCCCTGGAGGCTTCCGTCCTCGCTGTAGGCGACTCTGTACAAGATCTTGGGGATGAACTCCGAGGTGAAGGCGATTATGAAACCCTGTTAGGTTAAGGCTACAATTAATTATCCATGTAGGGTCGCGTTATCTTTCTTACGTTCGTGACCACCGCTATCCGACCGAGACCCTCCATGATGGAGAGCCAGACGCCGATGTCTTTCACCCGTTGAGCCACGGGCCGGCGGTGGTGGACCAGCAGCTTTTTCGCGTCCAGCCGGAGCTCAAAGACGTTGTTGAGAAGGGCGAAGAGAGGCGCGAGCGGGAACGCAGACACGAAGATGGTGATGAAACCGTACTGGATGACTGTTATTAGAAAGAGATATTTAAGAGTAGGAATAAAGCTCGAATAAGCAAAACTTACTCATTTCCAGGTACTCATAGAACAGGCCCTGGTCGCCAAAGTCTGCTAGCTTGAAGTCGTGTATCCACTGCGGGTAGCGGCCCTTCCCTTTGCGCTCCTCCGCCGCGATCCCCGTCGTCACCTTGAACGAGTTGTAGAGCTTCCACAGCCTCGGCAGGTGGTACTCGACGACGGACAGGAGGAACTGCTTGCCGACGAAGATGATGGCCATCTGCATGCAGAGCTCCATGTAGCATCCGCCGGGACTGCACTCCTCCTGGCGCTGAGCGAAGATGCGGTTGTAGCGGCCAGGGTAGCCGACGAACTTCCCCTTGAAGAAGGCGATGTAGAAGATGGAGGCGTAGTAGTTGACGAACTGCAGGAGGTAGATCTTGAGCGAGAGCGAGTCGTCGTACTCGGTCTGGGTGCGGTTCAGCTCCAGGTCGGTCATCCAGACGGCGATGTAGTTGTAGATCTGGTTGAAGACCAGGATGCAGAGCAGGTTGATGCAGGCGCCGGTCGCCGAGATGAAGAGGGAGGCGTTGCCCTTGATTGTCTCCTCCTCGACCGCGTTCAGCGCCGCGATCATCGACATGCGGTAGAGGATGACGCCGAAGACGGCCGCGAGGCCGAGGCAGACCATGAAGAGGATGGCCGACGCGGACACGACGATCCCGGGGAACTTGAGAGACCAGAAAGGAACCTTCGGCTCCATCGTCTGAGTGACAAAGTTCACCGTCTTCTCCTCGATGCCCTTCAGCTGCGCGATGTACTCGGGCCGCGGGTGCTCCTCCTCCGGCTGGTAGTTGCTGACGTCCCACCGGTGCGCGATCTCTGTGGAGTAGCGCTTCCATGCCTCGATGAACAGCGCGGCTAGAAAAACCCCCCAGAGAATGACATTTGTTAATTCAGAAACCATGGACAAACTGCTCACCCCAGAAGGACATGAAGATGGCGAATACGACGGTTGTGGGATTGTCAAACAGGTACATGATTTTGGAGTGCTGACAGGTCTCGTTGAGGACCCAGTAGTCGCAGAAGTAGTCGCACGCGGGACAGATCTTTGCGGTCGAGTTGCAGATGTCCTGACTGGGCACGTCCAGCGAGCTGGTGGCGAGGCCGTAGAGGAACACGAATAGGCCGACGATGGACGGCAGCACGAGCAAGTTGGTGTAGAATCCCAGCCAAGCAAAGTAGAGGGCGATCTTGACACCGTAGTAGTCCCTCACCGCGTCCAACGGCTGGAACTTGAAGATCTTGGAGAAGGCGGCCCACTCGTAGAACAGGTTGTAGCGGACGGAGCCGGGAGTCTTTAACGAACCCTGCAAGAGGAGCACGTGATGCCTGGCTTTTTAATGAGGTGACTTCCCCACTTACGTCGTGTAGGGGATACGCGGCGGTGTAGACGCCCTCGCTCAGCAGCCGGTCGATACCGAAGTGAAACTCGTCGGAGACGTCTTCAGAGAACATCTTGCGTTTCAGTATGAATGATATTATGCGAGAACGCATGGACGGCGAGAAGAAGTCGGAGGTGTCTGAGGCGAAGCTGCAAGATGCATAACTCTTACAATACATTGTTATAGGTTTAAAGTATATGCACGAGAACGCAAAATCAAGCCGAATGCAACTCCACGCATTTATTCTAGACAGTTTAATTTTGACAGGCGAGCGATTCCGATTACAATCCTGTGGTATAAGGTTCGGCCGACCATAGTAAGATCGTTAGGTTCCTCTAAAGCGCCTAGGATAATGCGGCACTTGGATTCTGCGTTGGGAGATTTCTGCGACCTCACGAATACGGCGGTGGCATTCAACGCGATGCGGCCAAACTCCTTGTCGATCGAGTTTCGCGCACCGCATGAGATAGACTACCGGAAAATGCGCATATGGGTGGAAACATATACGGTATAGGAAATTAACATATCAATAGTACGAGTTAATCAGCCACCCAAACGCGCATTTACTCACATGCTCGATACTCGCGGCATCTCGCTTGCGAATGAGTTGGCGGCCATTCATGGGGGTGAACATTAGCATGTTCTGGTTGCCGTTGTTGTTATTGTTGTTCCCGACATTCACATTCCCGATGTTGTTGTTGTTATTGTTG
>JAAUYK010049901.1_pt1 | contig 14180 bp, 8 predicted proteins | sample 7278021 | NCBI WGS metagenome assembly JAAUYK01 (sample SAMN14350223, study PRJNA611818) | marine sediment metagenome | isolation source: surface marine sediment (1.8m) | place: French Polynesia: Moorea | collected 2018-08
ATGGCGGACACGGCCAGCGCGACCGCGCCGAGCAGCAGCTCGCCGAGCGGCTCGCCGCGAAGCAGGCCCACGCCGACCACGACCGTCGCCACGGCGAGCGTCACCGCGCCGATCGCGCGAGCGAAGCGCTCGATGCGCTGCAAGAGCGGCGAAGGCTCGCGCGGAAGCTCGGCGAGCTCGCCGGCGATGGCGCCCACTTCGGTCCGCGGGCCGGTCCTGACCACCAGACCCATGCCGCGGCCCGAGGCCACCATGCTGCCGGCGAAGGCCATGTTGCGGCGCTCTGCGAGCGGGGCGTCCGCGTCCAGCACCAATCCCGCTGCCTTGTCCACCGGCAGCGACTCGCCCGTCAGCAGGGACTCGTCCACACGCAGCCCCTGGGTCTCGATCAGGCGGACGTCGGCGGCGACCCGCGATCCGCTCTCCAGCAGCAGCAGATCGCCGGGCACGGCGAGCTCGCCGTCCACGTCGAGCGCTCGGCGACTTCGGCGCACCCGGGCGCGGGCGCGGACGAGCCGATGGAGCGCCTGGACCTCGCGCTCCGCGCGGTACTCGTTGGCGTAGCCGATGACGGCGTTGAGGACGAGAACCGCCGCGATGAACCCGGCATCGGAAATCTCGCCGAGGCCCAGAGCGATCGCGGCCGCCCCCATCAGGACGTAGATGAGCGGGCTGCGGAACTGCCGGAGGAAGATGCGCCAGCGCGAGGGTGCGGGAGGCGGCTCGAGGCGGTTGGGCCCGAAGCGCCGAAGGCGCTCCGCCGCTTCCTCGTCCGTCAAGCCGCTGAGCGGTGCCTCGAGGACCCGCCCCACCGAGCCGGGGTCCAGCGCGTGCCAGTCGACCGCCGGTTTCTCCTCAGGCGACAAAGGGTGCGTGCTCCGGGGAAGTGGAGATAGCGCACGGGCAGACGGAGTCCCAGCAGGCGCTCAGTCGGGATCCCGGAAGAACTCCACGAGCTCGTCTTCCTGGGCGCGCGCGTCTTCGTAGCCGAGCGCCATCAGCGCCGTGGTGAAGTCGGCGTCGAAGAAGAGGAAGGAGAGCAGGTCCTCTTCGCGGGAGCCCCCTCCCTGCGCGAGCGCGGAGAGGAAGCGGCGCGCGACGCCGGAGGTCGACCCCGGCTTCTTCGCCTCGAGCACCTCGCCGGCGAGGATCCCGACGTCTCGCGACGGCCGGATCACGAGGTCGTGCACGATCCGGAAGGCGTTGTCTCCGCTGCGGCCCGCGGCGTCGTTGAGCCTCTCGAGGAAGTCGACGCCCACGGCCTGCTCTCCGCTCTCGAGGATCGAGTTCACGAAGTGCATGCGACCGAGATCCGTGTCGAGGTGATCGAGCAGGAGGGCGTTCAGCACCTTGCCGTAGAGGGCGAGCGGGTTGCCGTAGCTCTCCAGGCGAGGCGGCACGTCTTCGACGGCCCGGCTCGCCACGCCCCGCCGCAGCGCGATCACCAGGATGCGGTCGGCCCCCAGGTGGATCGCCGGCGCGAGCGGCGTGTTGAGCCGCAGGCCGCCGTCCACGTAGTAGGTGCCGCCCAGCCGGACGGCGGGGAACAGGATGGGGATCGCGGCCGAAGCGAGCGCGTGCAGCGGACCGACGCGAGTGAGCGAGGGCACGACGCTCGGATCGTGGGTCCAGCCGAGCTTCTGCACCGCCTCGCTCCCCTCGATGAAGATGATGACCCGACCCGTGGCGATCTGCGTGGCCGACACGCAGACCCCCTCCAGGCGGCCCGCGCGCACGTTGCGGCGGATGAGCGGCCAGGGAATCGCGTCGACGACGATGCGGTTGAGGCCGGTGGCGTCGAGCACGCCGTAGATCTGCTCCGGGGGCGGCTCGCTGGGCAGGTCCGGTAGGAGGGCGCGGAGGCCCATGAGCCGGCGGGCCACCCGCCCCACCTCGCGCAGCGAGAGGTTGAAGATCTCCTCGAACTGCATGCGCTCCCAGGCCTCTGCCAGCCCCTGGGAACGCTCCGGACCCTGGTGCGCGGTGGCCGCCAGGTAGCAGGCGTGGATGGCCCCCACCGACGTGCCGAGCACGAGCTCGGGACGCACCGGGTGCCCCAGGTGCTTGGGGAGCTCCGAGAGGATGAAGCGCAGCACTCCGGCCTCGTAGGCGCCGCGGGCGCCCCCGCCGGAGAGCACGACCGCCCGCCGCGGAGTACGGCTGGAGGCCGCGCGGCTCGCCGTCTGGCCCGGGGTCACGCTCAATCGTCGTCGTGGCCTCCGAGGTGACGCTTGCGCTTCACGGGCGCGAAGATCTGGGCCGCCACGCCGGCGTGGTCGGAGGCCCAGTTCGGCTGCGGCAGCCCCAGCGGGTCGTCTCCTACCTTGACCGCCAGCGAGAAGACGGGCCCCTTGGGATTGCGCACGAAGATCAGGTCGATGCGCTCGAAGAGCTCCGACTCGGTATTCGTGAGCGAGGGCGGCTCGCAACAGGTGAGCCCCTCGGGATCGAAGAAGCGAAGCGGGCTGCGCAGCCACGCGTCCACGAAGCCCGCCGCGAGGAACTGCTGGTAGGGCGGAACGATGGTGAGATCACCCACCATGAGGACCTCGTCGTCGTCCTTCGTGTTGAGATCGCCCAGCACCACGACGGGCTTCGTCTCGGTGGAGAGGATCGCCAGCAGCTGCGCCGCCTGGGCCGCCTGCACGGCCGGCAGCAGCGGCGACTGCTCGAGACCGCGGATCTCGAAGTGCGTGTTCACGAAGCGCAGGATGCGGCCGCGGATCTTCGCGTCCACCGCCGCGAAGCCTCGCAGGATGTCGATCTCGACGCCCCCCACCGGCTGGGAGAGCACGCAGGGGTCGACGCCGGGCGCGACCGGGCAGGAGTAGTTGAAAGAGGTCTCGTTCGAGGTCTCCACGTCGTTGCGCGCCAGCACGACGTCGAGGTCGGTGAGGCGGACGTCGTCGAGAGGCGTGCCGGTGACCGGATTCAGGGCGGGAAGTTCGGCGTCGAGGTTCTGGGTCTGTACCGCGACGCGATAGGAGATCCCCCAGCGCACGAGCTTCGGATGGCTGTTCAGCGCCTCGAGGATCAGGGCGAGGAAATCACCGATCGTCTCACCCGTCACCGGATCCCGGAGCAGCTCCGTCGCGGGCACCGGGTTGCCGACCAGGAAGTCGCCGGGCGACTGGATCCGGATCAGCGGCACCTCCTGGAAGCCGACCAGGTGCGGGCGCGTCCTGGCGATCTCGTCGGCGATGGCGTCAGCGCGTGTCACGAAGTCGTTGGCGATGATCTCCTGCACGGTCTCGAGGACCCGCAGCGGCACGAGGAAGGGATCGGGCTCGTTGACGACGCGCAGGATGTCGCCACCGATGTAGATGTTCCAGGTGAGCACGCGCGCAGAGACACCCCGCGCGTGCCGCCAGCCGCCGGCGATGACCGGCGCGGGCAGGGAGAGGAGGATCAGACCGGCGAGCAGAACGGCGAGAGCGCGAGAGCGAGTCATGGGGTTCTCCTCCGCCCGGGGGGGCGAGAGCCCGGAACGTGATCCACGGCTTCCGGGCGTGTTCGAACCCTCATATCACGAGCGGTCGGCCCGGGAAAAGCCCTATCGCCCCGGATCCCCGACCGCATGCTCCGCTCCGCTCGCATCGGGAGCGAGCCGTTCCCGACGCCTGGCGACGCGCTTCGGGGTATGCTGGCCGTGACGACCCGCCCCGGGGTTCCCATGGACGCCGCGGTTCCCAGCGAGTACCTCGACGCCGCCGAGGCCAAGGTTCTCGACGAGGCGATGGCCTGTCTACACGACCGGCCCGAGGACCACGCCGCCCTCGGGCACGCCCTTGCGCGCCTCGCCCACCTGGGAGCCGTGGTGCGCGAGTTCCCTTCCCTCTACGAGACGGAGCGGCTGGCCGGCCACCGCCGCGGCCCCGAGACGCTGGTCGAGCACCTCGTGCGTCGGGGCCCTTTCGCGGGGCCGCTCGGCCTGCCCGTCCGCACCGCCCTGGCCCGCGACTTCGTGCTGGCCAAGGTGCAGACCTTCCGGGCGGTGGAGATGGCGCTCGACGCTCGCGGCGAGTTCGAAGCCGCCCGCGAGCGCGTGCTCCAGGAGATCGGGCAGTCGATCTACACGTTGCTCGGCGAGCAGCTGCTGATCGAGATCGTGGTCGACGCCGAGGTGGCCGACGCCACCAAGCGCCGCGCCGCCGAGGTGCTGGTGCGTTTCTGGGACCGCTGCATCGAGTTCGAGATCGACGACTTCGCGCCGCTCCTCGAGTCGGCCTGGCGCGCGCGCAACCGCCTCGTGGTGGAGTTCGGCACGCTGCTCGGGAGCGTCGAGACCCTCGCGCTCCTGCGTGGCGCGGGCGACGCCGCCCTGCTCGACGCGATCCTTCCCGACGACGCCTCCTCGCGACGGCGGCAGGCCTTCGAGGAGTTCCTCTTCGGCCTCACGACCGAGCAGCTCGAACGCGTGCAGCAGGAGATGCGCCGCCAGCAGCGCAACGTGGTGGATCGGAGCTGGGTGGCGGTGACCCTGGGCATGCCCGAGGAAGAGCTGTTCTCGGGGCTCTCCGACCCCGAAGCCATCTTCACGTCGTACCGCCAGCGGCAGCTCGGCGCCTCCTTCCGGCGCCTGCGCAACTCACCGGGCCCCCGCCGCACGGCGGAGTTCTACGTGCTGCTCCACATCCTCCAGAACGGCTGAAGCGCCTCAGGTGAGGACGCCGGCGGCGGCCAGCTCCGAGATCTGGTCGTCCGCGTAGCCCAGGATGTCGCGCAGCACGTGCTGACTGTGCTGGCCGATGGCCGGCCCGGCGTGGGTCGGGCGCGCAGGCGTCTGCGAGAAGAGCGTCACGGCGCCGTCGAAGGGCGCCCGGCCGATCACCGGGTGGTCGAGCTCCACGTAGAAGCCGCGAGCCGAGAGCTGCGGATCGCCGCGCAGGTCGCGGGCGCGAAGCACCGCGTAGGCGGGCACACCGGCGTCGCGCAGCCGACCCGCGGCCTCGAAGGCGTCCTGCTCCGCACACCAGGCGGCGAGCGGCGCCTCGATCTCGTCCTTGCGGGCGATCCGGCTGGCCAGCGCCTCCAGCCCGGCCTCCGCTGCGAGACCCGGGACCACCTCGCGCAGCCCCGACCACTGCTCGGGCGTCTCGACCGCCACGGCGAGGAAGCGCTGCGTCCCCTGCGTCGGAAACACGCCGTGCGGACAGGCGCGCGCCGAGGAGAGCCCTGCCCTCTCGAGCACGTGGCCGTTGACGCCGTAGTCGAGGATCACGGGCGACAGGAAGTGGATCGACGCCTCGATCTGCGACAGGTCGATGTACTGCCCCTCGCCCGTGCGCTCGCGGTGGTGGAGCGCCGCGCCGAGGGCCGCGAGGGCGTAGCGGGGCGAGATGAAGTCGGTGTAGGCGCCCCACGGCGTCTGCGGCGACCGGTCGGGCCAGCCCGTCACGGCGGCGAAGCCGCCCAGGCAGGCGCCGTGCAGGCCGAAGCCCGTGTGACGCGCCTCCGGACCCGTCTGGCCGCGCATGCAGGTCGAGAGCATCACGGCCGAGGGCTTGCGGGCGTGCACCTGCTCCCAGCCGAAGCCCAGACGCGAGGCCGTGCCCGGCATGTAGTTCTCGACCACCACGTCGGCCCAGTCGATGATCCGGTTCACGACGTCGCGCGCGGCGTCGAGCGTGTAGTTGCAGGCCAGGCCGAGCTTCGACTGGTTGAAGTTCGCCATCGGGTGGCCGCTGCCCACGATGTCCTGCGGGTCCTTGTGCGGCGGGATGAAGCGGAGCGTGTCGATGCGCGTCTCCGACTCGACGCGGATCACCGTGGCGCCGAGGTTGGCGAGGTCCTTGCAGATGAGGGGTCCTGCGGCGATCCAGCTCAGGTCGGCGACCTTGAGGCCCTCGAAGATGGGCCGGCGTTCCGCGTCGCTGGGCGCCACCGTCACGGCGGGGCGCCGCCCCGTGCTCTCGGCGAGCGCCTGGTCCTGCCCCAGCCGTGGCGCCGCCCGGCTATAGAGTATGGGGGTCCGGGAGAGGCGGGCGAAGGGTCCGGGGTGGACCGTCCCGGCGACCTCCACCCAGAAGTCGCGCGCCACGAGCTGCGGGTCGCACACCAGGTCCGCGGCCGTGTAGGCCGGCGAGATCAGCATCTTGTCGGCCACCGCTCGCGCCTGGATCTCGGCCTTGGTCTTCGTCTTCAGGAAGTCGAGCATCTGGAAGAGTCCGCGCTTGGCATCGTCCACCGAGAGCGTCCCCTCCGCCATGTCGGCGAGCCAGGTGGTCCAGTCGCGTCCGCACAGATCGGGCTCGAGGGCGCCCTCCTCCGCGCACCAGCGCATCACCGCGCCGTAGCCGCGGTTGCCCTGCTCTCCCAGCACGAGCGCCATGCCGACGAACCCGTCCTTGCAGGGCTCCACCACCGGGAAGGGCACGCCGGGCAGGATCTCGCGAGTGCCCGTGGCGTTGCGATCGTCGCCGAAGCCCGGTGGATCCTGGTCGAAGGCGGCGTAGCTGCTGCCCCACATCAGCGACCACACCACGGCCGCCTGCATGGACGTGTCGAGGTGCTGCCCACGCCCGCTGCGGCCCCGCTCGCGGAGCGCGAGGATCGCGTCGGCGGCCGCCTGCACGGCGCCGTGGAACGAGCTCTCGGGGAAGCCGACCGGAATCGGGACGCGGTCCGAATCTCCCTGCATCGCCAGCAGGCCCCCCGCCGCCGAGAGCGTGAGGTCGGTGGCAGGCGTCGTCGCGGCGGGCGTCCCGTGCCCGTAGGGCGTGATCGAGACGTAGAGCAGCGCCGGGTTGGCCTCGCACAGGGCCGGCGCGCCGAGGCCGAGGGCGTCGAGCGTTCCGGGGCTGGACGATTCGAGCAGCACGTCGGCCCCACGCGCCAGCTCGCGCAGCCGGTCGCGATCGCCTTCCTCCGCCAGGTCGAGCACCACGCTGCGCTTGCCGAGCCCCCACGCGCGCCAGAAGAGCGAGCCCTCGGGATCTCCCTCGGCGCCCGCGACGAAGGGCGGGGTGAAGCGGGCATCGCAGCCCCCGGGCGGCTCGATCTTCAGGACCTCGGCGCCCAGGTCCGCGAAGACGCGGCCCGCGGCCTCGCCCAGACGCGTGGTGAGGTCGAGCACACGGATGCCCTCGAGAGCGCCAGCGGTGGACGGGTCCGGCATGGGGAACCTCCGCGCAGCATCTTACACGCGATCGAGGGCTCGACCCCGGGGGAACGCCTTGCTGGCCCGCCCTCGCCAGAGTGCCTACCCTCCGCTCCCGAGCCGTGGCGGGTCCGGCCCAGGCTCGGGCACCCATCCTCGTTCCTCCCTGCGAGTCCAGATGCCCCTGACCCCCTTGGGGGACGGCGGACTGCGGGCCGGCGCCGAACTTCCACGACACGGAGAGGGTCCCGTCCCAACAGGGTCGCACCATGTCCTCGCAACCCAGACTCACGATCGCCGTGGAGAACGTCGCGCGCGAGCTCGACGCGAAGCTCCTGCTCGCGTGCTTCGCGGCGGAGCGCGGCTTCGCCGTGCTCCTCGGGGAGAAGCGCGAGATCCAGGGGAGGCTCGCCAGCCTCCCGCGTTCGGTGTTCCTCTACAAGGACGTGACGCGGGCCTCGCTGCCGCGCCTCGAGCGCGCCCGCGACCTGGGCCACGTCGTCGCGACCACCGACGAGGAGGGCCTCGTCTACTTCACCACCGAGCACTACTTCAAGACCAAGGTAGGGCCCGGGACCCTGGGCCAGCCCGAGCTGCTCCTGGCCTGGGGCGAGGAGAACGCGCGCGTCTGGCGGAAGCATCCGGGCTACGGCGGAGCGCCCATCGTGGTGACCGGCAACCCGCGCATCGACCTGCTGCGCCCGGAGCTGCGCGGGTACTGGGACGACGAGGCGAAGCACCTGCGCGCGCGCTTCGGCCGCTTCGTCCTGATCAACACCAACTTCGGTCAGCTCAACAACCTGCGCGAGAAGCGGGCCGGCGAGAAGCGGATCCTGGAGGCCTACGCCCGGGATCCCGGCGCGGTGGACGCCTTCGACGCCGGGCTTGCGGCCCACCGCCAACGGCTCTTCCAGCACTTCCAGGAGGCGGTGGGCACCCTGGCGCGTACGCGCCCGGACCTCACGGTCGTGGTGCGCCCGCACCCCTCCGAGAACGACGAGGTGTGGTACCGGGCGGCGGCCGGCTGCTCGAACACCCGCGTGGTCCACGAGGGCAACGCCGCGCCGTGGCTGCTGGCGGCGGAGGCCGTGGTGCACAACGGCTGCACCACCGGGCTCGAGACCTTCGTCCTGGACCGGCCGGCGATCGCCTTCCAGCCGGTGGTGGAGGAAGGCTTCGAGAAGCACCTGCCCAACCGTCTGAGCCACCGGGCCCGGGACCTCCCCGGCCTGCTCAAGCTCGTCGACGCGGCACTCGACGGCGATCTGCGCGCCGACGCGGAGACCGCGCGGGAGCAGCGCGAGCTGCTCGCGCACTGGGTGGCTTCGACCACGGGGCCGCTGGCAGCCGAGCGCATGGCCGAGGCGCTCTTCGAGCTGGCCCCGCGCGTGGCCGAGCCGGGACGCCGGCCGAGCCCCGCTCGCCGCCTGCGCGAGCGCGCGCGCGATGCGAGGTGGCAGCTCAACCAGCGGAGCGTTCGCGTGCTGGATCCGGCGCTGCACCGCAAGCGGGCGAGCTACTACGGCCGGGTCTTCCCGACGCCGTCGCTGGCGGAGCTCGAAGGCAGGATCGAGCGGATCCGGGCCGAGCTGGGACGCTTCGGCGGGGTTCGCGTGCGCCGGCTGGCGAAGCACGTCTTCGCGCTCGAATGCGCCGGGCGAGGACGCTGATGCACCGGGTCAAGATCTTCGGAGCGGGATCCATCGGGAACCACCTGGCGAACGCCTCACGCAGGCTGGGCTGGGACGTGGTGATCTGCGACGTCGATCCGGCGGCGCTCGAGCGCACGCGCGAGGAGATCTACCCGGCGCGCTACGGGAGCTTCGACCCGGCGATCGAGCTCTACCCCGCCGACGAAGCGCCGCAGGGCGGCTTCGACCTGATCGTGATCGGCACGCCGCCCGACACGCACCTTCCGCTGGCGCTCCGCGCGCTCGAAGAGGGGCCCCGCGCGCTCCTCGTGGAGAAGCCGCTCTGCACGCCTTCGGCCAAGGGCCCGAACGGGCTCGAGGCCGCCGCCGAGCTCCAGCGCCGGGCCGCCGAGGCGGGCGTGGCGGTGCACGTGGGCTACGACCACGTGGTGGGCAAGGCCGCAAAGGCGGGGCTCCGGGCGGCGCAGCGCCTCTCGGGCGCGCTCACCCTCGACGTCGAGTTCCGCGAGTTCTGGGGCGGGATCTTCGCCGCGCACCCCTGGCTCGCCGGGCCCCACGAGAGCTACCTCGGCTTCTGGGAGCGCGGTGGAGGGGCCAGCGGCGAGCACTCCCACGCCATCAACCTCTGGCAGTTCCTGGCCCACGAGCTCGGCGCCGGCCCGGTGGTCGAGGTGACGGCGTCGCTCCAGTACGAGCGCGACGGCGTCGTCGACTACGACTCCCTGTGTCTCTTGAACCTGCGCACCGAGCAGGGGCTGCTGGGCCGCGTGGTGCAGGACGTGGTGACGTCGCCGCCTCGCAAGTGGGCCCGGGTGCAGGCACGCGAAGGCTTCGTGGAGATCGGCATCGGCGCCGAGCCGGGCGTCGACGTCGTGCGCTGGCAGGCCGGCGACGCCGAGCCCGAGGCGGAGCGCATCGAGAAGACCCGCCCCGACGACTTCGTGGCGGAGCTGGAGCACATCCGGCCCACCCTGGCCGGAGAGGCTCCGGCCGAGGAGCTCTCCCTCCAGCGCGGCATCGAGACCATGCACGTGGTCGCGGCGGCACACCGCTCGGCGCTCGAGGGACGAACGGTCCGCATCGACCACGACGCACATCCGAGCGACGCCCTGCGCGTCGGCTAGTCCACCCTTCCACCACGAGCAGCGAGGCAACCATGGGACGAGCATTCGACTTCCGCCAGCTCTTCATCCTCGACATGGCCAACAACCACCAGGGCCGCGTGGAGCACGGCATCGGCATCATTCGTTCGGTCGCCGAGGTGGTGGCGAAGCACGGGGTGCGGGCCGCCCTCAAGTTCCAGTTCCGCCAGCTCGACAGCTTCATCCACCCCAGCCACCAGTCGGGCAGCGAGCTCAAGTACATCCAGCGCTTCCAGTCGACGCGGCTCGAGCGGGAGCAGTACCAGCTCCTGCTCGACGAGGTGAGCGCGCGGGGGCTCCTCGCGGCCTGCACGCCCTTCGACGAGGAGTCGGTGGAGATCGCCGCCGAGATGGGCTTCGACCTGCTCAAGGTCGCGAGCTGCTCCGCGAAGGACTGGCCCCTCCTGGAGGCGATCTCGGAAGCCGGCCGGCCCGTGGTCTGCTCCACCGGCGGGCTGGCCATCGAGGACATCGACAACCTGGTGAGCTTCTTCCAGCACCGTGGCGTCCGATTCGCGCTGATGCACTGCGTGTCGCTCTATCCGACGCCCGACCAGAACATGAACCTCAACCAGATCGGCGCCCTCCGCGAGCGCTACGCGGGGGTGCCGATCGGCTGGTCCACCCACGAGGACCCCGACGACACGGTCCCGGTGCAGATCGCCGTGGCCCAGGGCGCCGACCTCTTCGAGCGCCACGTGGGCGTCGAGACCTCCGAGATCCAGCTCAACGCCTACTCGTCGACGCCCAGCCAGCTGGAGGCGTGGCTCACGGCCTATGCCCGGGCCCGGGTGCTGTGCGGCCCGGTCGAGCGACCGCCCGCCACCTCGGCCGAGACCGACGCCCTCGACGGCCTCCGGCGCGGCGTCTATCTGCGGCAGCCCGTCAAGAAGGGCGTGCCCATCGAGCGCGAGAAGGTGTACTTCGCCATGCCCTACGTCGACGGGCAGGTGGAGAGCGGCCTCTGGAGCGAGGGCATCGTGCCCGCGGAGGACCTGCCGGCGCACGCGCCGCTGCTCCGGCAGGCCGCGGAGATCCCCGGCCACCGGGAGGCGAGCGTCATCAAGCAGTCGATCCACGAGGTCAAGGCGCTGCTCAACCGGGCGAGGATCCGGCTCGGGAGCGAATTCCAGGTGGAGTACTCGCACCACTATGGCATCCCCCGCTTCCGCGAGACGGGCGCCGTGATCGTGGAGTGCATCAACCGCGAGTACTGCAAGAAGCTGCTCATCCAGCTGCCCGGACAGCATCACCCCCTGCACTTCCACAAGCGCAAGGAGGAGACCTTCCAGGTGCTCCACGGCGTGCTCGAGGTGGAGATCGGTGGCTACCACCGCGAGCTCCACCCCGGTGAGACGCTGCTGGTGCAGCCCGGCGTCTGGCACGAGTTCTGGACGGACACGGGCGCGATCGTCGAAGAGGTGTCGACCACGCACTTCAACGACGACTCCTTCTATGCCGACAAGCGCATCAACAAGCTGCCGCGCGCGGCGCGCAAGACGGTGGTCGACAACTGGGGACGCTTCCAGATCGACGCCGCCCCGGACGCCTGAGCCATGATCGACGGGCGGCGGGTGCTCGCGGTCTGCCCCGCCCGGGGCGGCAGCAAGGGGATCCCGCGGAAGAACCTGGCGCCCTTCCTGGGGCGCCCGCTCGTGGCCCACGTGGGCGACGTGGTGGCGAAGATCCCCGCCATCGACCGGGCGGTGGTGTCCACGGATCACGACGAGATCGCGCGGGTGGCGCAGGAGGCCGGGCTCGACGCGCCCTTCCGGCGCCCCGCATCGCTCTCCGGAGACCGGATCTCGGACCTCGAGGTGCTCACCCACGCCCTCGAGGCGACGGAGGCGCAGGACGGCGTCCCCTATGACGTGGTGCTCATGCTCCAGCCCACCTCGCCGCTGCGGAAGGTGGAGCACGTCGAGCAGACGCTGGCCCTGCTGGTGAAGGAGGAGTGGGACGCCGTGTGGACCGTCTCGCCGACCGACTCGAAGGCCCATCCCCTGAAGCAGCTCACCGTCGACCCCGAGAGCGGAGCCCTCGACCTCTACGACCCGGCCGGCCGGCAGATCATCGCCCGCCAGCAGCTGCAGCCCGTCTACCACCGCAACGGCGTGGCCTACGCGATCACGCGTCGCTGTCTCCTCGAGGAGCGCAGCATCATGGGCGCGAAGACCGGGGCCCTGGTCCTTGAGGAGCACCTGGTCAGCATCGACACGCCCTTCGACCTCGCGCTCTGCGAGTTCGTGGCCGGACAGGCGGGCGACGCCTGAGCGCCGGGTCGCGCATCCAGAGCGAGTCGCGCTCAGGGACCCGAGAAGCGCAGCTCGCGGTCCGCGGTGCGGCAGACGAGCTCCCAGGGGAGCGCCGGCCAGGGGCGCGACAGGTGGCGGAAGCAGTCGCTCCACCAGGCGGGCGCGAACGCGTCCACTGCCGACGGCGGACAGTCCACCTCCGCGGCCACGAAGCCCTCGGCCCCCTCGAAGAGCTCTCGGATCGCCCAGGGCACGTCTTCTTCGGGCAGTCGGTCGAGCGTGCCGCGCGGTGCGCGGCCGCCCCTGGCCCGGGCCAGGGCCTCGCCGTGGGTGGAGGCGTCGAAGCGTGCGCTCGGGTGCTCGCGGGTGAAGACGGTGAAGCCCGCCGCGTCGGCCTCGCGCTCGAGGGCCAGCCACACCTCTGCGTCGGGATGCTCGCGGTAGCGCAGGTCGCGGGGGAAGGGCCGCCAGGGCTGGGTGTGCAGGGTCGAGTAGTGCAGGAGCCTGCTCGTGCCGGGCCGATACTCGTGGTCGCGGGCATTCCAGGCCGGGTCGAGCTCTCCCCACCAGGGTGCGGCGGCCTTCTTGAAGGGCTTCTTGCTCTTCGCGGTCTGGGCGTCCTCCAGCGACCAGAGCGGCGCGAGCTTCTCGCAGTCGAGCAGCATCACCGAGGTCTCCCGCTGATCGATGGCGAGCAGCCCCCGGTCGCCCAGGTCGGTGTCGAAGAGCTCGGCCGGATCGGCCAGGTAGACCTGGTCCACGTCGTTGTAGATGGCCCGCCCGCGGCCGCCCGCGAAGTGCGGGATCGCGAAGCGGTAGCGGGTGAAGCCCGTCTTCCAGCCGCTGCGGTCGAAGCCGCGCAGCTCCTTCATCAGGTGGATCTCGTAGGCTCGCGCCGGATCGCGGCTCCGGAGCACCGACCACACGAAGACCCGCTCGGCCCGGTACTGCGCCGGCTCGGTTCCGAGGAAGATGCGGACCGGCGGCTTCGCACTGGGCTCGACGCCCGACTCAGGAGGAAGGAGCACGCGCTCGGGCTCGTCGCGCACGCCGGGCCCGCGGCTCGCGTCGCCGGACAGCCACCAGTGGAGCCTGCGGTCGAGCAGGCCGGTATCGAACTCTCCTCGGGCCACGCGGTCCTTCTCCGGGGAGTCCTCAGGCCACGAGGGCGCGGACGCGCTGGACGACCCGGGGTAGCTCGTCGGGTGCGCCGCGGCCCCGGGCCGGAAGCGGCTCGCCGAGCAGCACGGCCATGCCCTCGCGCAGCAGCGTGCGATGGATGGCGCCGAAGTCGCGCCCGTGCCGGATCAGCCCTCGGCGGTAGAGCGCGAGCCCCAGCGGCTCGGTGGGGCCGGGCGGCTTCGTCCCGGCGGTGGAAGAGAGCAGCCGTGCGGCGAGCCAGTAGGTGAGACGCGCGATGGCAGCGGGCCTCTCGACCTCGAGCGGGAAGATCGCGAGCGGCTTCCCGAGACAGGCCACCTCGACCAGCATGGAGATGCTGTCCGACGTGACGACGAAGCGGTCCGCGAGCGCGAGGAGTCCCAGGTAGGGATTCTCCGTGGCGTCCGGGGCCCAGCGATGGAGCCGCGCCCCCGGCGGCAGCCCGCGCTCCACCGCAGCGACCAGCGCAGCGGGGGTGCGCGGGCTGGTAGTGGCCACGAGCGTCCCCTCCCCGGCGCTGCGCGCGGCGCCCGCGACGAGATCCGCTGCTGCCCGCTCGTCGAATCGGTAGGGGCGGGTCGGTCCCCCCACGAGCAGGGCCGTGAGTGGCCGCGGCAGGTCGGCGAGCCGGGGCTCCCACTCTTCTCGCGCCTGCGCGAGCGCATCCCCGTCGACCCGGGTGAGGGGGAGCTGGATCGGCAAGACGTTCGGTTGCCGCGGCAGGGGGTTCTCCGCGCTCGGCACCACCAGGTCGAAGCGTTCGAGCTGGCCGGAGGGCTTGCCCAGCAGCACGGTGCGCGTGCGCCCGCCCGACTGGCGCGCGATCCAGAGCGCCGCCATCGACAGACGTCGGCCCATGGTCACCACGAGG
>JAAUYK010026519.1_pt1 | contig 14171 bp, 6 predicted proteins | sample 7278021 | NCBI WGS metagenome assembly JAAUYK01 (sample SAMN14350223, study PRJNA611818) | marine sediment metagenome | isolation source: surface marine sediment (1.8m) | place: French Polynesia: Moorea | collected 2018-08
AAAGATCAGTACGAGAAGGCCGGCGGAACGACGGCCGCACTTGAAGTCCTCAACCTGGACGAGCTTGCCTTCTCCAACGGCTCTCATTTCATGGCGAACAAGAGGTGCCAGCTTCCGGACGGGTCATTTAGGAAGCAGGAGAAAGGCTACGAGGAGGTGCACGTTCCCGCGCTGAAGAAAAAGCCCTACGGCGAAGAGGAGAAGGACGTCCCGATCGAGGAGCTGCCCGTCTACGCGCAGCCGGCGTTTGAGGGATTCAAGACATTGAACAGGATCCAGTCCAAGCTCTCAGACACCTGTCTCAATTCCGACCAGAACCTCCTGCTCTGCGCTCCTACCGGAGCCGGAAAGACCAACGTTGCGCTGCTGACCATCCTCAGGGAGGTCGGAAAGCACGTCGACCCGGCGACTGGAAACATCAAGGCCGACGAATTCAAGGTCATCTACATCGCCCCGATGAAGTCCCTCGTGCAGGAGATGGTTGGCAGCTTCGGCAAGAGGCTCGCCAGCTACAACCTGAGGGTGGGCGAACTGACGGGCGACAGCCAGATGTCCAAGGAGCAGATCGAGGCCACCCAGATCATCGTGTGCACCCCGGAGAAGTGGGATATCATCACGAGAAAGGGCGTGGAGAGGACGTTCACCCAGCTCGTTCGACTGGTCATCTTCGACGAGATCCACCTGCTTCACGACGACCGAGGCCCCGTCCTGGAGTCGCTCGTCGCCAGGACCGTGAGGCAGATCGAGGCCACCCAGGAGGAGGTCAGACTGGTCGGTCTGTCCGCCACGCTGCCCAACTACCAGGATGTCGCCACGTTCCTTCGCGTGGACAAGAAGACCGGCTTGTTCTATTTCGACAACAGCTTCCGCCCCGTGTCTCTTGAGCAGCAGTTCATCGGCATCACGGAGAAAAAGGCTGTAAAACGCCACCAATTGATGAATGAAATTGTCTACAAGAAGGTGATCGCCAAGGCGGGCAAGAAGCAAGTCTTGGTCTTCGTCCACAGTCGTAAAGAGACCGGAAAGACGGCGCGCGCTCTCAAAGACCTCAGTCTGGAGAGAGACACGCTGACTCTCTTCCTAAAGGAGGGCAGCGCTAGCATGGAGGTTTTGAGGACGGAGGCAGAGCAGGTGAAGAACCCCGAGCTGCGCGACCTCCTTCCGTACGGCTTCGCGATCCATCACGCCGGCATGGCAAGGATAGACAGGACGCTCGTTGAGGACCTCTTTGAGGACGGGCACATCCAAGTGCTAGTGTCCACGTCCACCCTCGCATGGGGAGTAAACCTTCCCGCCCACACCGTCATCATCAAGGGCACGCAGGTGTACAACCCGGAGAAGGGCAGCTGGATGGAGCTCGGGGCTCTGGACGTCCTGCAGATGTTGGGTAGGGCCGGCCGACCGCAGTATGACACCAAGGGAGAGGGCATTCTAATCACCAACCACTCGGAACTCCAGTTCTATCTTAGCCTGCTCAATCAGCAGTTGCCAGTCGAGAGTCAGATGGTGGCAAAGCTGCCGGACATGCTGAACGCCGAGCTGGTGCTGGGCACCGTGCAGAACGTGGAAGACTGCGTCGGGTGGCTCGGATACACCTACCTCTTCGTCCGGATGATGAAGAACCCGCAGTTGTACGGCATTCCAGTCGAGGCTGTCGAGAACGATCCCAAGTTGGAGAAGTTCAGGGCGAACCTGGTGCACACGGCGTGCTCGCACCTGGACAAGAGCGACCTCATCAAGTACGACCGGAAGGGCGGCATGATGCAGTCCACGGAGTTCGGCCGCATCGCCAGCCACTTCTACTGCACGCACGAGACAATGCTCACATACCGCCAGCTTCTGAAGCCGTCGCTCACAGAGATCGAGCTCTTCCGGATCTTCTCGCTGTCTGGCGAGTTCAGGAACATTGGCGTGCGGGAGGAGGAGAAGATGGAGCTGCATAAGCTGATGGAACGCGTGCCCATCCCCGTGAAGGAGAGCATCGAGGAGCCGTCAGCCAAGGTAAACGTCCTTCTGCAGGCCTACATCTCGCAGCTGAAGTTCGAGGGCTTCGCCCTAATGTCGGACATGGTGTTCGTCACCCAGTCTGCAGCGAGGCTGATGAGAGCCATCTACGAGATGGTGTTGGCCAACAACTGGGCGCAATTGGCGGACAAGGCTCTCGCGCTCTGCAAGATGATCGACCGACGCATGTGGCAGTCCATGTCGCCGCTCAGGCAGTTCAAGAAGATCCCCGTCGAAGTGGTAAAGAAAATAGAGAAGAAGAACTTCCCCTTCTCCCGCCTGTACGACCTGGGGCCGAACGAGATCGGCGAGCTGATCCGCATGCCGAAGTTGGGCCGCGCCATCCACAAGTACATCCACCAGTTCCCCAAGCTGGACCTGATCAGCCACATTCAGCCGATCACTCGGTCTACGCTGAGCATCGACCTGACCCTCACACCAGACTTCCAGTGGGACGACAAGATTCACGGCCACAGTCAGGGATTCTGGATCTTCGTCGAGGACGTCGATTCCGAGATGGTCCTGCACCACGAGTTCTTCTTGCTGAAGAAAACATTCTGCGAGGAGGAGCACACTGTAAAGATGTTCGTGCCTATCTTCGAGCCTTTGCCTCCGCAGTACTTCATCAGAGTGGTGTCGGACAGGTGGCTGGGCTCGGAGACCGTGTTGCCTGTCTCCTTCCGGCATCTCATCCTACCGGAGAAGAACGTTCCTCCCACCGAGCTGCTCGACCTCCAGCCGCTGCCCGTCACCGCCCTCCGCAACGAGCAGTTTGAGAAGCTGTACAGCGACCGCATATCCAAGTTCAATCCCATCCAGACGCAGACGTTTAACATCCTGTACAATTCGGACGAGAACGTCCTCATCGGGGCGCCGCCGTCGTCGGGCAAGACTCTTTGCGCCGAATTCGCCATCCTGAGGCTGTTCGCCAACAAGCCGGACGGCAGGTGCGTCTATCTAGCCCCTTTTCAGTCGGTCGCCGAAAACATGGCCGGGAAGTGGGCCAACAAGTTTAAGGACCTCGGAATCAGGACGGTTCTGCTCACCGGCGAGACGGCCACCGACCTGAAACTCTTGGCCAAGGGCAACGTGATCGTGTCCACCCCGGAGAAGTGGGACGTTCTCTCTCGGCGCTGGAAGCAGAGGAAGAATGTGCAGAACGTTCAGCTGTTCATCTGCAGCGAGATTCACCTCGTTGGCGGCTCCGACGGCCCTGTCGTCGAGGTCGTCTGCTCCAGGATGCGCTACATCTCGTCGCAACTGGAGCAACAGATGCGCATCATCGCGCTCGGAGCGTCGATGGCCAACGCCAAGGACCTCGCCAACTGGCTCGGTTGCGGGAACAACTCCACCTTCAACTTCCACCCGAACGTGAGGCCGGTGCCGCTCGTGCTCGAACTGAACGGAATGAATATTTCGCACAACGCGTCCAGACTACTCGCCATGGGCAGGTCGATCTTCAACGCCGTGACGAAGCACAGCAAGAGGAAGCCCGTCATCGTGTTCGTCCCGTCGAGGAAGCAGACCAGGATCACAGCCATCGACCTGCTGACGTACGCCGCAGCCGAGAACACGCCGGACTGCTTCCTCCACGCAGACTCTGAGGACATCGAGAGCTTCCTCGAAAAGGTGAAGGACAAGACGCTGAAAGAGACGCTCAGTCAAGGCGTGGGCTACATCCACGAGGGCTCGGAGAAGGACGACAAGAGGATCGTGGAGCAACTCTTCGACTCCGGGGCCATCCAGATCGTCGTGGTCTCTAGGTCGCTCTGCTGGGCCGTCGACCTCTCCTGCTACCTGGTGGTCATCATGGACACGCAGTTCTACAGCGGCAAGCACCACGCCTACCACGACTACCCCCTTACGGACGTCATGCAGATGATCGGATTCGCGGGCCGCGCCGACCAGGACCACGACGCCCGGTGCGTCCTCCTCTGTCAGAGCTCGAAAAAAGACACCTTCAAGAAGTTCCTACACGAGCCGCTGCCGGTGGAGAGCCACCTCGACCACTACCTCCACGACCACTTCAACGCCGAGATCGTGACGAAGACCATCGAGAACAAACAGGACGCCGTCGACTACCTGACGTGGACCCTTCTGTACAGGCGCATGACGCAGAATCCCAACTACTACGGGCTCCAGGGCGTCTCCTACAGGCACCTGTCGGATCACCTCTCCGAGCTGGTGGAGAGCACGCTGTCCGAGCTGGAGCACTCAAAGTGTATCGCCATCGAGGACGACATGGACACGAGTCCGCTCAATCTGGGAATGATCGCTGCCTATTACTACATCAACTACACGACGATCGAGCTGTTCAGCATGTCGCTGAACAACAAGACGAAGATCCGCGGCCTCATCGAGATCGTTTCGGCGGCTGCCGAGTTCGAAGATCTCCCGCTTCGCCACGGAGAGGAGGTCCTCCTGCGGAATCTGTCGACCAAGTTGCCTCACAAGGTCGGCGGCGCCAAGTTCAACGACCCACACACCAAGGCCAACGTGCTCCTCCAGGCACACCTCTCCCGCATCCAGCTCTCTGCCGAGTTGCAGCAGGACACCAACGACATCGTTTGCAAGGCCATCCGACTCATCCAGGCCTGCGTTGACGTGCTCAGCTCCAGCGGCTGGCTGACGCCGGCGATCGCTGCTATGGAGCTCAGCCAGATGGTGACGCAGTCCATGTGGAGCAAGGACTCCTACCTTAAGCAGATTCCGCACTTCGACGCCGAGGTCGTCGCCAGGTGCACGGAGGCCAACATCGAGAGCGTGTTCGACATCATGGAGTTGGAGGACGCGGACCGCAACAAGCTGCTCCCGTTCGCGCCGGACGAGATGGCCGAGGTGGCCAAGTTCTGCAACCGCTACCCCAACATCGAGCTACAGTATGAGGTGCTGGACGACCAGAACCTCCGCGCGGGGCGCACCGTCAACATCGCGGTCAACCTGGAGCGCGAGGACGAGGTCACGGGCCCGGTCGTGGCCCAGTTCTTCCCCACCAAGCGCGAAGAGGGCTGGTGGGTGATCGTGGGCGAGCCCAAGGCCAACTCGCTGCTCTCCATCAAGAGGCTGACGCTGCAGCAGAAGGCAAAGTTCAAGCTGGACTTCGTGGCGCCCAAGCAGGGACACTACTCCTACACGCTCTACTTCATGTCCGACTCGTACCTTGGCTGTGACCAAGAGTACAAGTTTAAGGTTGACATTGCCGAGGGCGACGGGAAGGGAGACGACAGTTCGGAGGAGGACGAAGATTAGGCATGCATCTACGAGCGAGTGCGAATGAACGGCATCCACCTGGCAACAGATTGAGCATTGTACATATATTCTGTGTGTAGAGGTATTTTGTTTGCCGCATCCATTGAAGTTCACGACAAAGAGGTCAATAATCAAGTGCCGGGAAAACCCGCCTATGTCAAAAAGCTTTGTCTGCACACTTATTCATTTGTGAGACGTCGCGTTTGCTCGCAAAAAAATCCCAGAGCCAGACGGTCAGTCGCCTTATCTCTGCTGATTTCCCTGTAATACTGTACTAGGTCGCTGTGAGAGATAGGCGTGGGATATAACCCGGGAAATTGTTTTTGTACTGCGCAGGTGCGCGATTTTTAATTGCGCCTTAGGAAGGCTCCTTCGTTCAATTACTTGCAGTCATCTCACGATGCAAGACCCTCCCCTGAGCTTCTTGTCGCTCCCTTCCGAGCTAATCGAGTTGGTTCTGCTACTCTTGGACGTGCACTCCTTGAACTCCATGGCGCGGACATGCAGGCGTCTGAACGGCGTAGTGACCAATTCCAGGAGGATTTGGAAAGAGTTGTGCCGACAGACACGCAGGACCACCGATCTGTCGGACATCGGAGTAGAGTCTTATGTCTCTTCACTCGCGACGCTCAGTCGGGAGATGCCCACCACGATCCCACATTACAAGGAGAAGTATTTTCTGGCAAAGTATCTCGACCTGAGGAGGGTGCAAAGGAGCGGGAGGAGGCAACACTGGAAGATGCTGAGGGGAGCCGAGAGAATTGAGCGTGTGCATCCGAGAATCGATTCGGTGGCCGTAAGAGAGGCCCAGGAAAGTATCTTGGGGAGTCGGGACAAGGTACGTAGTGTGCACGCGTGCTGCGATAAAGTTTTCTATAACTAAACGTATTTCCCTCCAGAGCCGTGATTTCGTTTTCAGCGGCCGTTGGGCTGTGTGGAAGGGCAAATCAGATAATGTCTTTCGGGCATGTAGGATTGGAGGAAAGGAAATGAAGCCACATTCCGACTACAAGCAATTCGAAGGGAGCGAATTCGGGAGAGGAAACGCTTTTGCCATCTGGAACGACTGCGTCCTGGCAGTAGAGTGCCCCAACCGTGCGCCGAGTTTATTTCTTAAGATGCGCGATATGGAAGAGGGATCACAGAAAAGGATGCAGATTCTCCGCGGGCACCATCGACATTTCATCGATGACGAGGAAACTGTCGTCTGTCGCGTAATTGAGTCGGATACGTGCATTATTGGTATTTTTCCGAAAAATGCCACTGACGCGCTTTTCTGCGACGTGAATTTGGCACAGTGGAGAGAGATTCACAATTGGAGAATTTGTAAGTCCAGTTCTGTAAGGAACTCGTGCAATATTACGGGCACATTCACAATTGCAGGCTGGAAAACTCCCGAAGAGCAATACGAACTTATGGCACAGAGCGCGAACAACAACTTGGTCTTTGTTCTTAGAAACAAGGATCCAACTTCTGGAGCTAAATTCAAGATGATCACGTGCTGGCAGAATAAAACCGGGTTCTCGCACAGCGTCATGAATCCCCAGCCGAACAGCACCTGCCTTTCCGCGGACTGCTGCAATAGGACGAATAGTGTGCTCACACTGGAGGCAACGGACGACGGGAGAACGCATATGAAGTCATATACCCGTGTGTTAGGGCCAAGATATTCCAACGTTGAGGTATGTGCGGTTAATGGAGTATGCTGTGCAAGTCAATTAATGGACATGCATGTTACAGTTTACGGAACGCCGTCTGCACGAATTCGATCTTGCCGGCCGCGGTTTCGCCAACAGATCAAAGTGTCAGGGCAACCTCAACAGTACGGCCGGCCTTCGCCTCTGCCCGGGCGCATTGCCTGGGGGTGAAAACGTAGCCGTGTGCCTCACGCTTAAGACAGATGAGTTCAACAGCTCCGTCTCCGGGAAGACGGTCCACGGACTGTCAGTGTCTGCCGACCTCTTGTCCGCCCACATCCTCTATAGAATAGACCTGGCCACGGTCACGCCAGTGGTTTCCGCAGCTGACAGCATCGAGTTCGCCGTCGGAGCCGAGATCTTCGTCGTGTTCACGAAAAGCGGAAAGGAGAGATTTCTCAGGGTGTTTGACACTGCCGACGGAAATGAGCTGCAGACGATTTCTCTGAGCGGAGAAAAGAAAGAGCGATTATTGAGCCAGACGGGCAGCGATCTCAAATATTTGTACACCAACGACTCGTCGATAGTCGTTCACTACGCGCACAGGAAGGATTGCATGGCCGACGTGATAAAATTTTGGTGAAGCGATAAAATATAGGCTTGCTCATATACGTACGTACTATATGCGTTTCAACGACTACTATATTGTCTAGACGTAGCTAGGAACGAGGTTTGCAATTCTTTGAGGCTGCGCAGGCTCGGCGCTTAACTGCACCTCTTTGGTCGGATTATTCTTCCTTCCTCTTTTTGCGACTACATAGGCAACGACGAACAAGATGGCCAGAAGCAGCCCGATGATTGCGAATGCGGCCCCGATTATGTCTACTTTCGGCGGAGACGTTCCTTCTTCTTCGTGTCCTTCAACTTGGCGCTGTTCCTGCTCCTCCCGGCATCCGTCGACCAGCGTCTCCCGCACTCTGACCGTCGCCACTGTGGAAGACGAGAGCGCCAGATTGTGCCATGACCACTTCGTCTCCACGATCCTCAAGAAGTCCATCCGGTCCAGGAGATTCGGCGATTCGGTCGCCACCGCGCTCCCAGTCGTCTGGCCCAAGATGTGCCACTTTCCATGCCGGTCGACCGAGTAGACGGAGTAGACGGGGTTCTCGATGAACACGTTTTCTCCCCTCTTCGTCCATCGGATCGCTCCGCACCGATCCACGCTGACTTCCAGGAGGTGACTGTCTTCGAGGGGGACTGCGCCGACGGCGCGGATGCCGACCACGTCCGCCTCGCAGGCCATCCAGACGGTGTCCCTCGGGTCATCGCGGCACTCGCGGCGCTCGATGCACTCGGCGCGGCATTCGGCCACCTTCAGAGACTTCCACGCGATGTGGGAGAAGAGACGGTCGACGTCGGGGTGGAGCTCTCTCGCATTCGTCGCGGTGGCAACCATTAGAACTATTACAGCTATGAGGCGGAATTCCATATTTCTGAGTTGAACTACTATAGTGGTAGTAATGGCTGACCAAATGAAAACGAACTGAATCGTTTCGATTTACTTTCAGTGTTATCATTCATTCAATCTGTGGACATAATACCTAGGCCCGATTCATTCACTTTTGCCTCAAAATTGACACCCAGGTGCGAAAAGTTAATCAACTCTACTATAGGGCAAGTATGATATCAATAGCGATAGGCATAACATATTGTACATAGAGTTGTAGTAGTAGATATAGTAATTTGTTGAGTTATGTACTTTAATCTTACTCTAATAAATATTGGCTAACCTGGCCACTGTCAACTCCGATTCGAATCCTTCTGACACCCTTTGTCGGCTATATGTACGTAGTTTGGCTGGCCCCTAACAGCTAACCAACTCATTGTCCCGTACACTCTTTTAGCACCTCGGACTGACCATCTGGTGTGTATGGCTAGCAACTGAACTGCCACAAATTCAAGGTGGACGATTCGATAAGGAACGCGTACTGCGGACAGGTAACACTTAATATAATAGATTCGGAGATTCACTTTGGGACATCGCGTACAATAAAGATGGGCAATATTAAATTTTACACAGGCGCATTGGCGCATCGCTAGGTTAGCTCGATCTTCACATCCCCAATAGGAGGGACACGTGCACTCGGCACGACATTCAACTCCTGGCCATCAAAGTTTCCTAGCCAGTATATCGCCACCGCTTTACCAACACGTACTTCCTGCTTGACCGAATGGCGAACGGCCGGTGCCGTCCGTACATAGCTGGCTTCATGGCTGTACGGAGCTATCCCGGGAGCCTGAAACGATCGCCCAATGTCGCTGCTGCCGATATCTACGATGCCTGACCGACCGACCGACCGACCGACCGACCAACCGACCGACCGCGGCGACGACAGCGGGCTACGGGCTACCAACGAACGTGACAGCGGCATCGGCGGCGGCGGCGACAACCAAGTAGTAGTCTATTAGCGACATCTCAAGCTGCCTAGCTTTACAGTCGTCGTCGGACCAACAGCAACAGATGCCGATTGCCGGTTGACTAAACGAGTCACCAGGATTCACGCCTTGTTCATGATTGGGTCATGTTGGTTATATGTAGGTACATTAAATAAGTGTAGACTTACGAACATGTACACATTTCACATGCATGACGATTATTGAGTATACATTACCGCGTATGTGTGTACGTATATGTGGAATCGTTCCTCTAGTTGTCCAGCTGCTCAAGCTGCGCCCGTCCGGCCAAGTAACTCCCTCGATCGACCACTTTTGGTTGGACCGGCCGCCGCCGCCGCCGCCGCCGCCGATGGACCGAGCGGGCAAGAACTTGGGGAGCGCATGAAGCAAGCGGTCTGAGTATAGGCAGCAGCTAGGAGCTAGTCCAGATATGGACACTGTTAAGGGGACTGTTGCCGACGACGACGACGCGAACCAAGCTGCATGGATGTTAAGTTGCGCCTGCCCCCGCCGGATATCCATTCGTATTTGGAGTGGACAAAGATCAAACAGAAAAGGCAAAAAGTGGGCCGGATATTCAAATCTGGATTTCGTTATGAAGCGCTGCGTTGGGCGGCTAGTGTCGATCGTTAATTTCTGCCCAATGAGGGCGGCAGGTGGCTGACTTGGCTATACCCGTCCAGGAATGCATGAATGGCGAGTCTGGGCTGGGGAGCGGCGCGAGGCGAGGGAGCTCGGGTTAGTTATAGCCTAGCAATCCATGCAGCAGCCAACGTTGGCAACGGCTTTTGGTCGTGCAAACTCCGTTTGCTGCCTCCGCAAAGCGCTAAAAAGAGGAAGGAAGCTTGGGGACGTTCGCGTTCGCCGGCCGGCCGGCCGGCAGACCAGACGAGGAGGCGGCAAGAGAGCAAACTATAATGCAGATTTGGTTGGTGTCGATCTACCTATAGTTCCCCCCAGACTAGGCAGATAGTATGTATAGTTATCAATTCGAAATATGCCACGATCTGTCTGCCCATCTTTGTACTTTTTGTACGTCGCCCCGGCAGCCAGTCGGTCGGTCGGTCGGTCGGTCTGCCCATGTATGGAATCTTCCAAAAATGCCGGAGAAAAAATGTCTGCCGGAGAATTTCTTTCCGCGTTTGGTGTGTGTGTGAGCCCCACATTCGAAACATGATACAATCGTACTACCAAGACTACATAGACTACATAGGTAGAGGCAGGCGGTTTGCAGGCTGGCCAGCAATGGGCGGTCGGTCGCCACAGTCGGCACAGGGCATTACCCGGAATGTCTGTCTGGACGACGTGACGGTCGTCTTGGAGAGGAGGCGACGATGACTCAGTTTAAAGTAAATTTGAGTTTCGAACTAAAAGAAAATATAAAAGTATCTATAGCGTAATACTAGCTATCTCCATCTCATACTGAGCCAATGAGCTGGTTCAATGGTACACTACGATCGGCAAACCCGATTCTACGAATCCAAACCGAGCTGGAACTTTTACCCTAGCCGTTCATGAGACGCAGTTACGCCCATACATATATCGTTTACTTGTCAAAATTTGCTTATGACGCTTGTCTTCGGTCTTATTGCATAGAATCGATGCGAAGGCTGAACTTGGAAAAAATGTTATTGCTCTCCTTTTTATCAACAACCGCAGTGAACTCAGAGTGCACATACTACGGACGGGGAGCCTAAAACGGACGGTGCTGGCAATAGCGGACCTGAGCAGGTTGGTACGTGAAGACTGAAGAGGCTAACATACGGTCGCGGTCGGTTTGCCGGACGGCCGGTGTCGGGCGGGCGGTCGCGCGGTCGAGGGCGCGTATGCCACTAACTATACGGGTGTCCGCTTCTAGTTATGAGGTTGCTTGGCTTCCGACCAGGTATCTACATATATATGCCTCAGATCCCAATATGGATATCCATTTCCCTCATGTACGGTATATTAGCATCATTTATTAGTCTACACTAATGGGTAGTGGGTAACCTGTGGCGGACGTCGAAACTTCGGTCCCCTTCCTGTCGGGCAATTCGGCGGCAGTGCGTTCGGAGCAGGTGCCTTGTTGTCCGTCCGCATTCTGCCTGCCGGTCGGTGTCGGGTCGGGTTGAACTCTAAAACTGCTGAGTTCTGAGCAAGCCCAACGTAACGTAAGCAACAGGGCCGGCTTCGATCGACCGACCGACCGGGCCCCTTCCATGCGTAGCTCTGCTTCGACTCGCCGTCCATTGGTGTCCGGCTGGCTCCCTTGTTCATGCGCGTGCGGGGACTGCGATCGAGTGCGGCCGGACGATTCTAGATGCGCCGCCGCCGCGCCGCGCCGCCTCATTCTTGAGAAGCAGAAGACGGCGACCGCGACCGCGACCGACTGGGCGAGCGAGCGGAATCAGTTGGCTTGACACCCGGCCGATCGCCTCCGACCCGTCTGCCGTCGCCGTCGCCGTCGCCGTCGCCGTCGCCGTCGTCGTCGCCGCCATCGAAGGGCGCTTTGTAGGAACGACTAGTAGTGCTCTCTGTGTGTACGTGTGCATGTGTGTGTAATAGCAGTCGCCGGGTGACTGATAGGAGTATAGCAAAAGGGCAGCAAGCAAGGAGGCGCCGCCGATTACAAGTTGACAGACAGACAGACCGGCAGAAGTGCTAGAGATCGAGGCAGTGAAATTAACACCTGTTGATCGTCGCCTCTCGCCGCCACCATTGCTGACATGGCTTTCTCTGGTCCCTCCTACGGCCTTAGCAGGGAGTGTGCCATCAAGGTAAGAGTTGTTTCTCCTTTCTGCGAAGTCAGAGAGGACAGGACTGGACGCGCTTTTTGGCCCCATTACTATACCTGTCTCGAGTTGCAAGTGCAACTAAATTGCTCTAGAATCTGTTCGACATGTGTTTTTCGTCCCTGGTGCGCATACTAGCTTGTATGTAAGTAATCTCCGAAATTGGTTGCCTTGGCGCGATATGCAAATGTATTCAACGGTTTTATCATAGTCCGTGCATGATGCCATATCGAGATTCTACGGAGCGACCGAACCGAGCCGGTCCCCTCCCTTCGTTGCGTGGGCAGGAAGTGAACGACACTCATAGTAGGAGCATCTGCAGCCGGCCGGCAGTCAAAAGACCGTTTGTTTCGCAGTAAATCCTAAGTGCTTACGTACATTTGTAAGCACTCGTCGCGTCGGCGTTTCAGCCAGTTGCTTCCTGGCAATTGCTTCTGTCTGTCCCGAGAAGGATGAGAATTGACGTCATTTGAGGCGCAATTAAGACTCATCGTTGTCGGCCTGCTGCTGCGACGACATTACATCCTTCTCCTCCCCTCGCCTCCCTCCGCCTTTCGGGCGTGCCGCCCTGTCATGATTGTACGTAGTACATACGTTAAAACGGTTCGGTCCCGGTTATGACGTACGTTACGTTCTTCATCTCAACGTTCCGGGTATGACATGAAAGCGATGGAGCACCAAGCTAGCTGTGGTCTGATCGACTCACCGACTGTTATACGAGGCACGAATGTTAAGCATTTCCTTTCTTCCCTCTCTATCGCGGTTTTGATCAACGCGGTCGCTGCCTCCGGCACGGCGCCGAGTGGCAGCCAGTGGGGTTATTCCGAGGTCGAGCTTCAAGTGCTTTTCCGATCATCGAAGCGAGATAACGCCGAAATATACCTCAGGCTGCCCAGATATTTGCATGGCCAGGTGCAACTTGCAGTTAGGCAGGCGAGCTACAGCTAGCCAATGCTTATACAGCGACAAATCCCACCCCCTGCGCGCATTCTCCTTTTTGCGTGGGTCGATCGAATCACTCGATCCGCTCGGCATCTGCATTCCGCCGCTCGCTCGCTCGATCCCTTGCACTGCCTCCGCTACGTCCCAGCCGGCCGCTGTCGCCACGACAACCGGCAGTTGCAAATATCATCTCGAGTAGCGGCAAATCCTCTCGTCGCTCCGTCCGGCCCTTGTTTGCTCTAATTGGCTACGAGATAAGAAGAGGCTTTAATGTTAGGTAGTACGGTGGACGGACGGGCGCGCGGGGCTGAATTTTAGCACCATGGGGCGGACACGACGCCGCGCCGTGGCAGCCAAATTGTGTATCAAGAATCAACCTCTTAGCCAGGGAATGGATGCCCCCTACGTTTGCCATTCCTTTTTTGGTGCTGCCATATCGAGGCAACCTTCATCGAGCAAGTGCACCCACGATTTATCGCCCAATGCGCTGTATATTTCGTTCTGGCAAGTCAGATGTAAAAAATGCCATGAAATCGAGCAATGTTAAATTAGTAAAGAAGTCGTCTGACGAGAGTTATTGCACCGTTTTGTCGCCTGTGTGATTCCCTTCTCGCTCCGTTGCAACGCCGGCGATGCGCAGGTGGTGGGTGCACTTCTTATCCCCCTGCCTGCAGCCAGCAGCAGCTAACCTTGGGTGACTCATTCGATCTGGCGGCGCGGATGGGCGGTCGCTTGGCCGCTCGCTCGCTCCTTGCAGCCAGCCCAGCCCGTACTGTTCACTAGAATAGGCGACAGATATAAACGCTAACGGAGACGCCTGCCTGTCCGACTGCACGCATGTCTTATTCGGGGAACCGAACCGGTATCGGTAGATAGCAAGAAGTACGCACCGATTATAAAAAAATAAAAAAAACGTTTTAAGTAAGGCCTTATGGTAGCCGAGAGAATTGGTATAATCGCCTACTTTGGACTCGTTTCTCCAAACTTTAAACGCTGCCCAATAAAGTTATAACACGACTGGTTCAAAAATGGTTTTGGGGATATCTAGTGAACGATTGTTTCTCTCACTTTTAGCCCGCTCGGGGGAGAACTTGGAGGCGGCCTAAAAGTG
>JAAUYK010113357.1_pt1 | contig 14159 bp, 17 predicted proteins | sample 7278021 | NCBI WGS metagenome assembly JAAUYK01 (sample SAMN14350223, study PRJNA611818) | marine sediment metagenome | isolation source: surface marine sediment (1.8m) | place: French Polynesia: Moorea | collected 2018-08
CAAAGATCTTACTGGCAACGACATTGTCGAACTTGTCGAGAATGGCCACGTAGTCGCGCAGTGGTTCGACGCCCGCCGCCGGGGCGCCTGTGAACGACCCCTTGAATATGCCGTCGTCAACCGAGCCCGAGAGCTGCCCATCGTCGATCGCGAGCGTGATCGCGCCGTCCTGCCAGGGTGCGAGGATGTCGCCGGCAAAGTTGCCGTCTTCTCCGAGCACGGCCGAGAACACCAGCAGGCCATCATCGATGCTGCGCTTTCCAGGAATGGCCTGCAGCCGATCGAGCGATCCCGACCGGTTTCGGCCGGTGAGCTTGTCGCCATCGAGCGTGATGTCGAGATAGAACTCGACGGGCCCCAGCGGGCCCGACTCCAGCGCCACACGCCAGGTGGTTTCGTTCCCGGCCGCGGCCACAGGCGTCAACAGCAGCAGGGCCGCAAGCAGAAACAGTCGATGTAGTCTGTGCACGTTTGGTATCTCCGTTTTTCGATCAGATGCGTGGCCGTCGCGATTGGATGCAGGCAGGCAGGCGATCATGCTGGCAATGGCACAGGGCAACGGGATAAGCTGCGGCACCATGAACGTGGTACTCGGCATCACGGGCGGCATCGCCGCCTACAAGACTCCGGAACTCGTGCGGCGACTGCGCGAACGCGGCGCCGATGTGCAGATCGTGATGACGGCGTCCGCGGCCGAGTTCGTCACCGAAACGGCGCTGCAGGCGGTCTCGGGGCGGCCAATCCGGTCCAACCTGTGGGACAAGGAAGCCGAAGCCTCAATGAGTCACATCGAGCTCGCCCGTTGGGCCGATGTCGTCCTGATCGCGCCGGCGACGGCCGAGATCATGGCGCGACTGGCATCGGGTGCGGCGGCCGACCTGCTGACCACGCTGTGCCTCGCGACGGAGGCGCCAATCGCAATCGCGCCGGCGATGAACCACGTCATGTGGAGCAACCCGGCCGTGCAGTCGAACCGCGAGACGCTCGAGCAGCGCGGTGTGCAGATGCTCGGGCCGGGTCACGGCGACCAGGCCTGCGGCGAGACCGGGGCCGGGCGGATGCTCGAGCCCGACGACATCGCCGCACTCGTGTTCGGGCCGGATCTGGGCGGTCGGCCGGTGGAAGGATCGCTGACCGGCAAGACGGTACTCGTAACGGCCGGGCCGACCCGCGAACCGATTGACCCCGTGCGCTATATCACGAACCGCAGCTCCGGCAAGATGGGATACGCGATCGCCCGGGCCGCAGCCGCGGAAGGCGCCAACGTCATACTCGTGAGTGGTCCGGTCAGCCTGGCGGAACCGCCCGGCATGGATGTGGTCCAGGTCACGACGGCGGAGGAAATGTACGCGGCCACGCATGACCGGATCGGCGACGTCGATATTTTCGTCGGCGCTGCCGCCGTCTCGGACTATCGGCCGGCGGATGCGCGCGAACAGAAGATCAAGAAGAGCGAGGAGACGATGCAGATCGAGCTCGTGCGCTCGAAGGATATTCTCGTATCAGTGGCCGCACTCGATGACGCGCCGTTCACGGTAGGCTTCGCCGCTGAGACCGAAAACGTCCGCGACTACGCGCTCGGCAAACTGGAGAACAAGAAGCTCGACATGATCGTCGCGAACCAGGTCGGCCGTGACCGGGGATTCGACCAGGACGAGAACGCGGTTGACGTATTCTGGGACGGCGGTGAGCAGTCATTTGGACAGGCGGCGAAGACAGAACTTGCGAGGGACATCATTGAGCTCGTGGTGACGCGATACATGGCCACCCGGGGCGCCGACACACAACCAGCATTACCGAAACTGCATGCGATCGATTGAACTGAAAATACTCGACTCCCGGCTCGGCGATTCCATCGAATTGCCGCACTACGCAACCGGCGGCTCGGCCGGCCTGGACATGCGTGCGTGTATCGACGAACCGTTGAATGTCGACCCGGGCGAGACGGTGCTCGTGCCGACCGGGCTGGCGATTCATATCGGCGACCCGGGTCTTGCCGCGGTCCTGTTGCCGCGCTCGGGGTTAGGCCACAAGCACGGTCTCGTGCTTGGCAACCTCACCGGGTTGATCGACTCCGACTACCAGGGACAGGTGTACATTTCCTGCTGGAATCGCAGCTCCAGGAGCTATGAGATCCAGCCGGCCGAGCGCATCGCGCAAATGGTATTCGTGCCCGTCGAGCAGGTCAGGTTCGAGGTAGTTGAGGAGTTTGCCGACAGCGATCGGGGCGACGGCGGTTTCGGTCACTCGGGGACGATCTGAGCCACGCTCGTCGATTCTGACGGTGTCTTGCCGGCCAGGCCGGTCTCATCGTCGTCGAGGCCTTTGAGCCGTTTGAAGCGCTTGATGTCGCCGTCGAAGCGCTCACGAATATCTTTCTCTTCGTTGCGGAACTGGCTCAGGTTGTTCTCGTGACGATTGATGGCGCCTTCGGTTTCCTTGATCTCGGCAACGAGGCTCGGATCGATCGTCTCGGCGTTGGGGTTGGCGCTGTAGGGCTTGTATCGTCCGGCCTCGCGCTTGAGCTGGTCGAGACGTCGAGCCAGGTTGCGCAGGTAGAGTTCGGTCACGCGCGCCTGGGCCCGGAACAGCTCCACGCGACGATCGCGGTGCATCTCGATTTCTTCGATGCTGACATAGGTGTTCAGCAGGGCAAGGTCGGCGCGCCGCTGCAACTCTCTTTGCAGCTCCAGTTCAGCGGCTCTCTTCTCGGCCGCGAGCTGTTCCTCGGTCTTCTTGCCCTCGAGGTGTTCGACGGCAACGCCCTGGTCGTTGAGGCGCTGCTTCGGCTTGTCGGCGTACTCGGGCGGGATGCTGTCGCCATAGTGAATGACGCCTTCGTCATCTTCCCACTTGTAGGTGCCACGCTCCTGCTGGGCCGCAACCGACAGCGGTAGCAAAACACAAAGAATCACTGACGAAGTTATTATTCGCATAGCGCCACTATGCCACGCCTCTTGCCCAAAAAGTTTGCGCTGGTTCGCGCTTTTGCAGCTTAGACCGCCGAGTGTATCTTGTAAAATCTTTAGCGATTAAACAGGAATTTCAGGGACTTAGGACAGTACCCCGAATTTTCGCCGGTAATCGACGACAGGATCGAGATATTCCGCATATTCCTCTGATTCTTCTAGGATATCGATCAGGTCATTGAGCTGGATAATGGCCGATACCGGGATGCCCAGGGACTGTTTGAGCTCCTGCACGGCAGACAATGTGCCCTGGCCGCGCTCCTGGCGGTCCAGCGAAATCGCGAGACCCGCGACTTCGGCGCCGGCCTCCGAAATGATCTTGTAGGCTTCGCGGACCGCGGTGCCCGCGGTGATCACGTCATCGACGATCAGCACGCGGCCGCTAAGCGGCGCTCCGACGATGCTGCCGCCTTCGCCATGGGCTTTGGCTTCCTTGCGGTTGTAGCAAAACGGCACGTCCATATCCTGGTGCTCGGCCAGCGCGGCGGCTGACAGCGCGGCAAGGGGAATACCCTTGTAAGCCGGGCCGAAAATCATGTCGAAGCGAGTGCCCGAGTCGGCGATGGATGCCGCGTAATAGCGTCCGAGCCGCGCTGCTGCGTAGCCGGTATTGAACAACCCGGCATTGAAGAAATACGGACTGACACGCCCGGACTTGAGCGTAAACTCGCCGAAGCGCAGTACGCCGAGCTCGAGCGCGAGGTCGATGAATTCTCGTTTGTAGGCCTGCATGGGGTGGTCTTTGGGTATGATGGCCGCCTTTGAACAGCCTGCCGCAGTATGACACGCGGACCATCAGGGAGGAACAGCTTGTTTCGTGTTATCAGCCTCAACGCCAACGGCATCCGGGCCGCGGCCCGCAAGGGTTTTTTCGACTGGATGAACAGCCAGGATGCCGACGTCGTTTGCATCCAGGAAACCAAGGCACAGGTGCACCAGCTGGGCGATACGGTGTTCTCGCCAGCGGGCTATCACTGCTACTACGAAGACGCCGTAAAGAAAGGTTACAGCGGTGTTGCGATCTACACGCGGCACGAACCGAAGAAGGTCGTTCGCGGCTATGGCGACCAGGAGTTCGATGACGAGGGGCGGTATCTCGAAGTCCAGCTGGACGGGATTAACGTCGTGTCGCTGTACCTGCCGTCAGGTTCGTCCAGCGACGAAAGGCAGCAGGCGAAGTACCGCTGCATGGAGTCGTTTGCCGAGCACCTGCACAAGCTGCGACGCAAGCGCAGCGAGACGATCGTCTGTGGCGACTGGAACATCGTTCACAAGGAAGAAGACATCAAGAACTGGAAGTCCAACCAGAAAAACTCGGGGTGCTTGCCCGAAGAACGCGCCTGGCTCGACAAGGTATTCGGCGAGTACCGCTGGGTAGATGCGTTTCGCACCCTCGAGCAGGAACCCAACCAGTACACGTGGTGGTCGAATCGCGGCCAGGCCTGGGCCAACAACGTCGGTTGGCGCATCGACTATCACGTCGTTACCGAAGGGCTCGGCGACAGGGTGCTTAGAACCGAAATCTATAGGGACGAACGGTTTTCCGATCACGCGCCGCTGATCATGGATTACGATTGGCCCAATGGAGCCTGACCAACAGAGCAACTGGCGCCAGTACCTGCAAAAGCGGGTGCTCGTTATTTTCCTGCTGGGTTTTTCGGCGGGGCTGCCTTTCGCCCTCGTTTACTCGACGCTGACCGCGTGGCTGGAGACGGCGTCCATCGATCGCAGCACGATCAGCACCTTTGCGTGGCTCGGGTTCGCCTACAGCTTCAAGTTTATCTGGGCGCCACTGGTCGATTCGACGCGTCTGCCGCTGTTGTCCGGGCTACTCGGCCGCCGACGTTCCTGGATGCTGCTCGCGCAGGTTTGCATCGGGCTGGCGCTGTTCGTCCTGTCGCAGGTAAACCCGGCTCAGAATATCGAGGTCTTCGCGATCGTGGCCTTTGCCGTTGCGTTTTCGTCCGCCACCCAGGACATCGTCGTCGACGCGTACCGTATCGAGTGCGCCGAGATGCGCATGCAGGGCGTGCTGGCGGCCGCCTACCAGTACGGGTACCGAACTGCGCTCATCTTCAGCATGGGCGGCGCGCTGATCCTGTCGGACTATGTGTCGTGGGCGCTGACCTACCAGATCATGGCGCTGATGATGATTATCGGTCTTGCTGCGACGCTGTGGGCCGACGAGCCCGAAGAGATTACCGAGCGATTCCGCGCCCCGGTCGGCACGCTACTGGATAAAGTCTCTGCCTGGTTCCAGCACGCGGTCGCCGAACCGTTCGGGGACTTCATTCAGCGGTTCGGTATGTTCGCGCTGGTCCTGATCGTTTTCATTTCGCTGTATCGCATCAGCGACTACGTTCTCGGCATCCTCGCCAACCCGTTTTACCTGGATCTCGGTTACACGGGTACGCAGATTGGCCTCATCGCGAAGACTTACGGCGCCTGGGTCACGATCATCGGGATCGGCGGCGGGGGTTGGGCCGTTCTCAAGTTTGGAGTGGCGCGTTGCCTCGTGACAGCCACGGTACTTATCGCGTCGACAAACCTGTTCTTCGCCGCCATGGTCCTCGTCGGCCCCGAACCGTGGATGCTCGCCGTTACAATTACGGCTGACAATATCGCCGTGGGCTTCAGTGGCACGGTGCTGATTGCTTACCTCTCGAGTCTCGTTAACCCTGCGTTTACGGCGACTCAGTACGCGCTGCTGAGCTCAATCATGTCGCTGTTCCCAAAATTCGTCGCAGGTTACGCCGGCAACATCCAGGAGTCGGTGGGCTGGCTGGGCTTTTTCCTGTACGCGGCCGCGCTGGGAATTCCCGCGATTCTGCTAGCTGCGTACGTCGCTGCTCGCCATGAACGCTACGTGGGCAACGGGGAGAACCGGTGAAAGAGGTCGCCGTCGGAAGGCTCGACGAGATTGCCGATCCCGGCTGCCGGGAATTCTCGATCGGAGAGGGCGACTGGCCGTTTCGCGGCTTCGTGGTGCGCCAGGGTGACGCGGTCTATGCCTACCAGAACTTCTGTGTGCACGTCGGGCACCCCCTCAACTGGGCGCCGGACAGTTTTCTGACGAAAGACCGGACGTCCATCATCTGCGCCTCGCACGGCGCGCAGTATGAGATCGACACCGGCCTGTGTTTCGCCGGGCCGTGCAAGGGCAAGTCATTGCGCCAGGTCGATGCGGAGATTCGCGATGGGGTCGTCTACGTGACGGGACCGACGTCCTTACGAGGCTAGTCTTTTTCGAGGAACTCCAGCGGGTCGTGGAAGCCGGCGGGCATTTCGTGGCTGGCCGTACCCTTGTAGTCGTCCGGGTCCATGTCCACCGAGCCCGACCAGTCTTCGGGCGCCGCGATCTCCACGAGGAACAACTCGCGCCAGGCCTCCGCTTCGACTTCGTCGATCGTGCCGTCGAACATCTGGATCTCGATCGTCTTGTCGTCCTCATCAACAGCGACAACTTCGAGTAACGCGCCGTCGGGGCGCCGGAACCATTTGCCAATCGTCGGGTAGAGCATCGCGGAAAAGCCTCGTCAGTTTCGTCCAACCTCTCTTCTAGTTATAGGGCAATTTTGTCGAAACGCCAGTCCACGATCCCGTGCCCGTGCCGCAGGCCACGGCGCTCGAACTTGGTCACGGGCCGGTCTAATGGGCGGTCACCCTGGTGCTCGCGGCGTTCCACACAATCAAAGTGCGCCGACTCGGCAAACGTCTCGTCGATGTGCTCGGCGTAGTTCGCCCAGTCGGTGGCGACGTGCATCGAACCATCCGGTGCAAGCAGGTCGGCGCAACGAGCCAGGAACCCGGGCTGCACAATGCGCCGCTTGTGATGCCGCTTCTTCGGCCACGGATCAGGGAAGTACAGGTTGATGCGTGCGAGGCTGCCGCTGCAGAGCTGGTGTTCGAGCACCTCCATCGCATCGTGGTTCAGCAGCTTGAGGTTGGAGATGCCGGCCTTGTCGGCGGCGATCAGGCAGTGGCCGATGCCGGGCTCATGCACTTCGATGCCGAGGTAGTCCTGGTCGGGATGGTCAGCGGCCATCTCGACCAGCGTCTCGCCATTGCCGAAGCCGATCTCGAGCACGACCGGTGCGCGGCGCCCGAAGACGGCCTCGAAGTCGATAGCGTCCTCGGAATACTCGATACCGTAAGCCGGCCAAAGCTCGTCGAGCGCACGTTGCTGCGAGGCAGTCAGTCGGCCGGCGCGGCGAACGAAGCTCCGGATCGGCCGATGATGGGGCTGTCGCTGCTCTGCCATGCCGGCATCACCGCGAAAGCCTGATTGGGCCCATCTTCTCGGGATGGTGACCCGAAGTCGCCGAATAGAAGGACTCGATGATGGCCATATCCCTCTCGCGGTCACCGGTCAGTGTGATCGTCGGGCCGAGTCCCAGGCGTTTGTTGCCGTAGTCGAGAAAACCGAGCACGACAGGAACGTTGGCGCCCTCGGCGATGCGGTAGAAGCCACTCTTCCAGTGCTCGGTATGGCTGCGCGTGCCCTCGGGGGCCAGCCCCATGTAGAAGTCGTCGTACTCGTCGAACGCTTCGATCGCCTGGGTCACCGACGACCCAGCGCGCTTGCGATCGAGCGGGATCGCGCCATTGACGCGCAGCAGGACATTGAGCGGGAACCAGAACATCGAGTCCTTGACGAACCAGCGGATCTCGAGGCCCATGTAGACCTTGTAGACGATGGCCCAGAAGCCATCCCAGTTGGAGGTGTGCGGCGCCGCGATGAGTACGGCCTTGCGCACAACCGGCTTCTCGCCGACCGCGGTCCAGCCGCCGAGCCAGAGCAGGAAGCGTGCCACGTGCGGCAGGATCATTCCTCGGGCTTCCTGTCGTCTTTGGCGGCTTTCTCCAGGAACGCGGCCAGGTTGTGCAGTACCGCCGGCAGCTCCTTCAGGATGCCGCGAAGCTGCGGCAGGTTCTCGCGAAGATCCTCGAGGATCGCGCGCGGCCCGACCTGCTCGTTCATCCAGCGCTTCATGACGGGATGGGCGGTCTTCCAGAGATCGAGCTGTGGGTATAACTCGCGCCCGAGGCCCTCGATATTGAACAGCGTCTTGTGCAGCAGGATCATTTGCGGCTGGACTTCGACATCGAAGCGCTGCGCAACCCGGAACAGGCGCATCAACAGCTGGGCAAAAGAAATCTCGGAGAGCGGCTTGTTGAAGATCGGTTCGCACACCGTACGCACGGCCGTCTCGAGCTGGTCGACGCGCGTGCCTTCCGGCACCCACCCCGAGTCGAGATGCAGCTTCGCAATGCGGTGATAGTCGCGATCGAAGAAAGCGAGGAAGTTATGCGCGAGGTACTTCTGGTCTTCCGGACTCAGCGTGCCGACGATGCCGAAATCCACGGCCGCGTACTTCGGCCTCTCGGGATCTTCCACGATCACGAAAATATTCCCCGGGTGCATGTCGGCGTGGAAGAAGTTGTGCCGGAATACCTGCGTGAAGAAAATCTCCACGCCGTTCTCGGCCAGGACCTGGATGTTTGCGCCGGCTTCACGCAGCGCGTCCATGTCGCTGATAGGAATGCCGTAAATGCGCTCCTGCACGAGCACCTCTGGACGGCAATAGTCCCAGTAGATGTCAGGCACGTAGAGCATGTCCGACCCGGCGAAGTTGCGTTTGAGCTGCGCCGTGTTGGCCGCTTCGCGCATCAGGTCGAGTTCATCGATGATGGTCTCTTCGTACTCAGCTACGACCTCGAGCGGCTTGAGGCGCTTGCCGTGTTCCCAGTAGCGCGTCGCCAGGCCAGCCAACATGCGCAGCACGTCGAGATCCTGCTCGATCTGTGCCTGCACGCCGGGGCGCAGCAGTTTGACGATGACCTCGGTGTCGTCAGGCAGCTGCGCCGTGTGCACCTGTGCTATCGACGCGGCGGCGAATGGCTCGACATCGAAGCGTTTGAACACCTCGTTGAGCGGCTTCTCGTAGGCGGCTTCGAGTATCGCGACGGCTTCATCGCCGGGAAAGGGCGGCACCTCGTCCTGCAGCTTGGCCAGCTCGTCGGCAATGTCGGGAGGCAGCAGGTCGCGGCGGGTAGAGATAGCCTGGCCGAACTTGACGAAAATCGGGCCGAGCTCCTCGAGAGCGAGGCGGACGCGCTCGCCGAGCGGCGCAGAGGTGTTCCGGCGTCGCGGCAGCGCGTAAAACAGGAAGCGCAACGGCCGCAGCAGGTGGGTTTCCTTGATGATCTGGTCCAGGCCGTACTTCATGAGGATGCGCTGGATGCCCAGGATGCGCCGGAATGTCTGACGGCGGCGCACGGTCAGCGGCTCAGCAGGCGGTTAATGCGCGCCTCGAGACGGGCGACGTCGTCACGCAGGGCATCGATGTTGCTGCCGAATCGCTCGAACTCATAGCGGCTGGGCACCTCGCGGCTTTCCTCCTGCAGGTACTCGCGCACGTTAGCACCCATTGTCGCGCGGGCCTCGAAAGCCCAGTCGCGCACGCCGCGCGCAATCTTGCCCGCCTGGTGCGCGGCCGCGTCGCCCACGAATCGCGAAAGCTCTTCTTCCGGGTCCGGCCGCGCGTGCTTGAGGAGCTTCTGGAATGCCTGCGCCGTGAATGCGTCGCCGGTGATATCCAGGCCACCCCGCAAAGCGGCCGGGCTGTGATCATGACCGTCGGGCCCTGCCATTCTCGCCAGCGTGACCAGCGAACCGGTCAGGACGACGTCCGGCTCGGCTTCGGTCTCGGTCGTGAGATCGAGGACCTCGTTGTTGATCACAAAGTACATCGCGAGCCCGGTGTCACGCACGCGGATCGCAATGACCCGGCCATCGAGTTCCTGGCAAAGCTCGCGCGCCGGCGTCGATTCGCCGATATTGCGATTCAGGGCGCGGGCGAGCGGGCGTAGTAGAGCCTCGAGCGGATTCATGTGCGCCCTCAGACCCGGTAGCCGATATGCAGTGCGACGATGCCGCCGGCCAGGTTCTGGTAGCGGCAGCGATCGAATCCTGCCTGCTGCATCATGCCGAGCAGGGTGTCCTGGTCGGGATGCATGCGAATCGACTCGGCGAGGTACTGGTAGCTGTCCTCGTCCTTCGCGACAACCTTGCCAATGAGCGGCAGGACCTTGAAAGAGTAGAGGTCGTACGCCGGCTTGAGCGCCTTGACCGGCTCGGAGAACTCGAGGATGAGTGCCTTGCCGCCCGGCTTGAGAACCCGGTACATGGATCGCAGCGCCGCTTCCTTGTCGGTCACGTTGCGCAACCCGAAAGCAATCGTGATGCGGTCAAACTTGGCGTCAGCGAATGGCAGTTCTTCGGCGTCCACCTGGGCAATCGTGACGTTGCCGGCGATCCCGGCGTCGACTAGCCGGCGCCGGCCTTCGCGCAGCATCGCGGCATTAATATCAGCCAGCACGACATGGCCGGTCTGTCCGACCTGCCGAGCGAACCGGATAGCAAGATCGCCGGTCCCGCCGGCCAGGTCGAGCACCTGGTGGCCCGGGCGGGCGGCTGCCTGGTCGATCGTGTGCCGCTTCCACAGCCGGTGCAACCCGGCGGACATCAGGTCGTTCATGATGTCGTAGCGGTGGGCCACCGAATCGAACACGCCACGAACGTGCCCGGCTTTTTGGTCCACGGGCACGTCCTGGTAGCCGAAATGGGTGGTTTCGACCGGGGCGTCTGGTTTGTTCATGATGCGGCGTTATTCGGGCTTTTCGCGAGCATACCCTGCCGCCGCGAGGCGGTCGAGGTAACGCTTCCAGTTCGCCTCCATATTGCGGCCGAGTTCGTGCAGGTAGGTCCACGAGTAAAGCCCGGTGTCGTGGCCGTCATCGAACACCAGGCGGATGGCATAGTGCCCGACCGGGTCGATGCCCGTGATACCGACGTGCTCCTTGCCGGTCTGCAGGGTTTCCTGCCCCGGCCCGTGGCCGACCACTTCGGCGCTGGGCGAATGCACCCGTAAATACTCGAACGTGTAAGTGAACTCGGAACCGTCGTCGAATGCGACGACGAGAACCTTCGATTCGGTTCGCAGCTTGATGTCGGTCGGAGCTGGTGCGTTGTTCATGAGCCTAGAGAATATACCGACTCAGATCCTCGTCTTTCGAAAGTTCGGCGAGATGATCGTCGACATACCCGGCGTTGACCTGTACGTGTGTACCGCTCTTGTCGGAGGCCTCGAACGAGATCGTTTCGAGCAGCCGCTCCAGCACCGTGTGCAGCCGTCGGGCACCGATGTTTTCGGTGTTTTCGTTCACCTGGTAGGCGACCTCGGCGAGACGCCGCACGCCGCTGTCGGTGAATTCGATGTCGACGTCCTCCGTGGACAGCAGCGCCTGGTACTGGGCGGTGAGCGAAGCATCGGGCTCGGTCAGGATGCGAACGAAATCGTCGGTCGTCAGCGACTTCAGCTCGACGCGAATCGGGAATCGGCCCTGCAACTCCGGGATCAGGTCCGACGGCTTCGACACGTGGAACGCGCCAGAAGCGATAAACAGGATATGGTCGGTTTTGACCATACCGTACTTGGTATTCACGGTCGACCCTTCAACGAGCGGCAGCAGGTCGCGCTGCACGCCCTCGCGAGACACATCGGCGCCCTGCGTTTCGGAACGCCGGGCCACCTTGTCGAGCTCGTCGAGAAACACAATGCCGTGTTGCTCCACGGCTTCGAGGGCCTGCGTCTTGAGCTCTTCCTCGTCGAGCATCTTGGCTGCTTCCTCGTCGGTCAGCATCTTCAGTGCATCCCTGACCTTGAGTTTGCGGGTCGTCGTGCGGCTGCCGCCGAGGTTCTGGAACATGCCCTGCAACTGGCTGGTCATTTCTTCCATACCGGGAGGCGCCATGATCTCGACGCCCATTGAGACGGCCTGCACGTCGACCTCTATCTCCTTGTCGTCGAGCTGGCCCTCGCGCAGCATCTTGCGAAATTTCTGCCGCGTATCGCTGTCATTGCGGTCCGGCTGTTCGACCTCCGCAGCAAACCCGATCGGCTGCTTCGGCGGCGGCAGCAACGCATCGAGCACGCGCTCCTCGGCGGCGTCCTCGGCGCGATGCCGCACCTTCGACATCGCGTCTTCGCGAATCATCTTGACGGCGATGTCTGTCAGGTCGCGAATGATGCTGTCGACCTCGCGGCCGACGTAACCGACCTCGGTGAACTTGGTGGCTTCGACCTTGACGAACGGCGCCTTGGCCAATCGCGCCAGGCGCCGCGATATCTCAGTCTTGCCGACACCGGTCGGACCGATCATGAGAATATTTTTGGGCGTGATTTCACTGCGCAGGGGCTCGTCGACCTGCACGCGCCGCCAGCGATTTCGCAACGCGATCGCGACCGCCCGCTTGGCTTCGTCCTGGCCAACGATGTGCTTGTCCAGTTCCTGGACAATTTCCCTCGGGGTCATTTGAGACATCTAAAGCTCTTCAATAACAATGTTCTGGTTGGTGTACACGCAGATGTCGCCGGCGATCTGCAGGGCTTTCTCGGCAACGTCGCGGGCGCCGAGATCCGTGTTCTGCAGGAGGGCGAGCGCGGCTGCCTGGGCATAGGGCCCGCCGGAGCCGATTGCCATCAGGTCGTGTTCGGGCTCGATAACGTCGCCGTTGCCCGAGATGATGAACGAGCTCTCCTTGTCGGCAACGCACAGCAGCGCTTCGAGACGGCGCAGCCGCCGGTCCGTGCGCCAGTCCTTGGCCAGTTCGATGGCGGCGCGTGTCAGGTTGCCGTATTGCTCGAGTTTCGACTCGAACAGCTCGAAGAGTGTGAAGGCATCGGCGGTACCGCCGGCAAAACCGGCTATCACGCGGCCCTTGGCCAGCTCACGCACTTTGCGGGCGTTGCCCTTCATAACCGTGTTGCCCATGCTGACCTGGCCGTCGCCGGCAATGGCGACCTTGCCATTACGGCGTACGGAGACGATGGTCGTCCCTCTGAATTGGTCCATCTGGTTGTCCTCTGTCGCCCGCTGGGGCGGGCTCCTACGAATTCTTTTTCCGGGCGCGCGGATGCGTTTGGTCGTATATCTGGGCGAGGTGCTGGAAATCAAGGTGGGTGTAGACCTGCGTCGTCGAGATGTTGGCGTGCCCGAGAAGTTCCTGAACCCCGCGCAGGTCGTGGCTGGACTCGAGGATGTGGGTCGCGAAGGAATGCCGGAACAGGTGTGGGAACACGTTGGCGTCGATGCCCTGGTGGCGCGCCCAATGCTTTACGCGCGCCTGCACCGAGCGGCGGCTGAGCCGCGAGCCGCGGTTGTTGACGAACAGGGCGGGCTCGTCGGGCGGTGCGTACTCGGGCCGCGACTTGCGCCAGCGCTGCAGGGCGGCAAGGGCCTGGCGGCCGACCGGCACGATGCGGTCCTTGTTGCCCTTGCCGGTCACGCGCACCGTCGCGTCCGGCGTGTCGACATCGTCGCAATTGAGGTCGACGAGTTCGGAAAGCCGCAGTCCCGATGAGTACAGCAATTCCAGCATGGCCCGGTCGCGATTGACGATCGCCGTATCGCCCGGGATGTCCAGCAGTCGCGCCATGCGGTCCGCGTCGAGGTTGCCCGGCAAGCGCTTAGGCGACTTCGGCGCCGATACCGACACGACGGGGTTTTTCCTGGCCTGCTTCTCACGTACGAGGTAGCGGAAAAAGGTCCGTGCGGCGGACAAGCGCCGCTGGATGCTCCTGGCCGAAAGGCCGCGGCGATAGCAAGTGGCTGAAAAGCCCCGAATGTGTTCGCCATCCAGCTGGTCCCAGCTGTTGATGTCGTGTTCGCCGCAATAGTCGAGTAACGCCTCGAGGTCGCGGCGATAGTGCTTGCAGGTCAGCTCGGACAGTCGGCGCTCATAGCCGAGATGGTGAATGAACTTGTCGACCCAGGTCCTAATAGCGTTTCAGCGCTCCCGCTACGAGGTCGCCGACGCGGGCCAGGAAGTCGATGCTCATGCCCGGGTGGAAACGGTCCGCGTCATGGCTGCCGATGGCCATGAAGCCGAGTTCGGATTTGTTGCCGAGCGGCACCAGTGCGACCGATCCAATTTCGTCGGCGTCGTCACGGAACAAAAAGTCCTTTTGCGTATCGCGGACCTGTCCGCAACGCGGTCCCTTGCCGGTCAGGAACGTATCGAACGGGCTGAGGGCCTTGTCGTCGCGCCTGACCACGCGGAAGAACCGGCCGCCCTCGATGTCGTCGAACAGGTCGGGGTCGGCGAACAGCACGAGGATCGAATGA
>JAAUYK010028919.1_pt1 | contig 14152 bp, 11 predicted proteins | sample 7278021 | NCBI WGS metagenome assembly JAAUYK01 (sample SAMN14350223, study PRJNA611818) | marine sediment metagenome | isolation source: surface marine sediment (1.8m) | place: French Polynesia: Moorea | collected 2018-08
TCAGTGCAGGGTTTGGCCGGCCATTTCCTTGCGGGCTTCCAGGTGGGCAATGAACTGGTCGAGGATTTTTTCGGCCGAATCGAATTCGTCGATCAGTTCGCTTTCGGAAAAATGGGTGGCATTGTTCTCCATGAAATCGTCGATCGAACTTTGCATATCCCGTACCTCGTCATCGTCCAGGTCCTTGCACAGGATGTGGACGAGGGTCTGGCGAAGATCTTCCAGAAGGATATGTTTGTTCAGCATAGATGCCACCGCCGCCAGCTGAGGGGGAAACGGCTCGAAACCGCTATACGCGCCGCGCGTCTGCCGGTGAGAGCTGTTTCCGTTCGACCGTCCGTTTGCGGTATGACGGCCTGATACTGATTTTTAGCACTCAACGTCCGGGGGATCAACCTTTAAACCGTTTGGACCGGTGCCGGGTCATGAAATGCCGGTCACGGTCATGTCGGCCGGCGGAGCACCACGTCCGTGGCACCCCATCCGCCGGCATGCGGCGGTGCGTCCTGAAAGGAACGAACATCCGGGTGTTTGGCCAACAAAGAGCGAACACGCCGGCGCAGAATGCCGCTGCCTTTGCCATGGATGATGCGGATTTCCATAAGGCCCTTCTCCCGGCAGGCTTCCAGATAGTCGCGCAGAAGCGCGGGCAGCTCGGAAGGCTGGAAGGTGTGCAGGTCCAGCACACCGTCGATCGGTACCTGAACGGGGGTTTCCCAAGGAGGTTGTGTGTCATCGTTCATGGCGGCCAGTCTTTGGCTTGGGGTTGTCAACCGCACCGGGCAAGGCTATGGTGCCCTTTCGTCTGTCAATCCATCATCAGGAGGCCGGTTGAATGACCCTGGAACAGTGGTTCATGGTGATCGCTTTGCCTCTGGGCGCCTATGCCGTGGGTTCGATACCCAGCGGGTTGCTGGTCACCCGGATATGCCTGGGTTCCGACATCCGCAAGCAGGGCAGCGGCAATATCGGGGCCACCAACGTCCGCCGCATTGCAGGCCCCCGGCCGGCGCTGCTGACGCTGGCGGGGGATGTTTTCAAGGGCGCCCTGCCGGTCTGGCTGGCGCAGGCCCTGGTTCCCGCCGGACCGCCTGGTTTGATCGGGGCCTATTGGAGCCTGGTTGCCTTCTGCGCTTTCGTCGGCCATCTCTATCCCCTTTATCTCAAAGGCCGGGGCGGCGGCAAGGGGGTGGCCACCACCGCGGGGATCCTGCTGGCCCTTTCGCCGGCGGCTTTGGTGGTGGCCCTGCTGGTTTTCGTGGCGGCGGCCTGCGCGTTCAACCGGGCTTCGGTGGCCTCCCTGCTGGCCACGGGCACCCTGCCTTTGATCGTCTGGAAGACCACTCAGTCGGCTATTGTCTGCACGTGGGCCATTTTGACGTTTGTCCTGATCGCCATGCGTCACCGGGATAATCTGGTGCGGCTGGTGAGGGGGGGGGAGCCAAGGATCTGGAACTAGTGACCCGTCAGAGCCGGTATCTTGCCGTCCAATGCAGCGTTCTCGCTCCCTGCCGGTCCTCGGCGTAGCCAGACTACGCCTGCGGGGGCCAGCCGGCTGCGGCCTTGCCTGGAACGCAACCTACCGTCTCTGACGGGCCACTATGGCTGGGTGCGTGACATTTTTTTGTGCCCGGGCCGCCATCCGCTGCAAGCCGGCACTCAGCCGGGCCTCGTGTGGGACCGTGATACCGGACGCCAGAAAGTTGGCATCCCGGCCTCCGCCGATATCGCCGCGCGATCTGCGAAATGTATTCGTCGTAGGCGCTTATCTTAGGATAGGTATTGCCATATCAGGCTCAACACCCCGGCCAGAATGAAGTGCGACTCCATCAGAAACTCGAGCCGCGCACCGGTGGGGATGCGGCCCCTTTCATGGGAGCGGATCACGGCCGTCATGGCCACCGGAACCAGCACCAGCAGGTAGCCTAGTGAGGGCGTCTGGCCGGAAAAACTCAACAGCAGCAATAGGACGGCCATCAGCAGGAGATTGAGCTTGAGCAGGGCGGCGGTCCGTTTTTCGCCCAGCAGGACCGGAATGGTCTCACGTCCCACCAGGCGGTCGCCCTGGATGTCGAGAAGATCGAAGAAGGCCGAGCGTGAAAAGACGATGCCGGCCGTCCAGATCATCACCAGCAGGGTGATCGGGTTCATCTGACGGGCCGCTAAAGCCGGCAGCACGCTGGTGACCACCCCCCAGGCGGCGGCGATCAGGAACGTCTTGGAACCGGGGATATCCCGGATCCGCCGGTAGCGTCCGTTGCTGAGTGAGGCCGGCAGCACCTGACGGTTGTAGGATAGGCCCAGAAGACTCATCACCAGCAGGACACCGAAAGACAGCAGGCCGGCCGTCGTGGCCATGGCCAGGCCGGCGCTGCCGGCGACGATCGCCAGAAACACCAGGGGCTGTTTGTAGCGTTTGTAGAAGTGCTCGCGCTCCGGGCTGTTGTAGCGATCGGCCTCGCTGCCGGTCAGGTTGTTTAATAGATGCATCGAAAGCACATAGAGGACAGCCAGCACGACATGCAGCGGGGAGACCGGCAGCATCTGCAGCCTCTGGGCCGTGAAGGCCAGGCAACCGGCACCCAGTGCGACGTAGATATTGGTGAGGATCAGCGTGCGCTGCAGGTGATAGAGCCGGCTGCGCAGGCTCTTGGCCGCCTGATACGGGGCGGATTCCAGGGTTCGGCAGACTTTGCGGATCTGCCAGTTGGGGGTTGAAGCGCCGGCGGAGATCCCGACGCTTTGCGCCCCGGACAGGGCTTCCAGATCGAGTTCCTTTTCGGTTTCGATATGGTAGGCGGGTTTGCCGGAGGCCTGCGCAATCTCGAACAGGCGCTGGGTGTTGCCGCTGTCCTTGCCGCCGACCACAACCACGGCATCCACCAGTGTGGCCAGGCATTTTACCTCGGCCTGCCGTTTTTCGGTGGAATCACAAATGGTTTCAAACAGCTTGTAGTCTGGTCGGTGCTGCTGGGTCCATGCGCGGATTTCGGCAAAGGTGTGGCTGTTCTGGGTGGTCTGAGCCACCAGGATGGCCTTTTCGAACCGCGGCAGGGCTTTAAGCTCCGTCAGGGAGGCGGCCACGTACCCTTGGTCACCGGCATAGCCCCGCAGGCCGATCACCTCGGGATGATCACGATCGCCGATGATGATCGTGGCATAGCCTTTGGCGCTGTGCTTGCGAATAATGGTCTGGACGCGGATGACCCGGGGGCAGGTGGCATCGATGACGGCGTAACCGGCCCGGTCAAGGTCGTTCTTTACCTCGGGGGGGACGCCGTGGGCCCGGATCAGGGCCGTGCCCTTGCCGCTGGCCGGCACGGCATCCAGAATGGAAATGCCCTTTTCCTCAAGCAGTTCCAGCACCTGCGGGTTGTGGATCAAGGGACCGTAGGTGCAGATCGGCGGGTCGTGTTTTTCCGGCGCCTCCATGACCATTTCGACGGCGCGCCGGACACCCATGCAGAAACCGGCGGTTTGGGCAAGAATGATTTTCATCGGGTGATGCGGTGGTTGTCAGCCTTGTTTGAGCAGGGTAATCAGGCGGTCGAGGTCGTCATCCGTGTAAAATTCGATGGCGACGCGGCCGCGCTTGCCCTGACGTTGAATCGACACCTTGGTGCCGTAGATCCGGGAGAGGTCTTCGGCCACCGACCTCAGGTGGCGATCCAGCGATGAGGACGGAGAGGCGGCTTTGGGACGGGCCGGCACCTTTTGCCTGCGGATCAGCTTCTCGGTTTCGCGAACGGAGAGCTTGCGGGCGACGATGGTGCGCCAGGCCCCGAGGCGCGCGCTGGCCGCATCCAGCCCCAGCAGGGCGCGGGCGTGGCCCATGCTGATGGTGCCGTCCTCGATGCTCTGCTTGATGGGTTCCTCGAGCTGGCGTAAGCGCAGGAAATTGGCCACGGCCGATCGGCTTTTGCCCACCCGCTGGGCGGCCTGGTCCTGGGTCAGCCCGAATTCGTTCATCAGGCGGTGATAGGCATCGGCTTCTTCGATGGGGTTGAAATCCTCGCGCTGGATATTTTCGACCAGGGACACCTCCAGCATCTCGGCATCGCTCAGGTCCTTGATCACCACCGGGACTTCGGTCAACCCGATCATTTTGGCCGCCCGCCAGCGGCGCTCGCCGGCCACCACTTCATAGCCGCTGGCGTCTTTGCGCACCAGCAGCGGCTGGATGATGCCCTGGGCTTTGATCGACGCGGCCAGCTCCGCCATCTCGTCGTCGGCAAAATAACGGCGCGGTTGATATCGGTTGGGCCGGAGCAGGTCGATTGCACAGGTTAGGTAGGGCGCTGTGGCTTCGTCCTTGTCGGTCCCCCTGCCGGGCAGCAGGGCATCGAGCCCGCGGCCAAGTGCCAGTTTGCGCGGTTTGCGCCCGCCCGTCGCGGACGAAGGCCTGGTTTTGGCGGCTTTGCGGGTCATGCGGCTAAGTTACAGTAATCTGCGTATGCTTGTTGATGATTTCGCCGGCCAGGTGGATATAGCTCTGGGCGCCGCTCGAGGCGGCATCATAGAGCAGGATCGGTTTGCCGAAACTGGGGGCTTCCCCCAGGCGGATATTACGGGGAATCGTGGTTTCGAAAACCAGATTCTTGAAATAGCGCTGGGCGTCTTCGGCCACCTGGTAGGAAAGGTTCGTGCGTTTGTCGAACATCGTCAGCAGGATGCCGCCGATCTCCAGCCGGGGGTTGAGGCTTTGCTGGATGCGCTTGATGGTCTGCAGCAGCTGGCTCAGACCTTCCAGGGCGTAAAATTCGCACTGCAGCGGAATCAGCATGCGGTCGCCGGCCGTCATGGCGTTGACCGTCAGCAAACTGAGGGATGGCGGGCAGTCCAGCAGGATATAATCGTATTGGCCCCGCAGGCCGTTCAGGAATTCCTTCAGAACGGATTCACGCCCGGCCGTGTCCATCATTTCGACCTCGAAACCGATCAGCTCCACATTCGAGGGAATCACGTGCAGCGCCTCGATGCTGCTGGCGTGCAGCAGATCGGCGGCGGGGGCCTCGCCGATCAGGCCGTGATAGAGCGTGGCCTCGAGGTCCTGTTTGTCGATGCCCACGCCGGTGGTGGCGTTGGCCTGGGGGTCGCAGTCCACCAGCAGCGTGCGTTGCTCGGCTGCGGCTAACGAAGCGGCCAGATTGACGGCGGTGGTGGTTTTGCCGACACCGCCTTTCTGGTTGGCGATACAGAATACGGTGGCCATCGATCTTGATTTTACCTTCTCGCGGTTGCGCCGGGTGCCTGTCCGTTGGCCTCCAAGGCTCAAAAGAGATGGCTACCCTATCGGAGGCGGTTGAAAAGTGCAACAGGTTTCTTGGCCGCTGCGATTGCAGACAAAGCTTGATCGCCTGCCGGGAATCCCTTATGATGCCCAATCGGCGCAGGGCGGGTCGTTGGCCGGTGCGCGCAGCGACCATTCAGACGGAAGGATTCGAAAATGGTGCCAGGGCGAAGGACGCTTACCGCAATCCTGATGGCCATCGTCATGCTGACGACGGGGCCGGGGTCTGCGGCCTATGGATTGACCATCAAGGAGGAAAAAGAGCTTGCCAAGGAATACATAAAAGTTCTGCGGCGCCATTTAAATCTTATCGACGATCCGATTATCGTCGACTACGTCAACCAGATCGGTCAACAAATCCTCTCCAAGATGCCGCCGCAGCCCTTCGAGTATAATTTCTACGTGATCGACGAGGAGGTTTTCAACGCTTTTGCGACGCCGGGCGGACATATCTTCGTTTTCACCGGCCTGATTGCCGCCATGGACCGCGAGGAGCAGTTGGCCGGCCTGCTGGCCCACGAAATCGGCCACGTGAAAAGCCGGCATATTTCCGAGAAAATCGAGCGGGCCGGCAATCTCAACAAGGCCGCCTATGCCGGCATGCTGGCCGGTATGCTCCTGGGGCTTGCGGGCGCGCCCGAGGCCGGCCAGGCGCTCATGATGGGATCCACGGCCGGGGTTCAGACCATGATGCTGGCCTACAGCCGGGGGGATGAATCCGAGGCCGATCAACTGGGGTTGAACAGTATGTACCGGGCCGGTTACGACGGGACGGGCATGGTCGAAATGTTCGAAATCATGCGCAGCAAACAGTGGTTTGGTGCCGACGAAATCCCTACCTGGGTCATGACCCATCCGGCCGTGGATGAGCGCATCGTCTACGTGCGCAACCGTGTCGAAGCCTATAATCGCAAATACGGCCAGCCCGAGCCGGTGGACCCGATGCCCTTCGTGCGGGTGCATACACGCCTGGTGACCAAGTACGGCGATCCCAAGATCGCGTTAAACCGTTTCCGCAAGGCCTACGAAGAAGATCCGAGCGATCCCATTCGCAATTTCCAATATGGTTTGATTCTGGCCCGCGTCGATCAGCGCGCCAAGGCCATCGAGCACCTGAACAAGGCCCTGGAAGCCTATCCCCTGGATGCCTCCATCCTGGGTGCCCTGGGCACGGTCTATTTTCAGGACGGCCAGTACGAAAAGGCCCAGACCATGCTGCAGGGCGCGGTCGGAGCGGCCCCCCGCGATGCCGAATACCGGTTCTACCTTGGCCGGATCCAGCAGGAAATGGGCCAGTATAATGAGGCCATTGCCACCTTCCGGGCGATTCTGGTCTATCATCCGCGCCACCTTCCCACCCATTTTTTCCTGGGCAAGGCCTACAGCCAGATGGGGCGCCGAGGGGATGCCTTCTTTCATCTGGGGCTGTACTATTACGGTAAAGGACAGCGCAAAAAGGCCGCTTTTCAGCTTGAAAAAGCGTTGTCCATGACCGACGATGCGAAGCGACGCCAAGAGATCCAAAAGCTCCTGGCCAATCTGGATGAAGCCGCCAAGAAGAAGAAAAAGCCGCGGGAGCCGGCCCGTCGGGGCCCCCGGCCTTGAGACCGAGAGACCGTGTTGAAGACAGCCGCGGCGTCAGTTGCGGTCGAAATGCGAGAAGTGCATGGAGAAGGTCCCGCGCCCCTGGGTCGCGGAGCGCAGGGCGGTGGAATAACCGAACATCCGGGCCAGGGGAACGCTGGCGGCGACGGCCTGGATGCCCATCCGGTGATCGATGGATTCGATCTTGCCGCCGCGGGCGTTGAGATCGCCGATTACCTCGCCCATGAAGGTTTCCGGAACGAACACCTCCACCCGCATGATCGGATCGAGCAGAAAGGGCTGGCCCTGGCGCAGGGCCTCCTTGACGGCCATCGAGGCGCTCACCTTGAAGGCCAGTTCGGTGCCCAGCGCATCACGATACTCCCCGTCTATCAGATCGACCCGCACGTCCACCACGGGATAGCCCATTAAGGTGCCGCTTTCGAGGGATTCCATGACCCCGGTCTCGACGGCGGCCACCGTGTCCTCCGGAAACTTATCGGACGCCAGTTCATTGACAAAGCGGTTGCCTGCGCCCCGCGATTGCGGAACCAGGCGCAGGGTTACGCGGCCGTAATGCTTTTGACCGGCGATTTCCTTGTCGAAGACCGCCCCGCCCGTGCTCGCAAGTTCGATGGTTTCGCGATAGACCACCTGGGGTTTGCCCACGTTCACGTGGGTGTTGAACTCGCGCTGCATGCGATGGGTGATGACCTCGAGATGCAGCTCGCCCATGCCGGAGAGGATGGTCTGGCCGGTGTCTTCATCGATCTTGACCTTGAGGGTCGGGTCCTCTTCCAGAAATTTCCCCAGGACTTGCTCCAGTTTTTCCTGGTCCGCATGGGTTTTGGGCTCGATCGCCACCGAAATCACCGGCTGATAGAATTCGATGTCCTCCAGCAGCACCGGTTGTTGGGCATCGCAGAGGGTTTCGCCCGTGGATGACGCCTTGAGCCCCACGATGCCAACGATCCCGCCGGCGCCGGCCACCTCGATGCGCTCGCGCTTGTTGGCGTGCATCACCAGGAGGCGCGAGACGCGTTCCTTCTTCTGGCGTGACGGGTTGTAGACCTCCTCGCCGGCGGTCAGCTTACCGCTGTAGACTCGCGCAAAGGACATCTTGCGGCCTTCCATCATGGCCACCTTGAAGATCAGGGCCGCCAGGGGGGCGGTTTCCTTGGGCGGGCATTCGATCGCCGCGCTGCTCTGGGGATCGACGCCGGTGATGGGCGGAATGTCCAGCGGACTGGGCAGATAGTCCACCACGGCGTCCAGCAGCGGCTGAACGCCCTTGTTCTTGAGGGCGCTGCCGCAGAGCACCGGCACCAGTTTGAGGTCGATGGTGGCGCGTCGCACGGCCGCCTGGATCCTGGCCGTAGCGATTTCTTCCTCGGCCAGATAGGCCTCCATGATATCGTCGTCGTTTTCCGCCAGGGTTTCCAAAAGCTGTTCACGATAGGCTTGAACCTGTGGATCCGCAGCCGCCTCGATGGACGTGGTGTCAAAGGCGGCGCCCAGGCTGTCGTCGTCCCAGACGATGCGCTGCATCCGGATCAAATCGATGACGCCCGCGAAACGATCCTCGGCACCGACGGGGATCTGCAGCACCAGCGGCTGGGCGTTGAGCCGTGTCTTGATCTCGTCCACCGCATTGAAGAAATCGGCGCCGATCCGGTCCATCTTGTTGACGAAGGCGATTTTGGGGACCCGGTACTTGTCGGCCTGGCGCCAAACCGTTTCCGACTGCGGCTCGACACCACCCACCGCACAGAAGACCCCGACCGCCCCGTCCAGGACCCGCAACGAGCGCTCCACCTCGATGGTGAAATCCACATGACCCGGGGTGTCGATGAGCTGGATGTCGGTCTGGTGCCAACGGCAGGTGGTCACCGCCGAGGTGATCGTAATGCCGCGTTCCTGTTCGTCGGGCATCCAGTCCATGACGGCTTCCCCGTCGTGAACCTCGCCGATTTTATGCGATTTCCCGGTATAATACAGCACGCGTTCGGTCACCGTGGTCTTACCGGCGTCGATGTGGGCGATGATGCCGATATTCCGGATCGTATTGATTTTGGGCGTTCTTTTCATAGGAGCGCTTGATTCTCTGCCTTCAAGGGTTCGGCCGGCGAAACGGTCGGGAGCAATTTCCGTGAATCGAGGGCATTATAAGGCCAATTGCCTGCGGCGGCAATGAAATCCGCCGATCATTAGGCCAATTGGGGGTCTAAGTCAAGGCGCTCGCAGGGCCGTTTGCGATGTTGATCCCGGGGGGGGCCGGCCGGCCGTATCAAGGTGCGGCGGTCTTTTCCGGAAACAGGCTGCGGATAGCCTCTTCGTTGGCCTGGCAGACGCCACGCTCGGTGATAAAGGCGCTCACCAGGCGCGCCGGGGTGACGTCGAAGGCGTAGTTGCCGGCCGGGCTGGTTTTAGGCGGCAGCAGGACACTGCGCAGGCTGTTATCGCCCAGCCCCTGGACATAGCGAATTTCATCCGGATCGCGCTCTTCGATGGGAATTTCCCGGATGCCGTCGCGCAGTTGCCAGTCGAACGTGCTCGACGGCAGGGCCACGTAGAAGGGGATCTGGTTGTCCCGGGCCGCCAGCGCCTTGAGATAGGTGCCGATCTTGTTGGCCACATCCCCCGTATGCGTGGTGCGGTCGGTGCCCACGATCACCAGGTCCACCAGACCGTGCTGCATCAGGTGACCACCGGTATTGTCGGCAATCACCGTGTGGGGGATGCCGGCCTTGCCCAACTCCCAGGCGGTCAATCGCGCCCCTTGGTTGAGGGGGCGCGTTTCATCCACCCAGACATGGATCTGCAGGCCTTTCTCGTGGGCCACGTAGATGGGGGCCGTGGCCGTGCCGTATTCGATCGTGGCCAGCCAGCCCGCATTGCAGTGGGTCAGGATGTTGACGGTTTCGCCCGCTTTGCGGCGGCTGACGGTTTCCAACAGGTCCACGCCGTGATCTCCGATCCGGCGGCAGTTGTCGGCTTCCTCCTCGGCAATCGCGGCGGCTTCGACGCGGGCCGCCTCCAGCAAGTCGTCGGCCGCGGATAGGCTTTCAAGCTTTTGCTGGACGCGATCCACAGCCCAGGCCAGGTTGACGGCCGTGGGGCGCGCCGCGCGGATGCGCCCGCTGGCTTTTCGCAGATATGCGGCATCCGCCCGCCCCGCCGGCGCCGTTTTAACGGCCAGATAGATGGCATAGGCGCCGGTGATGCCGATCAGGGGCGCGCCCCGGACCACCATTTCCTGGATGGCGAAGATGGCATCGTCCACCGTCTGCAATTCAAGAACCACCAGTTCGTGGGGCAGGGCCCGCTGATCGATTACATTGACATCACGGCTCTCGGGGTCGAGCCAGATAGGGCGCATGTCTTTACCGTCGACTTTCATGGTGGGCATATCCTTTCGATGGTCCTAGCGGAAATCACTTAATGAACCAGGCTGTTTCGCCGGAATGACTATTCTGGGCGTGTTTCGTTGCCAAACTATTAAGTACACGCTATGCGATGGAGGCGTCGCTTTGACCCGGCCTGAGACGGAGGTTTCATATCAAAAAAAGGCATCCGAAGGAACATCGATCCTAGGCGAAAAGGGGTATCACCGCAAAGCGGTCCACATCCACCAGACCGTGGTCGGTAATTTTCAAGGAGGGGATGACCGGCAGCGCCAGGAAGGAAAGGGTCATAAAGGGATCCGGCAAGGCGGCGCCCATCTGGCGGGCGGCCGCGAGCAGGCTCGCCAACTGGGCATCGACGGCGCTGATCGGCTGCGGCGACATCAAACCGGCAATCGGCAGCGCCAGGCGGGCCAGGACCTCGCCGGCGCAAACCGCCACCAGGCCGCCGCCCATCGCGGCCACCTGGCTGACGGCGGTCTGCATGTCGCGATCATCGGCGCCGACCACCACGATGTTGTGGGCATCGTGGGCGACGCTCGAGGCCAGGGCACCACGGATCAGGCCCATGCCGCGCACGAAGCCGATGCCGGTCCGTCCGGTGCCCCGGTGGCGTTCGATCACCGCGATCTTGAGCAGATCCCGCTCCGGGTCGGCCACGGCCAGACCATCGCGAACGGTTGCCCGGGCCACGCCCGCCGCGGTGACGATCTGCTCCGGCACGATATCGATGACGCGCATGCGCTCCCCCTCGGCCTTGAGGCGCAGATCGATCGCCCGGGGATCGATCTGCATGGCGGGGGGGGCGGCCACGGCCTCCGGCCAGCTCAGGTCGGGGGATACGCAGCCGGCTTCCGCTACCAATTGCCCATGGCTGTAAACCTGATGGACGGCAACGGTTTCAAGCGCGTCGAGGATCACCAGATCGGCCCTTTTGCCCGGGGCGATCGCGCCGTGCGCCTGCAGGTTGAAATAGCGGGCCGGGTTGAGGGTGGCGATCCGAACGGCGGTGACCGGGTCGAGTCCCATGTCGATGGCCGTGCGGATCATGGCATCGATGTGGCCATCGTTCAAAAGGTCGTGGGGGTGGCGATCGTCGCTGCACCACATGAAGCGGTGGGCGTTGGCCGGTGTGATCAGCGGGACCAGTTCCTTGAGGTTCTTGGCCCCTGTCCCTTCCCGCACCATGATGTGCAGGCCCAGGCGCAGTTTTTCCAGGGCTTCCGCGCGGCGGGTGCACTCGTGGTCACTGGCGATGCCGGCGGCCCGATAGGCCTGCAGGGCCGGGCCGCTGACCCCCGGGGCATGACCGTCCACGGGTTTGCCGGCCTCGGCGGCCAGGGCGATTTTGGCGAGTACATCCGTCTCGCCCTGGATGGCGCCGGGGAAATTCATCATTTCGGCCAGCCCCCGGATTCGGGGGTGGTGGATATAGGGGGCCAGATCGTGGGCCGCGAGTTCGGCCCCGGCGGTTTCCATATGCGTGGCCGGCACGCAGGAGGACAGGGTGAAGAAAAAACTCAGGGGTTGGCCTTCGCTGGCCGCCAGCATGTAGTCCAGGCCGGCCGTGCCCAGGACGTTGGCGATCTCGTGGGGGTCGGCGGCAACCGCCGTGGTGCCGTGCGGCAGCACCGCCCGGGCGTATTCGGAAGGCACGGCCATGGTGCTTTCCAGGTGCACGTGGGCGTCGATGAACCCCGGAGCGACGAAGCGGCCCTCGAGATCATGGATTCGTGCCGCTTCTCGATGACCCAAGCCGGCGATCATACCGTCGGCGATGGCAATCGCGGTGTCCACGATCTCACCGGAGTAGACGTTGAGCACCCGGCCGTTGGTGAGCAGCAGGTCGGCCGGCCGGTCGCCGCGGGCCACGGCCAGCAGGGATTGAAGTGTCATCGCGGGATCCTCCTCTTGAATCGGGATAAGTGCTACCGATGAGCATCCGCCGAGCGGACAGCACCTCAGCGAAGGGGGCGGGCGGCCTTTTCCACCGGCGCCAGAATGGATGCCAGCTCCCATCCGATAAGCCGCCGGTTGCGAACCCGGAACCGGCCGGCCACGATGGTATCGCGCACACAGTCACCCGCCGCGGCATAGACGGCCTGCGAAACGGGGTTGTGCAAAGGATGCAGCCGCGGATGGCGGCCGTCAAGAATGATGATATCGGCCTGCTTGCCGACCTCCAGCGAACCGATGGCCGCATCCAGACCGATGGCCCGGGCCCCGTCGATGGTGGCCATGTTGAGGGCTTCGGCCGCCGAGACCACGGTGGGGTCGCTGCTGGCCACCTTGTGCAGTTTGGCCGCGGCGTCCATCTCCTTGAAAAGATCCTGGTTGTTGTTGCTGGCGCAGCCGTCGGTGCCCAATCCGACCGTAAGCCCGGCCGCCAGGAAGCGGGTCACGGGGGCGATGCCGGCGCCTAGTTTCATGTTGCTTTCCGGGCAGTGGACGATGCCGGCGCCCCGGTCGGCGGCAAGGGCGATCTCCGCGTCGTCCAGCCAGACGCCGTGGACCATCAGGGTGTCGCGGTCCAGCAGCCCCAGGCGATCGAGGTGAACCACCGGCGAGCATCCATAGCGCGCCCTCATCTGGCTAACTTCGTCACGGGTTTCGGCCACATGGATCTGAAGCAGCACGCCGGCGGCCCGGGCGAGCGCCTTGGCCGCCTGGAGTGTTTCCGGGCCGCAGGTGTAAGGGGCGTGACAGAAAACCGACGGGCGGATCAGGGGGCAGCGGGTCCGCCATTGCTGGATAAACGCCTTGGCGACCGCGATATTGTGTTCCGGATCGGCCACGCCCGGGGCCGGTGTGTCGATGATCCCCTGGCCCAGGACCGCGCGCAGGCCCATTTCCTCCACGACCCCGGCCACCGTGTCTTCGAGGAAGTAACCGTCGCAGCAGGTGGTCACACCTGCCAGCAGCAGCTCCGCACAGGACAGGCGCGTGGCCGCACGGACGTTCGGCGGCGTGATCAGGGCGGCCTCGGCCGGGAAGATGTGGTCGTTGAGCCAGGTCATCAGCGGCAGGTCGTCGGCCAGACCGCGGAAGAGGACCATGGGCAGGTGGGTGTGGGCGTTGACCAGTCCCGGCAAAACGATGCCGCCCCCGGCATCGACGGTTTCCCCGGCCGGGGGCAGGGGATCGCTGTCAGGGCGCGGGCCGATGGCAGTGATTTGATTCCCATCCACGGCCAGAATACCGTTCGGGTAGATGGTCTCTTCGGCATCGACGGTCACGAACGTGCCGTTGTGAATCAGAAGATCGTACATGGTCCTTGCACTTGGTCAAACAAGGAGGAATTCATGAGACGTGGGGTCCCAGACGCTTCTGTAGCATGCACACGATACGGATGGTGAAGCACGCGTAACGCCGCTATCGAGCCATATTCCAACCCATCAGCTTGGATGAACGCGTATAAAACTTTGCATCTGACGGGTTGGAAAAAGGTTCAAGAGACGGCTTGCGAAGCCCGAGGAATGAGGCGTACACCAGGTACGCCGCAACGACGAAGGCTGAAGCGTAACGCCGCCACCGGACCTCCTACCAAGACATCAATGATAAACGTGTAAAATGCTATCCATCTGACGGTTTCGTAAAATGCTCGAGATCAAGGCTTGCGAAGTCGGAGGAATGAGGCGTACTGAAGTACGCCGCAATGACGAGGACTGAAGTATAACACCGATATCGGGCATTTTACGAAACCGTCAGTTTTGGGCCCCGATGGTTTTTGCCAACTCCCCCATCCGCGCCATGATGTCGTCGGCATCCAGGTCGGTCAGCCGGCGATTTTCCACGAGGATGCGGCCCGCCACGACGGTGGTGGTCACATCCCCTCCGCGGGCGGCGTAAACCAGGTGGGAGGCCGGTCGATAGA
>JAAUYK010017429.1_pt1 | contig 14141 bp, 11 predicted proteins | sample 7278021 | NCBI WGS metagenome assembly JAAUYK01 (sample SAMN14350223, study PRJNA611818) | marine sediment metagenome | isolation source: surface marine sediment (1.8m) | place: French Polynesia: Moorea | collected 2018-08
CGAGTTCCATGTCCTCGCCAACGGCTTCCGGGTTGTAGCCGCCAACCTCGACGAGCGTCTCCTTGTGAAACAACCCAAACGCACCGGAGATGATGAGCAGCCCGTTGATCGGCGACCAGCCCATGCGCCCAAACAGGAATGCGCGCAGGTACTCCACCACCTGGACCAGCGCGAGAAAATTACGTGGTAGCCCGACTTTCTCTAAGAATCCCTGGCGAACCCTGCACCCATTCGCAATCCGGACGGTACCGCCCACCGCGACCGTGTTCGGGTCCTCGAGGAACGGACGCACTACACGATGCAGGCTGTCCGGTTGCAGCACGGAGTCGGCGTCGACGACACAAACGAGGGGATACCGACAGGCATTGATGCCGGCATTGCTGGCGTCGGCTTTGCTGCCGCCGTTGACTTTGTCGACAACGCGCAAATTGCGGATCCTCGTCGAGCGATACAAGCCGCGTACTTCGGCGGACTGCAGTCGGCCACGATAAGCCTCGGGAAATTCGCGCATACCGAAGCCGTCGATGAGTTTCTGTAATGTGTCGTCCGTCGAACCGTCATTGACGACCACGAGCTCGTACTGCGGGTACTCGAGCTGCAGCAACGCCTTCACAGAAGTAATGATCGAGGCGGACTCGTTGAAAGCCGGCATTACGATGCTGATCGGGATGTCCAGGGCCGAGAATGCGCTCTCGGCCTCGAACTGGCTTGCGGTCTGCAGGTACTTGCGGATGCCGATGGCGGCTACGACGTTCTGCATCAGGTAACCGAGGTTGATGCCGACAAAATACGCCAGGAATACCCACTGTCCGGCAAGCACGAAATTCTCCAGCGTCATGCGAGCCCCACCTCTGCAAACGACTGTTGCAGTATGTCCACGGCGAACGGATCGGTCTGTCGCCGCTGCAGTCGGCGTAACTCGTTGGGCCCGAGGAATGGTAGCGATGAAATAGACTGCGCGGCGCGGTAGCGCACCCACCACTCCGGGTCGTCTAGCAGCGATTCCAGGATGCCCAGGTGTTCCTGTTGCCCGACGCGACCCAGCACTTTTGCAGCCTGCATACGCACGTACCAGGCCTCGTGCTGGGTGAGCGCAGCAATCCTGGGCACGCCGCGATAGCCGCTGACGAGCTTCAGCGCTGCCGTCAAAACACCCGGGTCGTTGGATTCGCGAATCAACTCTTCGACCAGTGCGTCGCGAACCTCGCTTTCAATGAGGCGGGCGAATTGCAGCAGGTAGGTCTTGTCAGTGTTATTCGCCGTACGAATCGCTCGATACATGGGCTCACTAACGATGTCGGTGCCCGCCTCACGCAACAGGATCGATACCCGATTACGGGGCCAGTCGCGCCGCGTGGAAATCATTGGAGCGACCAGCGCCACACCCTTGGCAGGGTCTATCTCGACCAGTGACGTCGCGGCGGTGATGGACAGCGCCGTGCTCGGGTTTTTGACGAGAGCCGCGATATCCTCGTAGTGCGACGCATCGCGCAGGTAGCCGAATGTCTGGACCGCCATGATCTGCGACTGCACGCGTCGTTGCTCGAACAATCCTGCGGCGAGCTCGGGAATACCTGCGCGAACGGCGAGGATGTTGAGATTATCGGCGGCGCTGCCATCGACAACGCTCCTGGCGCGACTCCACTCCTCGAGCAGATCGCGACGATCAATGCGTCGAAGGCGTGGCAGCTCGAGGTTCCTCGCCGCGTCTCTGCGGAGCGCGGCGGCCGAGAACACATCGCGCCACTTGCCAAGGAATGCTCGCCGGCGGCGGGCACTGACGATAGTGACGTAGCGCAGGCCCAGGGTGTAAACGAACAACACCACGGTAGTGACCACTACCGCGGCAATGGACCACAGGGCGATCGTGGTGATCGCGTCAAATTCCGATCGAAACAGCCAATCCAAGGAACTGTCTCCGGTAAAGTTCGCCCTGGTCGTGCACACCGACCCACCAATCAAGCCGCCAACGTTCGTTGACGTGGTGGCGTCCGCTTATGGAAACGCTCTCGACGTCGGTCTCGAGAACCTGGCCTCCGCCGATGGCCTCCGCTTCGCGACCCGTGCTCAATGACAGGCCAAGGCTGGCGTCCTCGCGATAGAACCAGTTACCCGTCAGGACGTGATTCGTGAATCGCGATGCACCGTGCAGGCGCGACAGACCAAGGTCATAGGCGACACGAAAATTGCCCACGTACTTTTCCGTTGTCAGGATCGTGCTGCTGACGGTCGCGTTTACGTAACCGCGATATCGATACCGAACCGTTCCCACCCAGCCTCCGTCGAACGACCTTCCGCCATGCACGTCGACTCCGATCTCGGACATGATGTCCGGGTCATCCGCCGCGGCCAGGGTCACACCGCCAAACCACCTGTCGAGCGTCCAGGCGCCTGTCAAAGACATGGACAAGTCGCTGGAGTTATTTCTCGAGTCGCGCGCTATTCCGAGCGCATAGCGCTGCGACTCGTCGACGTCGTAGCGCAGTTCGACGAACTGGCTGTCCCAGTTTGGCTGGTCGTTATCCAGTGAGTCCACGCCGGCGCCCAGCGTCAGCCACCAGCGTCGCGGCGGGTCGGGCGCCAGCCACCATGTGGCATTCGGAAAGCGCTGCGCCGACACCCTGCGGAATTCCTCGAGCTCCTCTGCATCTTGCTGTCGAACAAGAAGCGTGTGACGAGCGCGCCAGACGTCTTCGTAGTCGGGTGCGAGCCTGATAGCAGCGGTGAGCCTCTCGAGCGCCTCATCGGGCCTGTCCAAGCGGGAGAGCGTCAGCCCGCTGGCGAAGAGGTAGTCGACATTCTCCGGATGATCCCGAAGTAGCGAATCGAGCGTGTCCAGGGCCGACGGGTGGTCGCCCTGGCGCATGAGCTGCTGCGCCTGCGCGAATCGTTCGTCAGGGGTAGGCTCGGCGCACGCAACGGAGGCCAGGCCGCACGCCAGCAGGGTCGCCAGTAGTCTTCGCAGCAAGGTCATCGTGTCGCGCCCAGCCGCTCATGATCGGCGACAATGCGACGCAAACGCGCGAGCAGTTCTTCGGGACGGAATGGCTTGGTGACGTAGTCGTTCGCGCCGAGATCGAGCGCCTGGACCACGTCTTCCTCGAGGACCTTACCCGAGAGCACGACAATGGGGACGTACTGCCAGTCATGGTCGCCGCGGATCTCCTCGATTAGCTGATAGCCGGACACGTAGGGCAGCATCAGGTCGAGAAGCACAACGTCAACGGGCGGCAGGGTCTGGATGGCCGCCTGGGCGTCACGGCCATTGGGCGCCGCGATGACGTCATAGCCTGCGCGGCGCAGCAGGAAGTCGAGCATATACGACACATGCTCGTTGTCTTCGACAACAAGGATCCTGTGCGTAACCAGCGGTTCGAGTTTCGCGACCATAAGATCGTGCTGCTTTACATAATCCATTCCAACCAATCACAAGGCGGATTGGTTTATCTCCTGATAGGTATCGGCAGACTGGACTGAATCTGAATGGCCGCAAGGCCTCAAGACGCGGTCCCAGCTGAAGCGAAAACCGGTCGGCATGACGGGCTATTCGAGTCGGAAAGTCAGCCGGGCACCGGTCCTTTGGCTGATGATCTGGCCGCGGTACTCGACCGGCTCGAACTCCCACTGTTCGACCGCCCTGATCGCTGCGGCGTCGAATATGGACTCCGGCTCGGCCCGATGAACCGAGATGTCGGACGTTTCGCCGGCGGGCGTTACCGTGAAGATCAGGTCGACGTAGCCGGATACGTTGTTTCTCGATGCGCGCCTCGGGAAGACCGGCGGAGTTCTCTTGACAAGGACCAGTTCAGACAGCGGCACGACGCTGTTGGACTGTTTCTGAATCGTCGCCGTTTCGAGCGCTGCCTGCAGCTCGGCGATGTCCCCGGCCTCTGCGCCAAGCCGGGTGGCGGCATCGATCAGAGCAACGGCTTCCTCGAGCAGCTCGGCCTCGATGTCCGTCCTGGCCCCGTCCACCATCGCCACCAGTAATTCGTCGCGCAGCTCATCTCTTTCGGTGTTCCAGTTGTTGCTTTGCGCCAGCAGGTCCCGGGCGCTGCTGCCTTCGGGCGTAATCAGGTCGCCGCGATCGATCGCGCCACGCACGCTCTGCACCCACGCTGTCCGGGCATTGTTGGCGGCGCGGCGTCGGCGGTCTCGTTCTTCCGAGACCTGGCGTGCGTCCCTGATTTCGTCGATTGAGTCCCGAACCGCCGCAAAGTATTCCGGGTTACGGCCGGGCAGGCTCTCCGCTGCTGCAAGGGCCTGCTGTGCGTCAGCGTCCTTGCCGCCGCGAACCAATTCGATCGCTTGTTGGACCAGGTCCTCGGTGTGGTTGTCGAGAGCCTCCTGGGTCTGGGCAACGAGCACGTGATCGGGTCGTCGCCGGGCAACCTGGACGGCAATGTCATAAGCCTGCGCGTAGTCTTCTGCGGCAAGCAAAGCCGCGACCGACTGGGCGACCCGCGCCAGCACGGCATCCAGCTCGGCATTGGCGATCTCGTGATCGGGTTCGGCATCGAGAATCCGGCCGTAGTAGTACAGGGCGCTCTGTGCCGCCGGGACCACCAGGATGTCAGCCTCGGCCGCGAGGCGAGCTTTGCGCAGTTCGGCGTCGATACCAGTCGCCGGGGCGTCGACGACCTCGATGACGGGAACTGCTTCAGGCGCCGTCTCCGCTGGTTCGATTTCCTCCGCAACCTCAACTTCAATGGCCGGTTCCTGTGACTCAGACGACGGAGCCGCGACAGGTGGCGGCGGGGTTGTGGTCGCAACCGGCTCGTCGCCCTGCTCCAGGAAGAACCAACCGCCAACGGCAACCACGAGAATCGAGCCCGTGATTCCGAGAAGCAGTGGCAGTGAGCTGTTGTCTTTGGCGTCCGTCATTCGATCATGTCTCGTTCAGTCAGGAGATCGTGTCCGCAGGGTCGGTGTCGCGAGCCGGGAGATTGTTGATGCGGTCAATGAAGCGGTTCACCGTCGTCGACGATCCTCCGGCTTCTGCGGGACCCGACGCGACCTGGTGCCGCTTGGCCGACTCGGGACTGCTCATCAGGTACAGGTGGTGCACTACGGCAGCGTTGATCTCTTCCCTTAGTTTCTCCGGCTCGACCGGCTTGAGGACGTAGCGGTAGACCTGGCCATAGTTGATCAGGCTGATCATGTCGGTGGTGTCCCGGGCATCGCTGACGACGATAGTCACGAGCTGCGGCAAGCGCTGTTTGAGCGCCGCGATGATCTTCTTGAGTATGGCGTTGTTGGTCTTGTAATCCGTGATCAGAACGCCGGCCTCGCCGTCCTCGAGCGCCTCGGCCACCTTTGACAGCTTGGTGGCGAGAATAGTGTTTCGCTCAGTGGACACGGCGCGAATGGCGGTGGTCGCGAAGTCCGGGTCGATCGTGAAAACAACAACGCCCACGTCGGCGGTATTCGCTATCACCGAGCCAAGACCGAGCACTTCCTGGGATTCTTCGACGGAGTCTTCCGACATGACAACGCTCGTAACCGACTGCCAGTGCGAAGAGGTCCGCTCGCTCATCGCCGCGATATCTTCTTCCTTGAGGGGCTGCAGGTTTCGCTGCGTGTCGTCATCGTCGTGAATGACATCGGATGGCGGTGTTGCTTGCTCGGCAGCGACCGGTTCCGGCGAAGACACCGCGGGCGGCGGCGCAGGTTCAGTGACCGGCGGCGGGGCGCTCACCGGCTCCGGAGCCGGGGATGTTTCAGCCACAGGCTCCGCCTTTTGTTCTGGCACTTCGGGCGCCTGTTCCATCGCCGGCGCGGTGCGTGATGCCGATATGGCCATGCTCAGTGTTTCGCGCAGGACCTTGGGCGGGCAGGGCTTACTGAGAAACCGGAATACCTCGCCAATGTTGATCGAGCCCTCAACCGCGCTTGGATCGGCATAGCCGGTCAGCAGTACTCGCACGGTTCGCGGCGAGCGCTCCTTGACCTTCGCAAGGACCTCAACGCCCGTCATGCCGGGCATGCGCTGGTCTGCAACGATGACATCGACGTCGTTCGCCGCGGCGATCTCGACCGCCTCGGCGCCCTCGCAAGTCAGGAACAGCTCGTACTCGCGCCGGAACAGGCCACGCATCGAGTTCAGCACTCGCTTCTCATCGTCAACAAACAAAATGCGTGGTTTCTGGTTCATCGGTTCAGACTGCTGCCGCTTCAGCCTCCGGGCCCTCGGTATCGATTACGTTGTCTGCCGCCTGCTCGCCGTTCGGGTCGTTGGCAGCCTCCTCTCCGGGTTCACGTTGCTCCTCGTCCGACTCTTCAATCTGCTCGGTTGCCACAATCGGCAGGACGACGGTCATCGTCGTACCTTTGCCTTCTTCGGACTTGATCTGCAGTTCCCCGCCATGCGAGGAAATAATCTGTTCCACGATTGACAGGCCCAGGCCGGTGCCTTTGCCGACGTCCTTGGTGGTGAAAAACGGGTCGCGAATTTTCGCCAGCGCCTCTTCGGATATGCCGCAGCCCGTGTCCGCGAAGCTGATCAGCACCTTGTCGTTCTCCTCGACCGTACGAATCACGACGTCGCCGCTCTCTTCCATGGCATCTGCGGCATTGGTCAGCAGGTTCAGGAAAACCTGGTTGATCTGGGACGGCGAGCAGTGAATGGCGGGGACTTCACCGTAGTGCTTGTGCACGGTGACCTTGTTCTTCAGCCGGTTCTTGGCGATCAGCAGCGTCTTGTCGAGGCCCTCGTTGACATTGAATTCGCCATAGCGGGAACGGTCCAGTCGGCTGAAGTCCTTGAGGCTTTGCGCCAGCTCCGTCAGTTCTTCGAGGCCCTCGATGCTGTCCTGGATCAGGTCTTTGGCCTCATCGATATCGTCGCGAAGTCCGTCCTTGAGGATGCGTTGCATCTGCCCAAGGCCGCTGGTGATTTTCTCTTTCACGTTCTCGTGCGATTTCACGCCTTCGATCATGTTTTCGGCGACGGTGCAGAACTCGCCGACGGCCTCCCAGCGCTCCTGCAGCACTGTCGAGTTACTGATCAGGTACCAAAGCGGTGTGTTGATCTCATGGCTAATGCCGGCAACGAGTTCGCCGAGGGAAGACATTTTTTCGGCCTGCACCAGCTGAACCTGCGATTCCTTGAGGTCTTCATAAGCGGTCGACAACTCCTGCGTCCGCTCCGACACGCGTTCCTCGAGGGAGTTGTTGATGCTCTCGAGATCGCGGTTGCTCTTGTTCAGCTCCCGGTAGCTGCCTTGCAACCGGAACATCGCGTAGCCGGCGCCGAACAGCAGGAGCACCGTGCAAACGGACAGCAGAAGACCTGCGCGTTCAGCCCGGCTGATGGTGCGCCGATTAGCATTCTGGATGGCATCCGACAGCGCCCACAGCCCTTCAACGACGCTGCTGCTGTTGATTTCCTGCAAGCGCTCGTTCGCGGCGGCACGTTCCTCGATAACGGTCGTCGCTGATTCGGCAAATCCGTCGAGAAGACCGAGCGAACGCGCCGCAGTTGACGCATTGTCTCGTAGCTCCTCGGCACGCCGGATCAACTGATCGCCATTGCCGCCGTTTTCCGCCGTGGCGAACTCGATGATCTCGATGGCCAATGAAAACGCGTTTTGTGATTCAAGGCGATGGTTGTATTGGCGCAGATCCTTGACCATTAGCGGCGACTCGTCCTGCAAAGACCGCAAGGCGCCGGCGAAAGCATTCTGACGCGCAATGAACGCCTGGCCGTTTTCGGTGAACTGCGTGAGCTCGGATTCGTAGGTCGAGAGATGAGCTGCTACCGTTGCATCGCCGCGCAGGCGCTCGTCCATGTTCTGCAGGAGTACGTTGTTGTCGGTAAGGCGGGATAGCGCCAGCTCGGTTGTCGCGGACACTGGCCGGCCGTCATCGAAGGCGCTCTTTGCGCCCTGCATGATTTCCGCGAGGTCGTTCTTGCTGGTCTCGATCGCCCGCATACGGTCCGCGTGCGCGACGTAATACGCCTCATTGACCGTTCTCGATTCGACGATCAATGCAGACAAAACGCCCACCAGCAAAAGGGCGGCCAGGACCGCCAGCGAAGCTCTTAACATACGTACACCCATCGACCCAAACGATGTAGAAACATAATTTTGGACGGAGGTCACATCTTCGGCTATGAACGCTGTCAAAAAACCGAGCAAAACCAAGGGTTTTAAAGGGTCATGGCCGGGTCGGGCCGATCAAGGCGGGGTTTTAGTCGTCGATTTTGCCCGAAACGCTTGCGGTGCCTTATGTTCAGGCGCCGGCGGGAAATCGGGATCTGCCAGCAGCGCGTGCCGGATTGAGTCGACGACACGGTTATCTTTGACATAAGTGGTCAAATTCTGTGACGTGGTACCTGCGGCTGGTCCGGTCGCGAGGTCGCGGCAAAGGGAAGCAAATGTCCTCGTAGACCTAGGGCAGTAACGCCAGTTGCTCGGGACTTGGCCAGGGCGACAGATCCGGAAGGTCACCCATTCCCTTTTCTTGCCGCAGCTGTCGATGGAACTCGAGCGCCAGCGGCGGACAGTGCATGTTGTTTGGGCAATGAATCATCATGTAGGTGTCGGCACCCTGGCGCAGGAATCGTGCTGTGTGCTGCGCCCACTCGCGAATGTAGCGCTCGTTGGAGACGAGATCGGGATGCAGGATAAGGCGCACGAAGGCGCTGGCGTTGTAGACCGTGGGCATAACGGGCACGTCGGGTTTTTCGTGCAGCGCGTCGAGGACGTCCGGGTGCGTGCGGTCGCCTTCGTAGATCGGTCGCGAATCGAGCACGACGCGTCCCGCTGCAAAACGCTCGAGCGTCGGTTCGAGCAGCTCCGGTTCCTCGAAGAAGGCACGATGCCGAACCTCGATGACGAAAGCGTGGTCCTCCCTTACGCGCTCAAAGATGTGCTCGAATTGCGTTAATTCTGCAGGGCCGACGCTCGCGGGGAATTGGATCAGTAGCGGACCGATGGAGTCGGTGAGTGGCCGGATTGCGGCAAGGAAGCGCTTCAGTTCTTCGACATCGGGATTGCGCTCATGAGTCACTCGACTCGGCAACTTGAAACAGAAGCGAAACCCTGTGCCAGCTACGGCATCGCGCCAGCGCGCCACAGACTCGGCGTCGGGGACACGGTAAAAGGTCGTGTTGCCCTCTACGGTATTGAAGACCGTGGCGTAGTTGGCAAGACGCGATGGCGTGTCATTGAAGTAGCGATCCTTCCAGCCCGGAAAAGCCCAGGCCGGCAAGCCGAGGAAGTAGTTGTGGATCGTTCTACTGGCAATCTTCAGGCGCTTTACCCGACCGATGGCCAACGCGCTGCCTGATACGTGCCGGCTGACGACGCCGGCTTGCAGAGATCGCGACATAAAGCGCTATCGCAACCGCTGAGTAAAGGATGAATGTCTTCAGCATGAACTTGCCCTCCCAAATTAGTGCTGCTGATGCGCCACAGACTCTAATTCACAGCGGCGCTGAACCAGGCTGACGGTTACGCTTTGTTACAGACCTGCGTGTAAGTGCCCGAGCTTTCGTGCTGCGCCGGCAGGTCCTGGCAACGGGGGACTTCGACAAGAGCCCGGAGTTGCGCTCCAAAACAGCTGAAACAGCGCTATACTACCGGCCCTCAAAGCCGCGCCCGTAGCTCAGCTGGATAGAGTACTGCCCTCCGAAGGCAGGGGTCACAGGTTCGAATCCTGTCGGGCGCGCCAAACTAAGAAAGGTCCCTTTAGGGGCCTTTTTAGTTTGGCTTGTTTGTGAGGTTCGAACCGTATCGCCCGAAGGGCGAAGGTTCGAGCCGAGGCGCTCGTAGAGCGCCGACGCGCCGACCGAAGGGAGGCCATCCTGTCGGAGCCCGAGTCAATCCTGTCGCCGAGTGTCAGCGAGGCCATCCTGAGATGTGACGCGGCGTCTAAAGTTCGCCGTCGAGGATTCTCTGCTTGATACGTTCGAACTCGGCTTCAGTGACGTAGCCGGAATCTCGAAGTTGCCCCAGGGCGTTGAGTTGCTCGAGCATGAGCGACATGCCGAGACTGCCGGGTTTGCCATCGTCGAGTGATGCTGGTTCTTCTGTCGGTGCCGTGGCGGCAATGACGTCCAATTGCGGTTGAACCAAATCCTGCTGCTCAGCTTCCGCCTGCACCAGGGCCTGCTCCGGGTCCACCCCTCCCAATGGCTCGGCCTCGGCCGCCGCACGTTGCTCTTCTTCCTGCGCAAAACGCTCTGCCTCGACACGAATACGTTCTTCGGCAACACGCGAACGCTCAGTGGCAACGTCTTCCGTTTGCGACCAGGCCGTCGCCGCAAACAGCGAAACGGATAGGAGAAGGACAACGAGCCATCGATAAGTCATCCGAAGATACTACCATCGTGATAATTCACTTCATCATTTTGTGGAGTCACTAAAGACCGTTCTCGCCCACACGAAGGGTTAGAAACGCGGTGCGTGCTCGAACCTTCCGTTCAATAGAAACTCGTTTACCTGCTGAGCGACGGCTTGGTCACTGCGCAATTCCCAGTGGTTAACCTCGAACGTGATGAAATCCGTCATTCCGTCGAGACTTGCGCTCTCGACACTGACAAGGCCGTCATTTGGCAGCGGCAGCCACTTATTTGCCAGTGCCGTGTCCCGCGTGCCCGCAATGATCCCAGTCGGATAGTTCGGCACTGGCAGGCTTGCAGGAAAATCATCCGGGCCGGTGCCTAATGCACGGCCTGTCGGTCCGGCCATTTCGAGCAATGAGCGTTGCAACGAATCAGGTAGCTCGGCGTTCGCGAGTTCGCTGCCTTTGTTCGGAGTGCCCAGGAGAACGACACGGCCGAGATTCGTGGGTTGGTCCTCACCCAGGTAAGCGCGAATCAACAAGCCGCCCAATGAATGGCCGACGAAGTGCACTGTCTCCGGACGGTTCGCGCAGCAGCGATCAATCTCCGCACTCACCTTCTCGAGCAGCTCTTCAGGCAGAAGTTCGGTTGACGGATATCCAATATTGAAGACGTCGAATCTTGCCTCGGTCAGGGCGCTCTGAATCAACAGCATCGACATTTCGCTGCGACCCAGGCCGTGTAGCAGCACCACTCTATCGGCGCCTGTGTTGTCCGTGGTCAGGATCGGCATGATCCGGACGACGTAGTAACCACCGGCGATTACGCCGATAGCCAGGAGGATGACCAGTAACTTCTTCATTTGCGCTCGATAATAGCCGAGAAGCAAGGCAACCGCGTCCCGGCAAGGGAGCCTCTCCTGTCGGCCCCGCTCTCGGCCGGAGTCGGAGGCCCCAGGCGCCAACAAATCATTGATTCTTTGCCGTTATTCCCGGTGTCGCGCAATTCGAGGATGATCTGCTAATCTGTTGGTTAGCAAGAATGAATTGGCCAGACGTTCAAGAAATCATCGTAATCAGCCGTCCAAGGGGGCACTGTTATGAGCGAAGAACAAGAACAACCGAGGCACTTGAGCATCTCAGACGTCGATCGACTGAAACTTCTCGATCTATTACAGGATGAGGATTTTCGTGAAGCTATTTGTGCTGATCCGGGCGCGGCGTTGTCAGCGGCCGGAATCGAACACACGGAAGACGATCTTGTCGAAATACAAAGGGATGAAGGCGTGAAGCTACCCTCAGTCGATGACCTGCAACAACGACGTATGGAGTATCTCGAAGGGATCATCATTAACGGCGCCGCGTTCTTCATCTTGAGATTCTGGTGTCGGACCCCTGATCGCCCCGAATGAGTGATGAAGCGACCGAATGTGCGCCGACTTACGACTAGACGATTGCAGACTGATTCCCGCTCAATAGAGCGTGTTGGCGTAAAGCGGTCGCGTTACGCCACGTTCTCTATCGCCGACCAAAACGCGCTTGACCTCAACCTTCTGTTTAAGGGCAAGTGGCAGGTCGACGAACTTCCGACTATCCGTGCGTTCTCTCCGTTAAGTGGCGAAACCACGGAACTTCAACATGGCGACATCGAGTTTCTTGGCACGCTCGGTAGCTCGGACTATGTAACTGTCCGCGAGCTTATTGGCGAAGGCAGAGTGGATGACTCGACGGTCATGAGGCTCATTGATGCGGGGCTGATTGTTTCCAACTCCGAAATCTCGCCTGACGCCGAATTACGTGCCCGAGAGGAGCAACTCGACGCTGTCGGCTGGCACCCGGCGGCGCTCGAATACCACTTTGCTTCAAAATGGGATGCGACGGACCCAATCGAGGGCGTGGACAGGGCGACTGATCCTGACGGCACGGGCGTTGACAGGTACCAAGTGCTAGTCGACGCTTATGGCGAGCCGCCATCCCACTTCTTTTCGATCGAAACCACAAACAGCACCGACCTCCCCGAAGTGGATAATTCCGGTGATCTGTTCGATTTGCTTGAAAAGCGCCGTACCGTCCGGATCTTTGACACGACTGAAGCTCTGCCGCTAAAAAACCTATCGGCAGTGTTGTACTACGTTTGCGGTTGCATGGGCCGCATGCGACTCTCCGATTCGCTGGTGGCCCTAAAGAAGAGCAGTCCGTCGGGCGGTGCATTGCACCCAACGGAGACATTTGTCCTCGCTGCAGATGTGGACTCCCTGGAACCAGGTTTCTATCACTACAATGTCGAGAGTCACCGGCTCGATCGAATCAGCACAATGCCCACTGAAAAGGCCAGGGAAATCGCTGTTGAATTGTCGGCAGGGCAGGATTACCTGGCATCTGCGCCGGTGTTACTGTTGTTCGTCAGTCGTTACGACCGGTTGTTCTGGAAGTATAGAAATCACAAAAAAGCCTACAAAGTGTCATTGCTGGACGCTGCGCACCTGAGCCAGACTTTCTACCTCGTATGCGAAGCGCTTGGACTTGGTGCGTTCTTCACCGCGGCAATTTGCGACTCGATCATCGAAGAAAATCTCAATCTCGACACTGCGATGCAAGGCGTGGCCGGCGTCTGCGCTTTCGGTGTTCCGTCAGAGGATGGGAGAGATTTCGAGTTGCAACCCACTGCGTACAAGCCAGGATCTGGCGAAATCTAGACGGCTTATAGTTGGGCGCGCCTGTTTGTTGCGTCGTTCAGCCGTGGAATACTCCTGTCCGCGCTCCGCCAGTGCTCGATGAACTGGTCGTAGAAGTTGGCTGCTTCCGCGACGTTGCCCAGGTCCTCGTGAATACGGGCGAGGTGGTCCGCTGCCATTGACCAATCGATGATGTTGAGCTCCCGGCCGGTTAGTTCTTCGTGCCACTCGCCGAAAGCACGCCCGCGGTTTTGCCTGACCCAGGCAAAGTGGCGTATCGCTTCGTCCGTATTGCCTTTTAGTGCCTGGGCTCGCCCCAAGGCTACCCGCGCATCGAATGTTTCGAGACGGTCGATGGATTCCTCGAGAATCGTCACCGCTTCGTCAAGGTCGCCACGTGCCATTGAGATTTCGGCCCTCAGCACTTCATGCATTGCATGCCGCACTGGGTAGCCGTCTATTTCCCTGAGAATCGACTCGGCGTCGAGAATGGCTTGAGCGTTGTCTATCTCTTCGGTGCGCGCAGCGATCGCAGCGATTCTCAGGGCAAATACCGGGTTGTAACCTTGCTGTGACATTGAAAGTTCGCCGCCCAGCAATTGATCAACAAACACTAACTCCTCCGCGAGAAGCGTATCGAATGCGCCGCTGTCACCAGAGTGCTCGAGAATAGCCAGGCCTAATAAACCAAGTTCAATTGAATGCCGCGAAATCTGTGCATCGAAAAGACTAATAGCCTGGTCGAGTGCCTCCAAAGACTGATCGAACTCGCCACGATCGAGGTGGTAAAGCAAAAAACGCGACTGTCTGTATAACCTGGCTAGTGGGGAGGGCAGGTCTTCAAACTCATCGAGGAATGTTTTTGCCTCCTGATATCGCAGCATTGCGATATACCCATCGGCTAACGCGAAGTTGAAAGGATTCTGACTGATGCCATAGGCGCGATGGAAGCTTGCTACCGCATCCTCCAGCCTATTCGCAAAAAGTTGGGCATAGCCGAGGTAGATCAATGACGCTGCCCTGTCCGCATTGGGCAGGGATGCCGCACGTTCAAAACTGTCCAGCGCTTGAGACCCCTGGTTGAGGTGTTGAAGGTAAACCACGCCAAGATTGTGGTGGGCGACGGCATCGTCGGGGAACAAACTGGAAGCGAGAGTCCAGGCACGCCTCATTTCA
>JAAUYK010007548.1_pt1 | contig 14128 bp, 11 predicted proteins | sample 7278021 | NCBI WGS metagenome assembly JAAUYK01 (sample SAMN14350223, study PRJNA611818) | marine sediment metagenome | isolation source: surface marine sediment (1.8m) | place: French Polynesia: Moorea | collected 2018-08
ATCAGTTATTCATTTATCTAGGTACTTTTTTTTCTAAATGAACTCTAGTCATACCCTTCTAGTCGCTAGAAGCTCCTACTAGAAACGAGTCGCACTCGCCAACAGAGTCATAATCTACCCTAACAATATTCAAATATTCAAATGCTCAAAGTGATGGTGGGGAGCAAGTTAGCGATGCCAAAGGCACCGCTAACGCGGGGCGCACCCTGGTTACAGACTAAAACCTTGATTCTGTCGTCGGCAATGCATAAAAACTCAGAGCCAAATGAACGAACGATGAGTTTGTCAAGTACAAATGATCCAAAATTAGATGCGCTTACCCTGGATATTTGGATGATTATTTAATGACGCAGAAAAATCAAAAAAAGGTGATGCTGTTATTGCAAGACGGATTTGCGATAGCTTAAAATTCCGAGAAACTATACCAAAAAGTTAAAAATCAGTCTCAGCTTGTTATCATAGCAGATATCTGTAAAAGATACAAAAGATTCCTCCCCTTAAACTGAGAAGCGAAATCATGAGTTGGCAAAAGTCTCTTCAGTTTCTGGGAATATTGGCGGTAGCCATTTCTCCAGCACTGATCATTTTCTCTGGCTTGCCGCCACAGTTGCTGGCACAGTCCTCCTCCATGAAAATCAGTCTCGAATTCCCGCCGACGGACGACCGAGGAGCACCCGGAATAACAGCCGGGGGAGGGACGCGCGGGGGAGGGCCGCTCGGCTCTTGGTGTGTGGAAGGGGGCGGAATCTCTCTGATGCCTTTGATGCCTACACGCAATAATGTGGGAAAAACTGTTGCCGACAGTCCAACATTGTATTGGTATATACCCAAAACTACTGCAACGTCTGGAGAATTTTTGCTAACAGACAAGGAGGGGAATCAAGTTTACTTGACAAACTTTACGCTGTCTAGCAGTCCAGGAATAGTTAAACTGAGTATCCCGGCAAGTGCTGCCCTAAAAATAAACAAGGATTATCTGTGGAACTTCGCGATAATTTGCGCTCCTCTAGAGCGGGGTCAGGATCAGTCTGTCAAGGGGATCCTCCAGCGCACTGAACTGGGTTCATTCCTGAAGAGTAAGCTAGAGAGAGCAGCACCTCTAGAGCAGGCAAAAATTTATGCAAAGTCTGGGATTTGGCACGAGACGCTCAGTACCATTGCTCAATTGCGCAGTGAAAATCCAGCTGAATGGGAAGAACTGTTAGAGTCAGTCGGTCTAGAGGCGATCGCTAAAAAACCGCTCCTTGACTGCTGCACCGCGGAGAATTGACATGGTTCAAATCAAGGTAAGGATTTCGGTGAAGACCCAAAGCATCAAAACATTGTCAAATAAAGACTTTTTCTGAGCTAAGGGAGGACAGTATTGCCTTGTCACTCGGCACATTGAACCAAACCAGAGAATTAATCATCTTGATGCAGTTCTATGTGGGCAAAATTAAAACGGCTTTTTTGGCAAGGGCGCGGTGTGTGGATTACTGCTCCTAGTATCGCGGGGTTGGTAATCATCCTCCGCTTTACCGGCTTATTCCAGTTCTGGGAGTGGGCAGTTTTCGATCAATATATGCGTCTGCGACCCCTCGAACCCCGCGATAACCGGATCGCGATCGTCGGCATTAATGAAGCAGACGTGCAATATATCATGGAGGGGTATATTTCCGATGGTGGGTATATTTCCGATGGTGTCTATGCCAAGTTGCTAAAGAAACTGAAAGCTATGCAGCCGAAAGCCATTGGTCTAGACATCTATCGCGATTTCCCCGTAGAACCAGGCCATCAAGAATTAGTCGAGGTGTTTGAATCTACCCCCAATCTGATTGGTATCCAGAAAGTGGTCGATCATAACTTACGCGAGGCAGTTGCCCCCTCACCCGTGCTAAAAGCCAAGGGGCAAGTGGGTGCAAACGACCTGCTCATTGATGCGGATAACAAGGTGCGGCGCGGCTTTATTTACGTAGCAGATCCAGATGGGGAAAATCTCTGGAGCTTTGGTCTGTATCTAGCTTTGCTTTATTTGGATGCCGAAGGCATTGCCCTTGAGAAAGTTGGGGGAACAAAATATCAGTTGGGCGAGACGGTATTTGTCCCTTTTGAAGCCAATGACGGCGGCTATGTGCGAGCCGATGCCGGTGGCTACCAGCTCTTATTGAACTATCGAGGAGCGAGCAGAAACTTTGAAACCGTTTCCCTGACGGATATTCTCAAAGACCGGGTATCGCCAGATTGGGGGCGTGATCGGATCATCTTGATTGGTAAGGTAGGCGAAAGTTTTAAGGATTTATTCTTCACCCCCTACAGTAGCGGTCTGCTCGACTTGCCAAAACCAATGGCTGGGGTAGAAATTCATGCCCATCTCACCAGCCAGCTGCTCAGTGCTGCCCTCGACGATCGCCCCCTGATAAAATGTTGGTCGGAGCCGATGGATTGGCTGTGGATTTTGCTCTGGGCTGGTGTCGGTGCTACCTTGACTTGGAAATTGCGATACTTAGGTGGGATGAAAATCCTCTCATGGCGGAGGTTGGCTAGTCTTCTTCTAGTAGGAGGCACTTTGCTGGGCAGCACCTATGTTGCTTTCTTGGGGGGTATATGGCTCCCTGTGGTGCCGCCCTTGTTAGCCCTAGGGGGTTCTCTAGCTGCGATCACAGCTTACATCGCCCACACTGCAGTGGAGATTCGCAAGACTTTTGGGCGTTACCTGAGCGATCAAATCGTAGCCAATTTACTGGAGCGCCCCGAAGGTTTGAAACTCGGTGGCGAGAGGCGGAAAATCACTATCCTGACCTCCGATTTAAGAGGATTTACAGCCACATCAGAACGACTGTCCCCCGAAGAGGTTGTGAGGATCCTCAACCTATATCTGTGCTACATGGCAGATGTAATTACCGAGTATCAGGGAACCATTGATGAGTTCCAGGGCGATGGGATTTTGGTGTTCTTTGGTGCCCCCACGGCAAGGGAAGATGACGCCAAAAGGGCTGTTGCTTGCGCAGTTGCCATGCAGTTGGCAATGGTTCCTGTCAATAAAGAAATGAGGCAGTTGGGCTTGCCGCAACTAGAAATGGGCATCGGCATCAACACTGGCGAAGTGGTGGTGGGAAATATCGGCTCAGAAAAACGCACTAAGTACGGTGCCGTTGGCAGCCAAGTGAATCTAACTTACCGCATCGAATCCTATACAGTAGGTGGTCAAATTCTCATTTCAGGGACTACCTTAAAAGATGCTGGGTCAATCGTGATTGTCGATGGGAAAAAGCAGGTAATTCCCAAAGGAGTTAAACAGCCAATTACCATTTATGAAGTCGGGGGGATCGGCGGAGAATACAATCTCTTTCTATCTAAAGAAGAAGAGGTATTCTTTCCTCTTCCCGAAGCAATCCCGATCCAATACTCTGTTCTGGAGGGAAAGCATATCGGTAATACCCTATTCAAGGGAAGTTTAGTCCAGCTTTCAGCCAAAGGAGCTGAAGTCTGCTCCGAGAATGGAAAACGACAAGGAGTGCCCTCAGGGCTGAGTAATATTAAACTGAACTTATTAACACCGAACAAACAAGCAGAAGCCAGCGAAGATATCTATGCTAAGGTCTTGGAAAAAACTACAGGGAATGGGAGTTTTTACATCCATTTAACTGCCCAACCCCCGGACGTAGCAGTAAAGTTAAACTCTCTTTACAAGTTGATGAAATGGAGTTCGACAAAGAAAGAGGACAGTGGATAGGTAGCAGATAATCTATTGCTTGTTTCCTATAAGCTGTATCCCAATCCCCAATCTCCCGCTACTGACAAAAATGATGAAGTTAATCTTTTTAGGCTCAGGGTCGGCTTTCACGGTTGGAGCTGATAATTTTCAATCGAATATGCTCTTCGTCAGCAAGCAAAATCATAAATTATTGATTGATTGTGGTTCAGATATCAGATTTTCTCTGCATGCGGCTGGCTTCTCCTATCTTGATATCAGCGATATTTACATTAGTCACCTGCATTCGGATCATGTCGGAGGACTGGAATATATCGCTTTTAGTACGTTATTTGACCCAAGATGCAAGAGACCAAATCTTTATTTGAGCAAAGACATAGCGATTGACTTGTGGGATAGGACTTTATCTGGTGGACTGAGTTCTCTTGATGGGGATATTGCCGATTTAGACACCTTTTTTAAGGGGTACAAGCTTGAGAAAAATGGTTATTTTACCTGGGAAGAAATTAAGTTTAATCTGGTGAAGGTTATCCACGTAAATAATGGATATTATATTATGCCCAGCTATGGATTGTTTTTTGAAGTAGAAGGAGTTAAGGTCTTTTTATCGACAGATACCCAATTTTGTCCAGATGAAAATTGGGAATTATATGAGCGGGCAGAGCTAATTTTTCATGATTGTGAAACCTCGCGCTATCAGACTCCTGTCCACGCCAGATATGAACAATTAGCGACTTTGCCCGAAAAAATCAAAAATAAAATGTGGCTGTATGGTTATCAACCTGGATTACTTCCTGATGCCAAAAAGGACGGATTTCTCGGGTTTGTGAAGCGAGGTCAGATTTTTGAATTTTAGGCTTTATTAATATTTGGGAGTCACAGCCATTTGGATATCTCCCTTATTTGAACAACAGGAGATTGTCCTGAGTTAGGCAATTGGGATATTAGCAAGGCTTACGCCCTAGAGTATATCAATAAGAATACTTGGTTCGGGGAGATTCCCTTTAATGAGAGTGCCGGGAAAGCGATCGCCTATAAATACGCTCTCTGCCGGGAAAATCAACTGCCTCTGCGAGAAAATATCGTCAACCGTCGCTGGATTTTAGCGGCTCAAGGTACTGTTAAATGGCGGGATACTTGGGCAAATTAATGGGGAACATCGATTCGATTCGTGTACTGTGGTTGTATTTAGGAAGGGGTAAGCCATAAAGCTAGATTCTTTACATAGGTCTTGATATCTTCCAAGGCGCGTGGTTCTTGCTTCATCCCATCTCCTGGTGGTTCATCCACAAAACTGGGACATCCCTTGTCAATATTCCAGTTGTAATCAACGAAATGGTGGAAAGTTGACTGAGCGATCACTCGCCCAAGTTGGTTGCCCTGTTCATCCTCCATCCTTTCGGCAGCAACAGCAAGGTTGAAGGAGCGACCTGTGATTTTACTCTTTCCTGTAGCAATAACCCTGGCATGGGTTTGTTCGGGGCGAACGCCGACACTTCCTTCATGGGGATGGGCAGGGAAAAACCTGATTAGGTCTCCAGAATCAGGATATTTTAACAGTTTGTGGACAGGTTCAACGGGGTTAATGATTTGGTAATCGCCATTGCTGCCGGAGTGGTAATTGGGGTAAGAAATGTAAGTTGTGTAGATATCGTCATTGCAGCAGTTAGATCGATCGGGATCGCATTGCTGGGTGTGAAAGTAATGGAAACAACCGATATTTTTGAGGGCACACATGGACACGCCCATGTCCTGATGATCGCGGGTGCTGAGAATGCCGCCGCCTTGCTGGTGGAAGCGAGTAATACCCGCACCATCTTTGGCACTGAGTCCATCGCCTACATCTAAGGCAAACAGCCAGAGTTGATCCAAATTTGCCCGATCGAGGGTACTCAAAACTGGATCGCTGCCCTCAGCATCAGGTTCGCGATCGCGTGCCGTTACCTGAAAAAGGGGATTCCCAGCTTCATCCTTGAGGGAGGCAAGATAGTCCTGCAACATCGAGAAACGTCCAATCACCCAATCATCTTGCTCCGTAGGGAGCAGAGTTGTCTGTAACAGAATGCGAATAGGTTTGCCCATTATTGTTCTCCTAACCAATCTAATCCAAAACTTCAGGCAGTCCTAAAACAACTTTACGGCACTGTCGAAGACGTTGATTTGATCCTCTCCGCCCTAAAAGGGACGGAGATTCTTTTGAGTACTACTAGAATTGGGACAAGCACCAATCTTGTTCCACAACCTTAACTGCCTAGGCATTGTCAATACGCCTAAGCGCAAAACCACGAGCATCAAACTGAAACTCGTATTGCTGTGCTACTTTTGGACCGATATTTACTGAGCCATCAATAAATATCGGTCCAATATTGCTAGTGCAAGTAAGACGGCGGTTTTAACCGCTCTGTCGCGTTTGTGCCCCGAAATAAATTTACAGGGCTACCCCCCACGTGTTTCTCGTCTCTTAAGGCTGCGGTATAGCCCATGGAAATGGCGATCGCTTCTGATTCGAAAACCCCATCAACCCCGATCCTAGCATAGGGGGGACTTGACCCAGCCTTGAGTAAGCATCGGCGTTGCTCAATTAAGGGATGAATTGTTAAGGAACTGGGACATCCCATGCCGTTGACGTTTATTTCCAGGCATTCTCTTTTTAGGTCGTCGCTGTAGCCTCTAGTTGTCTGATCATGATCAATAAATTGGCGATCGCCAATCCCTCTATTATCCAACGCCTAAGCATCAAATCTTACCATTTCTTCAGAAGTAGTCCACTCTCTAATCTACGCCAGGGAGGGGGATTTGGCTGTATACTAGGTCCATGCTAATAGGTTTTTGGACAGTCAACATGCCCTAAGACACTTATCAACGGCTTTCCAAGACTTCTTCAAAGACAATCGACCAAAAGACAAAGGACAAATGACAGATGACAAACAAAATGTTTGATGTAGTTGTAATTGGCGGTGGTCCTGCTGGCATAGTAGCAGCCACCCACGCCCGTGAGCTAAAGGCAAAAGTAGCATTGATTGAGCGGGGTCGCTTGGGAGGAGTTAGCACCAATGATGGCTGTGTTCCTGTGCGTGCTTTAGCCCATGCAGCCCGATTAGTGCGGGAAGCAGATCAATTTGAATTGTATGGTCTGGTCGGGGAAAAGCCGAAAGTCAATTTTCCGAAAGTGTTGGCTCGCGTCCGGCAGATTGTTGATAGCGTTCACAATAAAAAAGACTGGCTTGGTCAACTAAAGCAGGCAGGAGTTGGAGTTTATGAACATGTAGGAGATGCTAGTTTTGTTGACCAAAACACTGTTGCCCTTGCTGATGGGAGACAATTAAAGGCAGAAAAATTTATTATTTGCGTTGGAGGTCATGGCAAGAAACTACCCTTCCCCGGTAGCGAATATGCCTACACTCACAATGATATCTGGTCACTGAAAGAACTACCCAGTAGGGTAATTGTTCCAGGTACAGGGGCAACAGGTTGCCAGTTAGCATCCATCTTAAATGCCTTCGGTTCTGAGGTATGGCTGTTCGAAAGATCCCAAAGGATTCTGAAAACTGAAGATCACCTGGTAGGTGATGTTGTGGGGTCGGAATTTCAAAAACGCGGCATCAACATTCTCTACGGATATAAAGGCATCAAAGCTATAGAAAAACAACCCGACGGTTCCTTCAAGTTCATCTATACTTACGGAGATGAAGAACGAACCATCCACTGTGATGCAGTGATTCTAGCCGCCGGCTGGCCTGGTAATACCGAGCATTTGAACTTAGAATCTGCTGGGGTGCAGGTAAATAAAAGAGGTTACATCGAAATCGTTAATGAATATATGCAAACTAGTGCTCCCAATATTTATGCTGCTGGAGATGTTACTGGGCGTTTGATGGTGGTTTCTGGCGCTACCTACGATGCTCGCATAGCCGCTGAAAATGCTGTACTAGGTAATAAACGTACATCTAGGCGGCAAATCGTTTCCGTTGGCAGCTTCACCGATCCAGAGTATGCCAGCGTTGGTTTGAGAGAGCATGAAATCCCTGAAGGACAGGATTACGTCTCAGCAGTGATTTATTTATCTGACTTTGTCCGCGCCGTGATTGACGCTCGCACAGCCGGCTTCTGTAAGCTACTCGCGGATGTGGATTCGCGGCAAATCTTGGGGGCGCACATTGTTGGTGAGAGAGCTGTAGAGACAGCTAATTTGATAGCAGCATCCATGACAAATAAAGTGCGCGTGGAGCAGTTAGCTGAGGTAGAACTTGGTTATCCTACCTATGTAGCGATTGTGGGGCTAACAGCCCGCGAGTTGGGTCGTAAACTGGGTGAGGCAATTAGTGGTGGAACAATGATGGGTACTCACCTGTTCCCCACTAGCAAGAGTATCGTTGGATGAGAATCAACTTCAACACACTCGCGAGAGTCCCTAGCTTCAGCGTACCCGAACTGCGATAGCAGCGTCGCAGACTAGGGCGGCGAAGCCTAGCAAGCTAGGCAGGGCTTTCAGCTCCCTGTGATAGGTAATTTATTGTGCTTACCTACTTAAAAAACGCTAAGTTTTTGTGTACTTATTTAATCTCAGCGGTTTCAGTAGCTACTCTGGCAGTAGCTAGCGCAGCAGCAATGCCTACAGCAAGGACTTCGTCCTACGCTACCCCAATGCAAGCTCCCGCCGAAGCGACTGAGCCCCAAACTGAGGTTGAAACCTCAACCCCGGCTGATACCGTTTCGCCAATTGTCTGCAATAAATTCCCCCAACCCCCCTTAACAACGGGAGTTGAGGGGTATCCTAACTGTAGGATCAAAAAAACAAATTGGTATGAGCAGGAGTGGCCCAGTGTAGCTGAGATTGAAACTGACCCTCATGTCGCCCTCACTCCCACTGCCGAAAACACAGCTGCAACTCCAGCCACCCCGGCAGAGAATTCCCCAGCACCAGCTAATTCTGCCATCCTAGAGCCAATTGACGAATACAACTTAGATGGCGAACCGATGGCCCGAGTTACCTCAGTTTCCCAGCTGAGGGATGTCCACCCCACGGACTGGGTCTTTCAAGCTCTAGAGTCTTTAGTTGAGCGCTACGGCTGTATTTCGGGTTATCCCGCCCCGGCTGCGCTGGGGCGACAGCATCAAACTTTCCAGGGCAACCGCACCTTAACTCGCTGGGAATTTGCCGCTGGTTTGAATGCCTGTATGGAACAGATCGAGGGTCTAATTGCCCAGAGTGAGGCTGTCGTACGCTCCGACCTTGAAAAGCTGCAACGGCTGGCGCAGGAGTTTGAAGCGGAACTGGCAGCCCTAGATGCGCGGGTAGATAACCTGGAAGGTCGGGTGGCATTCCTAGAAGACTATCAGTTTTCTACCACCACCAAGCTGAGTGGTCGCCTAATTTTTTCCCCAAAGGATACCGTTTCAGGTAGGGGTGATACCCAAACTGTCTTGCAATACCAGACACTCTTAAGGCTATTAACTAGTTTCAGTGGTCGGGATCTCTTGTCAGTCGGTCTTATAGCTAGTAACTCCAACCTTGCTCGGCTTGCTCCCACCAATGATGGGAAAATTGTCGGTCCTACAAGCGAAGGATTAACTATTTGGGCCTTTGGGGGAGGGACCCGCAACAGTTTCCGCCTAACTACTCTGGAGTATATTTTTCCGATTATTGATAACCAGGATAAGTTGTACCTAACTCTTATCGCCGCCAACGGGTTTAATACTTCGCGCTCTTTACTCCCGATCTCAAACCTCAGTTGGGAGGGCTATGAGCTCGGTAGTGGCCCTACCTCTGCCTTTGCTCAAAGAAGCCCTCTGTACCGCCTAGGCGGCGGACAAGGTATGATAGCCAATTACGACAGTGGTCCGTGGCGGCTAACCCTAGGTTACCTAGCGATTCGAGGCTCTAATCCTAGCAGAGGTGAGGGCTTGTTCAACGGAGACTACCTTATCCTAGGACAGCTAAATTTTACTCCTAGCGATCGGTTTGCCCTGGCATTAACCTATAGAAACAATTACTTTGGACCAGGTCGATTCGCCTTTAACAACCGATTTCAAGCTAGAGGTGCTGATAGTCCTGGTTTTGTAGGTACTGCTCTAGCAAATAGGTTCGACAATGAAGGTGTTTTTTTCGACGAGAACATTCCAGTTGTCAGTAATACCTATGGCGTGCAAGGTTATTACCAAGTAAGCCCCAAACTGGTAATTGGCGGTTTTGCTGCCAAATTTAACGCTAGGCTGATTGGTCGCGGTGATGCTGACATTTGGAGCTACGCGGTTAATTTGACTTTTCCCGATCTGGGTAAGGAGGGAAACCTGGGGGGTCTGATTGTGGGGGTGGAGCCTACCCTCACAGGTCTTAGGATTGGCGATAACTTTGTAGGGGGGTTCAAGCGCGATACCTCATTGCACATTGAAGGCTTTTACCAGTATCGGCTGACGGATAAAATCTCGATTACTCCTGCTTTTATCTGGATCACGGCTCCTAACCAGGACGCTGACAACGAAGACATTGTCGTTGGTCTAATCAGAACTACGTTCAGATTCTAGTACCCGCTAGAACTACCGATCAGTATGCCCCTCTGCCAAATAAAACAATTCGTACAGTTTCAACTAAAATATCCAAGTCCAAGTTCAGCGACCAGTTGTCGATGTAATAGAGGTCTAGACAAGCAGCATCATCAAAATCTTCAATATCTGAACGTCCAGAAATTTGCCAGAGTCCCGTAATGCCAGGAAGCACCTGATGGCGAATATGGTGCCAGGGTTCGAATCGCCCCACATCCCTTAATGGTAAGGGACGGGGACCTACGAGGCTCATTTGACCGAGTAAGACATTGAATAGCTGAGGGAGTTCATCGATGCTGGTACGCCTGAGAAAATGACCGAGGGGGATAATGCGGGGATCCCGTTTAATTTTGAACATGATCCCGTCTTTGGTCTGATTCTGCGCCTCTAAATCTGCCTGCAGTGCGTCAGCTTCAGGAATCATCGTGCGGAATTTCCACATTTGAAAAACTTTGCCATGCAAACCGATCCGTTCTTGGCGGAAGAATATCGGACCAGGGGAGGAAAGTTTGATGGCGATCGCAACGGCGACAAACAACGGAGACAGGACAAGTACGCCAATTAATGCACCAATTACATCGAGCCAGCGCTTGAGTCGGTAGTCCCAGCCAATCAGCAGGTGAGTTTCTACTCGCAGGTTGGGTAGCCCAGCAAATATTTCCGGCACTCCTCGACGATAGAGGATTTCTCTGCTAGAAGGAATCAAGCGTAGGGCAATACCAGAACGCCGCAGTTGCCAGTAGAGAGTTGATGCTAATTTTGTCTGGGGTAAATCTTCTGCCAGTACTTCGGTTGCACCTGAGTCGAGAATTGCCCGGAGGGTGGTGGGTGAGTTAGCAGTACACGAAAGGGCTGCGCCAGCGATTTTATAGTGCGCTTTCCGCTGCAAAACCCGTGCCAACTTCTTCAGCCGAGTTGCAGGGGCAATGATAAATACACAAATCTGGGTCTGACTCTGCTCAAATTGGCGCAGGATTAAAGTAATCAACAGTCGCAAACCAATTACTAACCCCACACTGCTGAACCAGGCTGCAAAGAACAGCGATCGCGGTGGATCTAGTTTGGGGTCGTAAAAGTAAATCAGGACTAAAGATAGCAGGTAAACGAAGCTAATCAGTTGACCAGCGCGAACGTAGTTTTGACCCCCGGTTGAAGCACTGTACAAACCGCCGTAGAAAAATAACAGTAGGGTGAAGGTGGCAAATACCCAGAATAAACCGGGAATTCCCAGCCAAACCCACCAAACTAACTGCTCTGGAATCGGAGAATAAAAATGATTTAGATATCTGGCAAGTTGCCAGGCGATCGCCAGGGAGAATACATCGCTGATCAGAAAGACTAAGGCGCGATGCCATTGCCAACTTGAGAGATGTAACAGCTTAAATTTGTGCGGTGCCCGGATATCTAATCGGAACTTACGCGTTTTGTCTGGAAAATTATCTATAGCAGGACGATGGCTTGTAGAAATCCGCATGGGTTGCTCTACGGCGACAACTTATGTTACGCTTTCTGGCTTATCTTCAGTATTCCCAAAGATTGGTCAAACTTATCGGACAATTGCTAAACGCTCCCGTCCCTGCTTACCTGGCTATCGCTCTCAAGGTTAATCCAACTTTTGACTAACTGCAGCCCAAACAAAACTAGGAATGCTGGATTATTAACTAGATATCGCTGCCATAGCCGTCGAGGTTCTTTAGCCAGGCGATACAGCCACTCTAGCCCTAATTTCATCATCCACTTCGGAGCCTGGGAAACTTCACCACTGTGGAAACTAAAAGCTGCGCCAACGCCAATCATTACAGCTTGGAGTTTTCCCTGCTGTCTTGCCATCCACTCTTCCTGTTTGGGACAGCCTAAGCCAACAAAAACTACCTTAGCACCGGAATCGTGAATTCGTTCTCTATCTTCTGCTTCTTCTGCTACTGTCAGAGGATGAAAGGGAGGAGAATGAGTACCAACAATGACCAGCCCAGGAAAACGTTTTTCTAAGTTTTGCTGGAGTTTTGTTAGCATTAGCTCTGTGCCACCGTAGAGATAAATGGGTATCCCCAACTTAGCAGCGCGATCGCACCAAGCTAACATTAAATCTGGCCCATAAACTCTAGTTTGTTTTCGTACTCCCAACAGTCGCATTGCCCAAACTAACGGCATACCATCAGGAGTCACTAAAGCAGCATTATTTAAAATCTGCCGATATGCTCTTTGCCAATAACCCGTCATGACAACATGGACGTTGGCAGCAACGATGTAGCAGGAGATATTATTATTTGCCCAGTACTCGATGTGAGTACAAGCATCTTCATAGCTAGTGCTGTGAACAAAATTAGATATAATTGGAATTATTTGAAGAAGTTGGTTCACTTCTGGTTTTCTGGTTCTCTCAGTAATCTATAGTTAGAGATTGCCCAGAAAATCAGAAAAAAATAACGTAAATATACTGAATTTCAGTAAGCAGCAATGACAATAATAAATTTAGCGGCAATAATATAGATGCAGGCAAAGAATGGACCGGTGATCAATAATGTCTTGCCAAGTAAATAGAGGTTTAAACTATCGAATTAAATCTATTATTTATGAGCTAATTACCCTCAAATACGCTTGCTCTGTTTGTTCAGCCAGTCGCTGCCAGCTAAACTGTGATTCTACTTTGTGCTTGCCTGCTGCACCCATTATTTGTGCTTGACTGGGATTAAGCAACAATTGGCAAACGTACTCCGCAATTTGATTGGGCTCTTGAGAAACAAGATAACCATCAACTCCATTGGTAATTACTTCCGATACAGCAGGGATATTGCAGGCGATCGCAGGTTTACTAAAGCTCCAGGCTTCAGTGTATACACCCCCAAAGCTCTCTTGAGTGGAGGGGACACATAAGAGAGTGCAAGCGGCAAGAGCGTCAGTTTTCTCTTGTAAGTTTACTGCACCCAAACGGTGGATACGTCTATCTACTAACCTGGTAAAATCTATCTCAGATTTACCCACAGGAGGCCCGATAAAAAAGAAATGTGCTTCTGGTATTTTGCGCCAGACTATTGGTGCTGCTTCTAATAGTTGTCGATAGCCTTTGTACTGGTAATGTTGTCCCAAAAAAAGTACTATCGGTTCATCTTTTATTTGATGACACTCTCTGAAGGTTTCTGGCTCTGCTTGCTCTGCTAAAATCGGACCAATACCTGTAACATTAATTCGTTCTTCGGATACACCAAGTTCAATTAGCACTTTTTTCTCAGCATGGGTAAGAGTAATTACTGCATCAGCTAATCTGTATAACTTTAGGTAGGCACGATAGAGCCATCCTACCCAGCGAGGATGATGGACAGGGGTGAACACAAAGGGAATATCATGATCTCTAGCAGCCTGAAGGGAAGCATAGCTAATTCCTTCTCGACCGATACGAACATTATGAATTAAATCAGCATTCTGGGCGTAGGAGCGTAGATGATTTTCGAGACAGGAGGCGATCGCTGGTAAGGCCAAGTCCATCAATGGATAGTAGATCGATACATAGGGTGCTAAAGTTAGTTTTTCTCTTACAGAGAGTCCTATTTTACGTACCTTAATCCCATCGATCGTATAATCACTACTTACCCCTGGTGCTTTTACAGTTGTTCCCAATAACCAATCAGTGCGATTCTTACTCCAGTGACTAACTACCTGAACTTGATGTTGCTTTTGTAACTGCCGCGCTAGTAGATGTTGGTGTAGTTGTGCCCCACCAATTGTAGGGGGATAGGTTGTTAGGGGATATAGTAATCGCATCTATTTATTAATTGGTTCTTAAATGATTTTTAAATAAAATTGTTATCACTAAAATTTAAGTGGCTTCTTGCAAGAATTTTTTTAATCCTTTCCATCTTCCCAAAGCAGTTAAATTATCTATTGGCAGAAGCACAT
>JAAUYK010011411.1_pt1 | contig 14119 bp, 14 predicted proteins | sample 7278021 | NCBI WGS metagenome assembly JAAUYK01 (sample SAMN14350223, study PRJNA611818) | marine sediment metagenome | isolation source: surface marine sediment (1.8m) | place: French Polynesia: Moorea | collected 2018-08
ATCTCCTAAAAGTTAGGAAACTTTGCTCTTTTTGTTTTTACGTTTGGACTGTTTCTTGATAACTTGATGGCGAGTTCGAGGCACTTTCTTTTCCCCTTTAATTCGTCCAGGAGAATAATACCAATTCTCAAAAGTAGCTAGAGACTTAGTTTAGAAGTACAATAATAGAAAAAACTAATGTAAGGAGTACCCAAGATAACGATCGCCGAGTCAGTAGAAACATTAAAATCTTTAATGAAGCAGCAAAAAACAGCTTTAAATTATGCTAAACTTCAATCCTTATATCTCATCAAAATAAAAGCAGTAGAAACTGTAAGATATTTAGCTGTAATTGTCGGGCGATCGGAGGCAACCATTCACGCTTGGTTACAACTATATCGTCAAGGGGGACTAGAAAAACTATTAGAAACTCCACCGAAAACGGGTCGGACTAAAAAATTAGATGTAGAAACAGTAGCATCGCTCCAAAGAGAATTATCAGAACCTGAAGGTTTTAATAGTGATCAAAAAATCCAATTATGGCTTTTTACTTGTCTCGATCATCATCGATGAATTAAAAACCAAGGTAGCTAATATTCTTAATTCTTTGTCACAGGAAATAATTCGCTCATTAGCAGGTTGGAAATATATTCTTGAAGCTCTATCTATCTAGCCACTTTTGAGAATTGGTATTACCTCTCTTTTGCCTTTTAAGTCAAGCTAATTTAGCTGCGATTACCCTGAGTCAAAATGCCCAACCAGTGGGGTAAATGTGTCTCAACTAGTTCTCTAGAGCTAGATAGCCACGAGAAATGGCTTCGGTTGAGCAATTTATGGCACCACTTCTCTCTCTTTTCCCTTTTCCCCCTCTCTCAAATTCCCAAAAACTTAATTAATCGAGGTGCCCCAATGGTACAGTTTCTTCCGTCGAAATCTCTTAATCTATCTGCATACCTGCACTCACAGGGTCAAAACCATCGGGAAAAATAGTATTGCCATTGTATTTAGCTCTATCTAGACGAGCGGCCTTTAAGTTAGATCCCTTCAAGTTAGCTCCGCTGAGGTAAGCTCCTCTCAGGTTCGCTCTCCATAGGTCACTTTCGACTAAATTAACGTCTTTCAGGTAGGCTCTATTCAGGTTAGCTATAGACAGGTTTGCTCTCCATAGGTAGGCTCCTTTCAAGTTAGCTTCACTCAGGTTGGCTTCCTCTAAGTTGGCTTGACCTAGATCGATTGTCCATAGCTCGGCTCTGCTTAGATTCGCTTCTCTTAGGTTGGCGTGACCCAGCTTGGCTCTATATAGGCAAGCTCCTTCTAGATTGACTTTATGAAGATTGGCTCTCTCTAAGTTAGCTTCTTCGAAATCAGCATCCATTAGGCAGATTCCACTAAGGTCAACTGCACTCAGGTTAACTCTCTTAAAATCTCTCTCCCCTGCTTTATATCTCCTGAGCAATTCTTCAGCATCCATCTTTAGTTCCTCATATATATAAACCTGATTGAATGACAAAAGTCCTGAAAGCCTGCCTTATAAATAAGGATTTCATGATTAGCTTAACTCAATGTGCCAACTTGGCAACTTTTTGGAGCGTGTAAATAGCTCAAACCTAAGAATTGCATACGACTTCTTCAGGAGCATCCCATTTCGGCAACTACATTCAGTAGATCGAAAACTTTTGGGCTCTTCCGATTTGGTCATGGTCAAAATCTCGAAAAGCCTCAATGAGTCAAAGATAAGTGAAAATTGATAAAAATGCTTTTTATCAAAAACTTAAAGCATTGCTGAATAAAGATTTTAGTCTTTTTCTACTAACATTTTGGCATGACCAAGTCAGGAGAGCCAACTTTTGTCAGTTGACGAAAGAATACGGGTTTCAGCCGATGTTTTTGTCCCTCTAAATGCGATGCCGCGCTGCGCCCCGCGTAGCGGAGGCGTAGGCACAGCAGGGACGCGCTGCGATAGCAGGGTAGCAGCGGCGAAGCCTAACCCAGTCTAGTCTAGGCATCGCTACGCGGGGGGCGCTCAGAGAAAAACAGAGCGTGATCACTCAATAGCTGATTTTGCAAGGCAATAGATATCTGAATTCCGATCGCTTGCTGAAACAACTAGCTGATAAGACTTCTTCAGCAATTGGGGAGGCACTCAGAGCTCTCAAGGGTAGGTTTTTAAGATTCAGGCAGAAGCGATACTTCCGCAGAAATTAACCCAGAAATCCAACTCCTGGGCTGAGCTATCAAAGAGTTGCAACTGGCTGTTTAGGCTGCCAGACCGAGAATCCGGTCTAACTGGGAAGACCGTGACGGTAAGTCCGCTTCTGGAGCGGACTTGGGAGCAAGCACCCTAGCGCTCGCCAAATGTTGGAGTCCTCGACGAAGACGGGAAAAACTTAAAACTGAATTGGAAGCAGAAACTTTGGGCATCCAGTCCGATTCCAATTGTTGCATTTGGAATAAGCGAAAAACACAGTAAGCGACAGAAAAATAGGCATCTCCCTTCGACTCGCAACAAAGCAGAACCAAGTTGGGAAGACATATCCGAAAATTTGAAAGCAAGTCCGTGACTGCCTTTGACTTCTGTTAAATGAGCTTGAAGAAAAAGCCAGTCGTACCAAAAAAATTACACAAGATAGCGAGTTCTTTCAATGAGCACAATAACTTTGAAGACCTAACCATTGTTCTTGTTTGTAGAGACCACCAAACTCCCCAAGAGGGACAGCCCAAACAAGAGGTTTTTGATGACAAGTAATTAGTCGTCCCTGAAAAACTCAAAAACCCTGGTAAAATCAAGCGTTTCAGCCGAAAAATATCAGGGGTAAATTGCCAGGAAATGCTCAAACCCTTGCCAAATCTGGTGAAAACGGCAATTCTCAGGGAACTTCAAACGCACGTTTTCGGGTGATGCGTGAATTCAAGCTAAAAAAACTCGAACGCTGAGACCCTTCTGCCATGCTGCCCGATGTCTGGGTACTTCAAAAACGAGGGGGGTTTTTCAGGGACAACTAATTAGTCACTGTACATTTAGGATAAGCCCGTGACGAGGATTGAACTCGTGACCTCACCCTTACCAAGGGTGTGCTCTACCACTGAGCTACACGGGCGCCTTACAAGCCAGCAGCAACAAGCTAAAAGACAAAAAACATTCCGACTTTAGACTCCGCCGCTGAGTCATACAAAAGACTTTTGACTTGATTTGTGGTGGGCCGAGCTGGATTCGAACCAGCGTAGGCATAGCCAGCGGATTTACAGTCCGCCCCCATTAACCACTCGGGCACCGACCCATTTATGTCACGGTTATTAATCTTAGCATGTCTTTTATCCAGTTGAAAGATTTTTATCACTTCATTCGTCAGTTTCAGTTGTTCTCGATGTTTTCGAAATTGTTGAGCGCAGAAGCATTGTTAGCACTTGTTCCTGGGCGAGGGAAATCACTCTCGTCGTAAATTTCTCCGACAAGCTCTTCAAGAATGTCTTCTAAGGTAACTAGTCCAACAGTGCCCCCGTATTCATCAACAACAATGGCAATGTGTAAGCGCTGTTGCAGCATTTCCTTGAGTAGATTTGCGACTCGTTTAGTTTCTGGGATATACACCGGCGGAGTTATCACTTCTGTCACCAGGACTTGAGAGCGAACCTCCTTGGACAAAGACCTGAGTTTCTGCAGTGCCCGTTTGAGGTGAACAATGCCGACGATTTGATCTTTTGACTCTTCTTGAACGGGAATGCGTGAATAACCAGTCTCCAGACAGAGGTTCACTAAATCCTGCAAGCTTGCCTCATGAGATATAGTCCGCATCTCAATCCGAGGTTTGACAACGTCTTTCGCCATTAGCTGATCTAGCATCAAAGCTTTGTTCAGAAGCTGGTGTTTGTGCAAATCCAGCTTGCCTTTGCCGCCTAAAATTTCAATCATCAGCTGGAGATCTATTAACGATTCTCCCTGCTGAGCTGTTTTTCCCTGTCTACCCTGAAATAGTTGAATCATTTTCTGGGTAATGGTCTCAAAAACATAGATGATCCCCAACAAAGAGAGGATTTGAGACAGCCAAAAGATGGGGCGGACTGCCAGCATAAAAACGGGTCGGACGTTCAAAATGGCGAGAGATTTAGGGGTGATTTCGCCAAAAATCAGAACCAGAACTGTGACAACAGCAGTCGCAATTCCCAGACCGGCGTTGCCCAGCCAGATGGCAAATAGATTACTGGTGAGAATAGCTGAGAAATTATTGACTAGATTATTCCCTACCAAGAGAGTGGTGATAAAGCGAGTGCGGTTTTCTAGCACTAACCTAAACATGCCAGTAGGGTCTCCCTGCCGCTTGATCAGTCCTCTCAGTTTAAAGTTATCAAAGGCGGTGATCGCTGTTTCTGAACCGGCAAAGAAGGCAGAAAGAAACAGCATCACCACCAAAAAGGCGAGATCGAGCCAAACCTCTCCCAGCAGGGGACGGGGTTCGGAAATGGCAAGTCGGTAAAACTCTACTGGTAGCAAACTAACTTTTAGGACTCAGGGGGAATTCTAAATTGAAGCATTCTGCAATAGGTTAGTGTATCTTGTGTCAGACTTGCCTGGGGCTCCGAGGGGCGCAGGGCAGAATTTCAACTTCAAACTTCACCACTTAAGACTTTAGCTGACGACATAGGCAACTTGGAGAGCCCACAAAATGAGCAGGATAATGCTACCCAAAACGAGAATTGCTGAGATAGCAACGACAACAGGTTTGTCGGCTCCCTTGAATTTCATGATTCCACGATTTAGGTCTGACATAGTGCTTTAGTCCTCTTAGGTAAAATGCTCCAAGATGAAAAACTATAGGTCTAGGTTAGCGAAGATTTGCCCCAAATGGGAGCCAACAGAAATAGTTATGAATGTGCGGCTAGGCTACCCTGCTGCACATTCATAACTATTTCCTGAATCTAAGAAACTATCATCGTGGGAGAAGCTAAAGATTGGTAGTTCCAGTCAAAGTGCTGCCAGACCTTGCCATCAAGAGCCATTTGCTCGATCAAACTAGCCAAGCGCAGTGCTTTGAGCGCTTGTTCACCTCCAACTGAAGGTTGGTTGCCGCCGCGCACGCAGTTGACAAAGTGTTCTAACTCTGCATTTAGCGGCTCGATGTTGCTAGTGTAGACTTTTTCAATTAATCCATCCTGTCGATAGAGTACCTGACCATAATCCGTCGTGTAGTTGGCAGTAGTTTGGCGATGGATCAAAATTTCGTTGTTGAGAAAATCCGCTTCTGTCAGAGAATTTTTACAATGAGCGGCAAGGCTACGAATTTTACGGTGTGTTACCTTGCTCGCTGTCAGAGTGGCAACAATACCGTTGGCGAAGCCTAAGGTTGCCGCTACATAATCGAGATAGCCCGAATCAGAAGCGCTACTGCCGCTAGCCGTTAACTTTACCACTGGTGCTGCGGCTAGTTCTAGGAGTAAATCAATGTCGTGGATCATTAGATCCAGCACTACAGAAACGTCATTTGCCCTATTTGAGTAAGGACTCATTCTGTGAGCTTCTAAAGCCAGCAATTCTTCTGTCTTGAGGACTTTGCTCAGTTCCTGAAAAGCAGGGTTAAAGCGTTCAATGTGACCCACTTGCAGAATGCAGTTGCACTCTGCTGCAGTATTCACCAAAGATTCAGCTTCGGCAATACTGGCAGCAATTGGTTTTTCAATCAAGACATGAACTCCAGCTTTTAGGCAATTCATCCCCACTTGATGGTGTAAGCGAGTGGGGACGGCAATGCAGACAGCCTCTACATAAGGTAAAAGGTCAAGATAATTCTCAAAGAAGCGAACTCGATATTTGCTTGCAGTATCGAGACCTCGCTCGACATTAATATCTGCGACCCCAACTAACTCCACGTCTTTGAGCAGACTGAGAACGCGAGTATGATGTTGTCCCATATTGCCAACGCCGATGATGCCAATTCGGAGCGGCTGAGGCTGGATTCTCTTGATATTAAGGTTTTTCTGTCCCTCGGACATAATATTTTGCACTCTTTTACACTCCTCCACCAGTAGGATTCAGTCATAAAATACCTGATATCCTAGAACCATCCAGATAGTACCACAGCCAATTGAATTGTGAAGAATTTCAAAGTTTAGTTTAGCGATCTATTATTTAAAAGCTAAATCGATTCGCCCCGGTCGCTTGCTTGCTGAGATATTTTCGCTGTCGCTGTCTCTGAGGGGAGTTCGCCTTTCTCCTTGTCTGCAGTTGGTTCCTGCCGATGGATGCGAATTTGGGACAATCGAGGGCCTTCGGCAGAGACAACAGTAAAGTCGAGATTGCCATAGTGCAAGGTTTCTCCCGGCGCGGGAATTTTTTGTAACTGGTAGAGGAGAAAACCGCCTAGAGTCTGGTACTCATCTGTTAGAGGTAAGTCTAGATCCAAAAGTTCGTTGACTTCTTCGAGGTTCATCTGGGCTGGCACGAGAAAAGTTTGCTCGTCAAGCATTTGCAGAGCAATTTCTTCTGAGTTTGTCCCTTCAGTTTCATCGCCAATAATTTCGTCAATTACATCTTGGAGGGTGACTAATCCAGATGTGCCGCCAAACTCATCGACAACCATGACCATTTTCAGGTGCGATCGCTGCATTAACCGCAATAATTCGCTTAGGAGGGTGGTTTCTGGAACAAACCGGACAGGTTTAACCCAGGACTGAATTGGAGTTTCCTTCGCCAGCCGACCTTGAGCTAAAGGTAAGGCGAGGTCTTTAAAATCGATAATGCCGCGAATGTCGTCGAGGGAATCGCCAGTGACAGGATAGCGAGAATGCCCGGTGATCGCAACTTCATGGAGTAATGTTTCCAATGGGGCGGTACTGGGAACAGCCTTTAGGCTAGTACGAGGCACCATCACCTCAAGGGCGAGTACATCCCCAAACTCAAACACATTGTTGAGCAGTTCTCGTTCTTCCGCTTCCAATCCTGTAGACTCGCGTTCGGTGGTGATAATCAGCCGCAACTCTTCTGGCGTTACCCGGTTGTACCACCTTTGATCCGCGTACTGGATGCCCCCAAGCCTCAACAAACAGCGGGTTGACTGGTTCAAAATCCAGATAAAAGGATGAAAGATACGGGCGATCGCCAGACTGGGAGGTCCGAGAAATCGTGCCAGTTGCTCTGAATGCAGCAGGGCGACTGATTTGGGGCATAATTCCCCTAAAACAATTTGCAGGTAGGCAATCAGAAAAAAAGCTAGGGGCACGGCTAGAGAATGGGCGATCGCCGCTGTCGCTGCTTGAGGTAAGGGCAGATTCACCAGGAGCCTTTTTACCAAAACAGCCATGCTGCTTTCTCCAATCCAGCCAAGAGCGAGACTAGAGAGAGTAATTCCTAGCTGAGTGGTAGATAATAGGCGGTCAATACTCCGCTGTAGAGATTGAACTGTCTGTGCCTGTACGTCCCCTGCCTCAACCAACTGACTAATGCGCGATCGCCGCACGGAGACTATAGAAAACTCAGCGGTGACAAAAAAGGCGTTGATTGCAATCAGCAGCAGCACTGATAACAACCTTAGCAATACATCTTCACCAGTCATGGACCCAATTAGGGGTAAAAAGTCAAAGTATGCACTCTAAACAATCAAAGCTGAAAAAGAACAGACGCTAAATTTCCCGTCTCTTCTACTCCACTGGAATTGCAGAGATTTTGAGCTGGAGTTGCTGCTCAGGATAATCACTCAGAGCCAATGAGAGCTGCTGGGCATTATTTAACAAAGCCATGGGAATCCTCACTGTACCGGAAAAATTTTCTCCATTTGCTGGCACTTCCCCTGGTAAGCCATCTGTGATCGCACTGAGGGGGCGATCCTGCTCGTCTCTTACATCCAAAAAACTGTAAAGAAACCGCACCGCCTTTGAACCATCGTTTCTCAGCTTCACATCCAGCAACAAAGACCCCTCTTGTTGAGTCGCTTTTAACACTTCCAAAGTGACTCCCCGATCGCGATCCTTGAGCGGAAAGTTTGACCTCGGTGTGGAAGCTAGATCCTCACCATCCTCAATGGCACTTTGCTTTTCTTCCTCATCCTTGTCTGCTGCGCCTCTAGGTTTTTCTCCCTTGCCGTGAGTGCGATCATAAACCCTAATCAGGATTTCTCTTTCGTCTACAATTTTTAACTCCTTTTGCCCCTCAGAAACTTGTCTATTACCCCCTAGTTTCTTAGCTGGGTTGATATCCGGCTGAGTAACACCTTTGAGGGCTTCGTGACCCAGAGTAAATCCCCACAAGGCACTAACAGTCCCAGCACCTAACATCATTACCAGCAAGATCAAGGTCAGCGCCACAGTTGAATTGAATTTCATTACTCGATTGTTAAAGTAATTGAGATTGCTAATGGCAACCTCTTTCTATGGCTCTATTTTAATTAGCCAGGTAACTTATTGCTCTACAACAGCCAAAAAGCCATTCCGAGATATAATCAGTATTGTCATAATAGGGGGGGCTGCTTGTTGGGTAGCTAGATAATGGGCAGTCACCTTGGCAGCGCCCCCTAGAGTACCAAAAACACAAATCTAGCCAGGGTTGGCCGAGCGGTTGAGGCAGCGAACTCATAATTCGCCCTAGGCAGGTTCGACTCCTGCACCCTGGATTAATTTGTTGAATTGGCAAGATTAGCTACGGCACAATCTGTCTCTGTTCGATCAATTCCCTTTCGACTGGAGTAAGATATTCAGGACTCTGCTGCACTGAGGTATTGAAAGGATTATTCAGATCGCGGGTACGAATGATTGGACCGTTTGAATTTTGCTGGTTGAATACATCTCGGGAAAGAATATTAACCAGCCGAGCCTCGCGAGCGATTTGATTCTCTGGAAAAGAACCTTGTGGGAAAGCTCTCCATCCGAAGATAAAATTAAGTTGACCTCCGAGGCTAAACTGCTCGATCGTATCTCCCAAACCGTGATAAAAAGCTCGATTAAAAACCTCTGGTACAGTTTCTAAACGAACGGGCTGGGACTCGTCGGTTAGCTCGGTTTGAGCAAGCGCCTCTGAGGCAAATACACTAGAGGCTGCGCTGATAACCAGGATAGGGATTAAATTGACAAATCGCATTGACATCACACCAAGTTGAGTAAATTTGGCTCGATCTTAACCGAAGATTTAGTTAAAGCAATGTCCTTGGTCAAGTTTTTTTCACTCTTCCAGTTATGAAAAAAGATTCTCCTAACCATCTCTCGCCTGCCACTGCCGATTTGACTTCCCTGCGCCAGCTACTTTTGGATTTATTTTCCCACCTGGCTTACCAAGAGGGCGACTTTCTTCTCTCCTCTGGACAGAGCAGTTCTTATTACATCAATGGCAAGCAGGTGACACTCACAGCTGAGGGAGCCTTAGCAGTAGGTCGCCTGCTATTGTCTGTGCTGCCAGAAGATACTCAGGCTGTTGCCGGTTTAACTTTGGGTGCAGATCCGATTGTCACTGCGGTGAGTGTGGTTTCAGCTTATGAAAATCTACCCATCCCCGCACTGATTATTCGCAAAGAGCCTAAAGGACACGGGACAAAAGCCTATATCGAAGGTCCAAGCCTGGAATCTGGTGCCAAAGTCGTCGTTTTAGAAGATGTGGTAACTACGGGTCGTTCAGCCATGCTTGCGGTGGAACGCTTGCGCGCCGTAGGTTACGAAGTTGAGCAAATTATCGCCCTGGTGGATCGAGAGCAAGGAGGCGCAGGGTTTTACCAGTCAATGGGACTCCGGTTTCAAGCCCTGTTTTCTATTTCAGAAATTCAATCTTACTTGCATAGTAAAGAATAAAGGAGCGTGCTTAGTACTTAAATTCTGACTTTTTACAAGCTTTTGTTACATTTCTTATTAATACCAATAAGTCTAAATTCCTAGTAATTCTGGCAAGATTCGATGTTTAGCTCTAAGATATAAAAATATTTCATATTTTTTGCTGTTTTTTGCTAGGATTATTCGTTAAGCTGAGAGTAAGACAGAAAGTTGAGGAATTTTATGGATGCTATTTCTGACCGTGGCTTAAAGCAAATTAGCTGGTCAACTGTCGTCATGTTTGCTTTGGGGTTCTGGCTAAGTAGTAGCCTGATTCTGGATTCTGTGATTATCCCCGGTTTATCGGCAGCTGGAATGATGACCCAAGAAGGGTTTGCTAGTGCTGGTTACTTGATTTTTGGGATATTTAACAGAATAGAATTATTGTGTGCGGCTTTAGTCTTAACTAGCTTTTTGGTATTTCGCCGCAATCATAATCTTACTAGTCAACAAGAAAGCTGGTCAATTATTTTATCTGTGCTTCTGTTGACTATTGCCATCATTTATACCTACATCTTGACACCACAAATGAGTGGCTTAGGATTGCCGCTAAACCTGTTTGAGCCAGCTAATACCATGTCTGCTGAAATGATTTCCATGCACTGGGTTTACTGGATCCTAGAAGCGATAAAGTTTCTGGCAGGAGCAACTTTGCTGCGCTGGTGCTACCGCAATTCTTGTACTCTTGACTAACAAAAAAGCACCAACAATTCTTTTCCCCTCGATAGCGAGGGGATTTTTGTTGAGATTCAACCAGACTTAACATTACTACTCATTTGGCTGATAGCCTTGTTTTTAGGCGGAACCTTGCGAATTTCCGAGTAAAAAGCAGTGGTACTAAAGCCGCCAGCGTGCTTGAAAATGCTAGTGCGCAGCCGCAAATTGGGACTGGCAAACCAGAGACGTTCTTCGGAGTAGGTCATTCCTTGCTCGACAATTAGGGTCAAAGCTAGATCGTCGCCCATGATGTAACGACCAGCAATCAGGCTTTTTTGCAGATTTCCCATTGCCTGTAGCAGCTTGCCAACTTGAGGACGATCGGCATCAGGGATAGGAATAACAAGGGTAGAACCTTTTTGCTTGGCTTTTCCCCAGTCTACCGAGTTATCCCAACTGGCTTTTATTCCTCCCAAAGAAACATTTGGGTTGGTTTTGTGCTGTTGGCAAAGTTTGACCACCTCTGGGTGATCTTGGGAAAGCATTTCAATGGTAATTTCTGATTTGTTATTCTCGAATTTTTCCCGCTCTAGATGGTAACTGGTGCGCTGAGAAAACCACTTGCCTGTACTCAGCTCAAGAAATTCTTTTATATCCATAAAAAAAGGGTCATCTCAATAATTTTCACACAGAATTTCCGGTTTATAAACCTATGCCTGTTGCCAATTTTACCGAAATTGATCGGGGACTGCTTGCTTCACCTGCGATCGCCCGATTGTCTTCAACTTTCTTCTAGACGTTTGAGGGAGAGGGTAGCCGCTTGACGAACCTGGGGATGGCTGTCTTGTGCCAGAAATCTCAGCGCAGAAATACTCTTTTGGCTTTTGAGATTGCCCAAAGCTTCTGCCAAGCGCTGCCGAATCAGCCAATCCTCTGACGAAGCAAAGCGCAAGATTTGCTCGACTGCATCAATGGCTTGAATTTCTCCCAAAGCGGCGATCGCCGCCTGCTGCAATACCACTTCCTTGCTCTCTAAAGCCTCCAACAAGACTTGTTTAGCTCGGATATCTTGAAGATTCCCCAAAGATACAGCAGCACTAAAGCGTACCAGCCACTGAGTATCCTCATAAAAAGCCCGTACCAAGGGTTCAAAAGCCCTCGAATCAGCCAAGTAGCCCAAAGCACCAGCGGCATCGGCGCGAATCCCGTAGTCCGGATCGGTTTCTAGCAGATTTACCAAAATAGGATAGCATTCCTCGGTCGGTTTGAGTCCTAGAGCAAAGATTGCCATTGAGCGCACTGGTAACATCTCATCATCTAACACTTTTTTAATCAAGGGAACAGCATCTTCGGCTGGCATTTCCCGCAGAGAGACTAAGGCTAAGAGGCGATCGCGGGAGTTGGGACTTTCTAGTTGGGCAGAAATTTGCTCTAAACTCAGTTGGCTCATATATTTTAAAATATTTCTTAATAATCCTTTTAAGATACCGCACTCTGTTTCCAGGAACGAACTCCTCACGCTCCTATATTTTCGATCAATCTAAAATTGTTCGATATCTTTCCCAGATTTGCAAATCCTCTGGACGGTCAACATCATTGAGTAGAGCAAGGTAATGAACGCTCAAATCTAACTTCTGAGCAATGCTTTTAGTTTTTGCCAGCACTTCCGATGTTCCCCAAGGAATACCCGTAAACAATTCTGGAATTAAACGACTCAGACCAATCAAATAATAGCCTCCATCCTGCGCTGGTCCTAAAATTAAATCATGTCGGTCTAGTGCATCAAACGCTTCAGCCAAAAGCGCTGCATCCAAATCCGGGCAATCAATGCCAATCGTCACCACTCCAATCATCCCAGCCGCAAAAGATGCTTCAAAGGCTGATTTCATCCGCTGTCCTAAATCTCCCTGATCCTGCTTTCGGTAAACGAGATCGGAACCTAACCACTCTTGCATCAACTGCTGATTGCCACCCGCAAAATGGACTTCAACTGATAAGGAGCGCTCTGTTTGCAGTTTCTTTGCCTCCACCAGGGTATGTTCCGTCATCTGAATCTGAAGCTTGGCTGCACCTTCGGCTCCCAGTTTTGGAATCATGCGGGTCTTGGTTTTTCCTGGTTCTGGATAGCGAGTAAAAATAATTAGGGTTTTGTTGTTGGTTGTTGGTTGTTGGTTGTTTGTCATGCCAAAATTACTGAGAAAAAATCGTCAGCAAAACTGGTCCCAAAAGATAGTGATGACCTAAACATTCTAGACCCGCATCTGTGCCAAATTTCTCTCGTTGTCGGCGGCTGTAGAATCGCAGACCGCCAGGGAAAAATGAGTAGTAGCTGGGATTTATATCTGGTATAACGTAATCAGCCAAGTAGAAACGACCCTTGGGTCGTAGTACCCGACTGACTTCTGAGAAAACCTGCTTGGGGTTGGGATAATGCAGGAAGCTGATAGTGTTAAAAATTGCATCAAATTGACCATCAGCAAAGGGAAGAGACTCCACATTCCCTTTGATATAGATTAGTCGAGTCCCATATTGGTTGCGCTGTCGCGCTTGACCGAGCATTTCCCTAGATAGGTCTAACCCTGTACCTTGGAGGGTGGGAAATTGGGCTGCAAGGCGATTTAAGAGGCGACCAGTGCCACAGCCAAGATCCAGGACATTGGGCTGGTCGGGCAGTTCTACGTACTCTAGCAGCCGCTTGTGAACTGCTTGATAAAATACCGTAGTGAATAGGAAATCGTAGCTTGGTGCCCAGCGATCGAAAAACTTTTCCTTGTTCCTAAAAGTATCTTGAGTCATGGGGATTTTGTGCTTAACTTTCGAGCCAACCTTTTTTTGTGCGATCACCTTGTCAATGCCTCTATATTCCATTTTGCTACTGCTGAAAATGACTGGTAGCATCATGGAGATGCTTAATTAAGGTTGCCTGGGGGAGGGAACCTTTGATGTAACTTTAAGGTAAGATTTGGTCAGTTTGCCAGTGACGGTAAACGTAATAATCTAGAGCCTGTAGCTGTCCACGCAGTTGTTTGAAGGCACGCTTGTAACTGCCCACGGAATTGCCGTAGTGTCAGATTAGTTCTAATAACTGGGAAAGTCGGCGATCGCCCCGAGAAATTCAAGCCTAAATCACTTACCAATTATAGCTTTCTGGTCGAAAGTCAGTGCCGCGCGATCGCATCGCGATCACATCTTTAGTGAGACGATAGCGCGATCACGATGGGGAAGTGTTCAGTCAGCTTCGATAGAATGATATCCTGAAAGTTTCTTGACAGTATGACTATTAGGTCTGTTATCCAAAAAGTTTCTAGCTATCATCGGAGAATATAGGGAAAGTTTCTTGATATCATCCTTGATAGGTTGGATATACAGAAAAATTCTGTGATTTATCCCATATAGGTTGACTATACGGAAAGTTTCGGTCTAATAAATAGTTAGGCAGGTCAAGGATAAGCATGAGATACGATACATACTCACTAAAAAAAATATTGACAGATCTGACGAATAAATTCCAAGGCATCAATGACATCTATCTTTTTGGGTCACGCCTGCACCGTACTAGGAGTACGAGATCAGATGTAGATCTTTTGATTTCAGCTGATTATTCGGTGGTTGCTGAAGATGTTAGAGACTTTGCTCTCTCTGAGTGTAAGGCTCTAGATTTTTTTATGATAGACGGAGGTGTAGCAACTAGTTGCGCCAATGG
>JAAUYK010146550.1_pt1 | contig 14115 bp, 11 predicted proteins | sample 7278021 | NCBI WGS metagenome assembly JAAUYK01 (sample SAMN14350223, study PRJNA611818) | marine sediment metagenome | isolation source: surface marine sediment (1.8m) | place: French Polynesia: Moorea | collected 2018-08
GATGTGGTCTGAGCTCTGGGCGGTGCTGCTCGGTGCGAGCCTGGTCGCGGCGCCCGCGGTCGCACAGGAGACGGAGATGCCGGAGACGCTCCCGTCGCCGGTCGAGGCGTCTCGGCCGATCCCCGTCGAGCTGATGGTCACCCACCTCTCCAACCAGGAAGGGGGCGTGGACGTCCCGGCCCAGCGCCTCGACGAGGAGCTGCGCGACCAGTTCCGCTACCGAAGCATCAAGGTGATCCAGAAGCGGCGGGTGGTCCTCAAGATGGACGAGGTCGGCAGCATGGAGCTGCCGGACGGACGCCGGGTGCTGGTGCGGCCGATGCATCACAGCGAGGACGGCGTCCTGATGGCGGTCGAGGTGGAGCGCTCGGTCAAGGCCGACGTCCGCGTGAGGAACAATCACCTGGTGGTGATCGGCGCCGAGCGGTACGAGGGCGGCAAGCTCATCATCTCTCTCGAGCCCGATCTCGAGGAGCCCGAGTGAGCGCCGGCACCCCCATCCCCGGCCCGGTGGGTGCGACGGGTTTCGTCCCCCGTGGGGAATTCGGTTTCCTCGCAAAATTCTTCGACACCTTCCGGCCTGGCTCGCCACATAGGGTGTAGACAGCCAAATATCCCCTTCCCAGGGAGGCCCGGAGCCGAAAGGCTTCGGGCCATTCCTGCTTCTGGGGGCGCTGGGGGCCGATTTGCCTCCAGGTCCCTGGCCGCGGCCGGTTCCTGGGAACGAGCCTCGGCCCGGACCCGGCGCGTCGCGGCTCGCGACTTCGCGCCTGGCTGGATCGAGGCCTCAGGAGGGCGGGGGCGTGAGCACGTTGAGGCTGAAGTAGTCGTCCCCGTCGGTCCAGCGGTCGCGCACCTGGAGACCGGCCTCGGCCGCCAGCCGGTCGATCTCTCCGGGCGAGTACTTGTAGGAGTCCTCGGTGTGGATGGCCTCGCCCGCTTCGAAGCGCACCACCACGCCCAGGTTCCTCACCGCCACCTCCTGGCTGCGACGGCTCACCAGGCCGAGCTCGACCCGGCCCTCGTGCTCGTGATAGGTGGCGCGATGCTCGAAGGCGTCGACGTCGAACTCGCCCGCCAGCTCCCGATTGATTCGAGACAGCAGGTTCAGGTTGAAGCGGGCCGTCACGCCCGAGGCGTCGTCGTAGGCCCGTTCGAGCACTTCCCGGTCCTTGCGCAGGTCTACGCCGAGCAGCAGGTGGTCGTCGGGGTTCATCGCATCTCCGATGCGACCCACGAAGCGCGCTGCGTGCGCCCGCGAGAAGTTCCCGACGTTCGAACCGAGCCAGGCGATCAGCTTCGGGCGGTCGGTCTCGTCGTGGAGCTCCTTCAGGCCCTCGTCGTACTCGGCCGCGATCGCCTGGACCTCGAGATGCTCGTAGTCCTTCAGCAGCTCTCGCGCGGTCTGGTCCAACATGCTCCGCGAGATGTCGACGGGCACGTAGCGGAGCGAGCCGTGGCGTCCCAGGAAGGCCTCGATCAGCAGCCGCGTCTTGACCGAGCTGCCGCTGCCGAGCTCGGCGAGTGCTGCGGGTCTGTCGAAGGGCTTGGCGATCTCGTCCGCTCGGTCCTCGAGGATCCGGCGCTCGCTGCGGGTGACGTAGTACTCCGGAAGCTCGCAGATGTCCTCGAACAGATGGGAGCCGGCCTCGTCGTAGAGGAACCTGCAGGGCAGGCTCTTGGGCATCCGTCCGAGCCCGTTGGCCACCTCCTCGGCGAACTGCTCCCGATGGTCCTGCGGATCGCTCTCGAGGAGCGTGTAGCGTGAGGTCGGTCGTGAGCGATGCATCGGGGAGCCCGCGAGACTGTTGCGTATCCGCCGTCGGGTGCAACGCGGGTGGAATCGCACCCGGATCGCGTCGTTGCTCCCGGACCCACTTGCGATCTGTCACTCTGTCCGACACGACGCCATGAACGGGATGCCGCGCGGAGTGAGGGAGCCCAGGGGAGCGAGCCGCGACGATTCCGCGGCGGAGAAGGGGGGCGGCTCGGGATCCCCCGCGTCGATTCGAAGCCGGGAGGGCAGGCTCATCTGCGCTCTCGTCGCGGCCGCGGGTCTTCGCACGCTGCTGCTCGCCCTCGCATTCCCGTTCTTCGCGAACGTGGACGAGCATCGACACGTCGACATGGCGCTCAAGTACGCGCGTGGCTACGTGCCGCGACCGGGAGACGACGCCTACGAGCCCGCCATGGGAGCGCTACTGGCCGTCTACGGTTCTCCCGAGTACCACGCGGAGGGTCGGTCCGACCGGGCGGTGGCGCCACCGGTCTGGGAGGCGCCGCCCTCGGTGCTGGTCGATCGCGTGCGCCGCAACGAGCAGCTCCTGTCCCGCGGTCCGAATCTCGAGGCCTTCCAATCGCCCGGCTACTACGCGCCCGCCGGCGCCTGGCTGGCATTGGGCCGGATGCTCGGGCTCGGACCCGGCCGCGATCTGTACTGGCTACGGGCACTCAATGCCGTTGCGGCCGCCGCGCTCGTATTGGCCAGCTGGTCGTTGCTGCGCGAGCCGTATCGGGAGGAGCCGCTCGTGCGGCTCGGCGTCCCGATCCTGCTCGCCTGCTTCCCGCTCGACACCCTCTACTACGCGACGAGCGACGCGCTGTCGCCGCTGACAGCGGGCCTCTGCTTTCTGCTGACGGCGCGGCTCGCGAGCCAGCCCGATCGCGGAGCGGCGGCCTACGCGGCCGTGGGTGCCCTGGCCGCCGCGGCCGTCCTCGTCAAGTACACGAACATCGCCGTGCTGGTTCCGCTGGCCGTTGTGTCCGTTCGTCTCGCCCTGCGCCATCCGGAGCTCGGCCGCCGACTGTTGTGGCTCTGGGGTGTGGGAGGGCTCCCCATCGGGCTCTGGCTGCTGCGCAATCTGCTCCTGTTCGGCTCGCTCACCGCGACCGAGCGCAAGCTGGAGATCATGGGCTGGGGACGAAAGCCCTTCGCCGAGTGGGGAGATCATCCGCTGTTCACCGCATCGGGTCTCGCGACCTTCGTCCGAGATCTGGTGCCGCTGTTCTGGCGCGGCGAGCTGGTCTGGCATCGAGAGGTCCTGGCCTGGCCTCCGGCCGACGCGCTGTACCTGATCTCGACGCTGCTCTTCTGCGTCCTGGCGGCATTCGGGCTGCGCGCGCGTCGGGCCGCGGACGCGCGCCGCACCGAGGCACTCGGGCTCGCCGCCACGCTGGCCGGTGTCGGCGTCCTCGCGCTCCTGTCCCTGATGTTCGTCTTCCACGAGCGGAGCAACCCCCCGGCGCACCATCCCTACTTCGTTCACGGCCGCCTCGCTTCGGGCGTACTCGTACCCTTCCTGCTGCTCTACGTGCGCGGGATCGCGGTGGCGACTCGGGCGCTGCCGCCTCGCGCGGCCGCGGTCGCGGGCTGGGCCACGCTGCTCCTCGTCGCGGGGGTCGCTCTGTGCTCGGAGCTCGCGCTGAGCCGCCCCGTCTTCGCGAGCCCCTACAACTACTTCCACCTGCCCGACTGAGCGCGGCAGCGCGGGCGGAGCGGGGAACGATCGCCCCCCGGACGCTCTGGACGACCTCAGTAGCGCGGAACCGAGGGATCGATCTCCAGCGACCAGGCGTCGATCCCGCCCACGACGTTGTGGACGTTGGTGAAGCCGAGTCCCGCGAAGTGCTCCGCGGCCGCCTGGCTCCGGCCTCCGTGATGACAGTGGAAGACCAGCATGGTGTCTCGCGGCAGTCCCTCGAGCCTTCGCGCCTGCGCGGGATCGATCAGCGTCGAGCCCTCGATGTGCGCGGTGGCGCGCTCCTCGGGGGTGCGCACGTCCAGCAGCTCGAACGGCTCCCCGGCATCGAGCCGCTGCTTCAGGTCTCGAACCGTCATCGCCTGCACGGCGTTCGGCGCGTTGGGCAGCCTCACCTGGAACGCCGCGCCCTGTCCACTGCGTACCAGGTCGATGCGGATGCCCTCGGCCCGCTGTGCACTCAGCGGATCCATCCACAGCTCGATGCCCTCGGCCTCCGCCCGCAGGGCACCCGGCTCCGGAGGGCCCAGTACGAGCCGGGAGCGGTAGCGCGCGTCCACCATCAGGATCAGACGCTGATCCTGCGTCGCCTGGCTCGTGGCCTGCTGGAGGGCCTCGGCGGCGGCCGGCGTCAGCGTCACGGCCGGCGCCTTCGCGCAGCCGCGCTCGACACCGAGCGCCTCGTGCAGCTCGCCGCTGCCGAAGCCTTCCTCGATGATGTCGCAGCCTCCCACGAACTCGCCGCGAACGTAGAGCTGCGGAATCGTGGGCCAGCTCGAGTACTCCTTGACGCCCTCGCGGATCGCCTGGTCGGAGAGCACGTCGAAGGTGCCGTAGTCCGGGATCAGCCGGTCGAGGATCCCCACCACGCGGGCGGAGAATCCACACTGCGGCGCCTCGGGACTGCCCTTCATGAACAACATCACCTCCTTCGAGGCGATCAGGCTGGCGATGCGATCCCGCGTGGCTTGGTCCAGGCTCATGGCGTCCTCCGGACGCGGAGGCGACTCCGCGCGCGCGTCGAGCATAACGCCACAGGGGCCGCCTGCTACGTTCCGCTCATGCTGCTGCGCCTCGAGGGCGTCGCTCGGCAGATCGGCTCCCGATCTCTGTTCCGGGACGTCAGCTTCCACGTGAACGAGGGCGATCGCATCGGCCTCGTCGGTGCGAACGGGGCCGGCAAGACGACCCTGCTGCGCATCGCGGCCGGCCTCGAGTCGGCGGACGCCGGACGCGTCCTCGTGCCGCGCCCCGTGCGCGTCGCGATGCTGCGGCAGGAGATCGATCCCACGGGGCAGCGCACGCTGCGCGAGGAGGCGGGATCCGCCCTGGCGGAGCTCGACGCGCTCGAAGGCGAGCTCTCGACGCTCGAGGCCGCGATGGGCGAGCGCGGCCGCGCGGGCGAGGAAGTGCCTGCCGAGCTCGCCGAGCGCTACGACCGCTGCCGCGCCGCCTTCGAGTTCGGGGGCGGCTTCGAGCGCGAGGCGCGCGTCGAGCGCGTGCTCTCCGGACTGGGCTTCGATGCGGAATCGCTCGAGCGACCGCTCTCCGCCTTCAGCGGCGGCTGGCTCATGCGCGTGGAGCTCGCAAAGCTGCTGCTCTCGGCGCCGGACGTGCTGCTCCTCGACGAGCCCACGAACCACCTCGACCTCCCCTCGATCCAGTGGTTCGAGGAGACCCTCGGCGAGTACCGGGGCGGCGTGCTGCTCGTCTCGCACGATCGCACCTTCCTGCGCCGGCACGCCACGCGGGTGGTCGAGCTCGCGGCCGGCAAGGCCTCGGTCTACGACGTCGACTGGGAACGCTACCTCGCGCTGCGCGCCCTGCGGCGCGAGGAGGCGCTCGCGCGCCGGCGCCATCAGGACCGCGAGACCGCCGAGACCGAGCGCTTCATCGAGCGCTTCCGCTACAAGGCCAGCAAGGCGCGCCAGGTCCAGAGCCGGATCAAGGGACTGGAGCGCATGGAGCGGGTCGAGGTGGAGCCGGAGGGCGGGCCATCGCTGCGCCTGGCGATCCCGCCGCCGCCGCGCGCCGGCGAGACCGTCCTGACGCTCGCGGGAATCCACAAGGCCTACGGCGAGCACGTCGTCTACGAGGGCGTCGACTTCTCGCTCCGCCGCGGGGAACGCGTGGCACTCGCCGGTGCGAACGGGGCCGGAAAGTCCACCCTGCTGCGCATCGCCGCCGGCGCGCTGGACTGCGATCGGGGCGAACGCCGCGTGGGTCACAACGTCCGCGCGGCCTTCTTCGCTCAGCATCAGCTCGAAGCCATGGATCCGAATCGCAGCGCGCTCGAGGAGCTGGCCTCGATCGCCCGCACCGAGGACGTCCCTCGCCTGCGCGGACAGCTGGGGGCCTTCCTGTTCAGCGGTGACGACGTCGACAAGAAGGTCTCCGTGCTCTCCGGCGGGGAGAAGGCGCGCCTCGCCCTGGCGAAGCTGCTGCTCCGCCCCGCCAACCTCCTGGTCCTGGACGAGCCCACCAATCACCTGGACCTCTCGGCTCGCGAGGTGCTGGAGGGGGCGCTGCGAGGCTACGAGGGCACGCTGCTCTTCATCTCCCACGATCGCGCCTTCATCAACGCGCTGGCGACGCGGGTCGTCGAGACGCGCAACGGCGAGCTCGTGAGCCATCCGGGAAACTACGACGACTATCTGCGCTCGCTGCGTGGGGACGCACCGGGGAGCCCTCCGTTGCCGGTCCGTCCCCAGGAAGGGGAGGGCGCGCGGGTCGCCGCCAAGCGCGAGCGCATGGAGGCCCGGGAGCGCGCCCGGGAGCGGACCCGGGCGCTCTCGCGTGCGAAGAAACGTCTGGCCGCGCTGGAGCGGGAGATCCACGACATCGAGGAGCGTCAGCAGACGCTGACCGCACGTCTCGCGGACCCGGAGGTGTATCGCGACGGCGAGGCCGTGCGGAGCGTCGAATCGGAGCGCACCGTTCTGCGCGCCGAGCTGGAGACGCGTTTCGCCGAGTGGGAGTCGCTCGCCCAGGAGGTCGAGGCGGCGGAGGCGGGCTGAGGGCCCCGCGGATCCCCGCGGCGGCGCCCGCCGGGGCCGGCCCGACGGACGGCGGGGGCCGCGTCACTGGCCTACGCTCGGCGCGACACGTCCAAGGGAGCCCGCCATGCCCGAATTCTGTACTGCCGAGCGCGACGGACGGATCCTCACCGTCACCATGAGCCGTCCGGAGGTGATGAACGCGCTCCACCCGCCGGCCAATGCGGAGCTCGCGAAGCTGTTCGACGAGTTCGCCGCCGATCCGGAGCTGTGGGTCGCGATCATCACGGGAGCGGGAGATCGCGCGTTCAGTGCGGGCAACGATCTCAAGTACACCGCGCAGGCCGAGGGTCGAGTCGAGATCGCGCCCACCGGGTTCGCAGGCCTCACGTCGCGCTTCGATCTGTTCAAGCCGGTCATCGCAGCCGTGAACGGCGTGGCGATGGGCGGCGGCTTCGAGATCGCGCTGGCCTGCGATCTCATCGTCGCGGCCGAGCGCGCCGTGTTCGCCGTGCCGGAGCCGCGCGTCGGACTCGCGGCGCTGGCCGGAGGCATGCACCGCCTGCCCCGCGCGATCCCGCTCAAGCACGCGATGGGCCTGCTCCTCACCGGGCGACGCGTGTCGGCCGAGGAGGGCCAGCGACTCGGATTCGTGAACGAGGTGGTGCCGAACGACCGCTTGATGATGGCGGCGCGTCGCTGGGCCGAGCAGATCGTCGAGTGCGCCCCGCTCTCGGTGCGCGCCTCGAAGCAGTGCGCGCTGGAAGGGCTCGGCAAGGCTGGCCTCGAGGAGGCCATGAGCGCGCGCTACGACCAGCTCGTCGCCATGTTGAAGAGCGAGGACTTCCTGGAGGGTCCGCGGGCGTTCGCGGAGAAGCGCCCTCCTCGCTGGAAGGGTCGGTAGCTGGAACGTCGGCGAATCCGCTCCGTGGGCGACCCGCCGCACGCGTCCGACGCAGCGGACGGGGAGGACGCCGTGGCGCTCCGTGCGGCCCGCCATCCCGAGCGACTCGAGGAGTGGTTTCTGGTCCTCGCGTCCCAGGGCATCGCGGCGCAGGTGCGACGCGTCGACGCCGAGTTCGCCCTGGAGGTGGCCGAGGCCGATGCCGAGCGCGCTCGCGAAGCGATCGATCGCTACGAGCGCGAGAATCCGCCAGCCGAGGTGCCGGCGCGCCCGGGCCTCGCCGCGGCCGGCACCGCGGCGGGCGACGCCTCCCCGGGTGTGTGGGCGGCGCTCGGGCTCCTGGCCTTCTTCGCCGTCACCGGTCCGCGTCGGGCCGCGGTGCGCTGGTTCGACGCGGGCAGCGCCGATGCGGCCCGCATTCTCGACGGCGAGCTGTGGCGCACCGTGACCGCGTTGACCCTGCACGCGGATCTCCTCCACGCGGCGTCGAACGCCCTGTTCGGCGCCATCTTCTTCGCCGCCGCCTGTCACCTGCTGGGATCCGGACTCGCGCTGCTGCTCGTCCTGCTGGCGGGGGCCGGGGGGAACCTGGTGAACGCTTCGTTCCACGGGACGGCGCACGTCTCGGTCGGGGCTTCGACCGCCGTGTTCGGGGCCGTGGGGCTGCTCGGTGGAGCGGGGGTCGTGCGTCGACGTCGAGGCGGCGCGCGCGGCCGTCGCGCCTGGACGCCCGTCGCAGCCGGCCTCGGCATCCTGGCGATGCTGGGCGCCAGTGAGCGGACCGACCTGTGGGCCCACCTCTTCGGTCTCGGCGCGGGAGGCGTGCTGGGTCTGGCCTGTGCGGTTCGCCTCGAAGCGCCGCCGCGCCGCGGCGTCCAGGCTCTGCTCGGCGCCCTGGCGGCGCTGGCGCTGCTCTACTGCTGGGCGGTGGCGCTGGACGCCACCCCCTCCTGAGCGCGGCGGCAAGCGCTCTGCCATGCTCGGGTGGCGGTGCATGCCCTGAAGATCGCCTTCGTGATCGCGCAGCTCGATCCCGCGCGGGGCGGCGTGGAGCGCTACGCCTCGGGACTGGCGGCCGCGCTCGCGCGAAGCGGACACGACGTGACGGTGTTCAGCGAGGCGTTTCGCGATCTCCCGGACGCCGTGCACGCCGAGCGCGTCGGCTCCGGGCGCGGGCCGCGCAGCACGCGCCCTCTCCGCTTCGACGCTGCCGCCCGCGAGCGCCTCGGCGATCTCTCGCGCTGGGACGTGGTGCAGGGCTTCGGGCCCACGACGGTCCACACCGTGCACCGCGCGGGAGGCGGGACCCACGGCGCCTACCTGCGCGCCATGGGACGCGTCTGGCCCGTCTGGCGCCGGGGCTGGGAGCGGATCCGGCTGCGCAATCGGATCCGCATCGAGACCGAGCGCCGGATCTACCGCGACCCCGCCCTGCGCTGCATCGCGAACAGTGAGAAGACGCGGCGCGAGGTGTGTCGGGACTACGCTGTCCCGGCCGAGCGCATCGAGGTGATCCACAATGGCGTCGACGTCGAGGCCTTCTCGCCCGAGCGCCGGGTCGCGGCACGCGTCGCGGCGCGGGATCGCTTCGGTCTCGGTCCGGAGGCGTTCGCGCTCGCCTTCGTCGGCACCGGGTTCGCGCGCAAGGGGCTGCGCCACGCCATCGAGATGCTCGCTCGGCTGCGCGCGCTGAAGGCGCCGGGCGTGCTCCTGGTGGCCGGACGCGGCGCCACGGCGCCGTGGAGGCGACTGGCCTCGCGGCTGGGCGTGGAGTACGCCGTGCGCTTCCTCGGACCGGTTCGAGACGTGCTCGACGTCTACGCGGCCGCCGACGTCTTCGTGCTGCCCTCGCTCTACGAGCCCTTCGGGATCGCGCCGCTCGAGGCGCTGGCGTGCGGGCTGCCCGTCCTGCTGTCGCGGGACTGCGGAGTGAGCGAGCTGCTGGAGGACGGCCGGGAGGGACGGCTCCTCGCGCGCCCGCAGGACGTCGGCGGGGGAGCCGCGTTTCTCGCGGCGCTGGCGGACGATCCGGCAGCGCGGGAGGCCTACGGGGCTCGGGCCCGCCGGACGGCACGGCTCCAGGACCTCGACGCGCATGCCGCGCGCGTCCTCGAGGTGTACCGCTCCCTGTCGGGGCAGGGGGGCGCGTGAGGCTCCTGATGCTGGTCCAGGGAATGGACGCGGTGGCGACCCGTTACAGGGCGCTCGCCTACCGGCCCTACCTCGAGGAGCGCGGCTGGCGCGTCGAGATCCTTCCCCACGACTCGTCCCCGCGTGGCCGACTCGTCGCGATCCGTCGCGCGCGCGCCGCCGATCTGGTCTTCGTCCAGAAGAAGCGCCTGCCCGGGTGGCAGCTCCGCGCGATGAAGGGGGCTGGCGCGCGGCTCGTCTACGACCTGGACGACGCCGTGATGCTGCGCAGCTCCCGGCACGCGGCGCGGCGCTCCGCGACCCGCGAGCGGCGCTTCGAGACCGTCCTGCGCTTCGCCGATCTGGTCCTGGCGGGCAACCGCTACCTGGCCGACCTGGCACGCCGCCCCGGGACGGCTGTCGCCGTGCAGCCTCTCCCCTTCGACGTGGCGCGGCTTCCCGTGCACGCAGCCCAGGAGCCCGCGACGGATCCGCGTGGCCACGAGCTGGTGCTCGGCTGGATCGGTGGGCGCAAGTCGCTGCCCTTCCTGCGCGAGCTGTCGCCGGTACTGGAGCGGATCGGCGCCCGACATCCGAACGTGTCGCTCCGGGTCGTCTGCGACACCGCCTTCGCCCTCGAGAGGATGCGGCTCGAGCCACGGCGCTGGAGCCTCGCTTCCGAAGGCGACGAGGTCGCGGCCTTCGACGTGGGACTCGCGCCGTTGCCGGACGACGCCTGGGCGCGCGGCAAGTGCGGGACGAAGCTGCTGCAGTACTTCTGCGCCGCGCTCCCGACGGTGGCGAGTCCCGTGGGAGTCCACGCGGAGATCGTCGAAGACGGGCGCAACGGGCTGCTGGCCGGCGACCACGGGGCCTGGGAGGCGGCGCTCGAGCAGCTGATCGCGGACGCCCGTCTGCGCGCGCGCCTCGGCGCGGCGGGCCGCGCCTACGCGGAGCGATACCACGACATCGCACGGCTGGCACCGCGCTTCGAGGCGCAGCTTCGACGCGCGCTGGGCCGGCTACCAGAGGCGTCGTGCGCCTGACCTTCGTGCTCGCCCAGGCCAACCTGTCGGGCGGGTCGCGCGTGGTCGCGACCTACGCGGACGCGCTCGCGCGCCGCGGTCACGCGGTGACGGTGGTCTCGACGCCGCGCCGCCCGCCGACCCGATGGCGCCGTCTGCGCGCCCGGCTCAAGGGCGAGCCGGCGCCCGGGCCGAGGGCCTCCCACTTCGACGGCCTGGACCTGGATCACCGCGTCCTCGATGCGGCGCGCCCCGTGACCGGCGCGGACCTCCCCGACGCGGATGCGGTGATCGCCACCTGGTGGCGCACGGCGGAGTGGGTGGCGCAGCTGCCCGACGCCAAGGGCGTCAAGCTCCACTTCGTCCAACACCACGAGGTCCACGCCGGGCGTCCGCTCGAGCGGGTCCGCGCCAGCTATCGGCTGCCGCTTCGCAAGCTCGCCGTCTCGCGCTGGCTCGTCGACGTACTCGCCAGCGAATACGGGGAGCGGGACGTCGCCCTGGTGCCGAACGGCGTCGACACGCGGCACTTCGATGCGCCGCTCCGCGGGCGCGCGACGCCCTTCGGAGTCGGCTTCGTCTACGCGACCGCCGGCTTCAAGGGCTGCGAGGTGGCCCTGGACGCCCTTGCACGGGCCCGACGCAGCCTTCCGGACCTGCGGGTCGTCTGCTTCGGGAGCGATCCGCTCGCGCGCCGGCTTCCGCTTCCCGCCGGCGCGCACTTCGCCCACCAGCCCGCGCAGGCCGAGATCCCGAGCCTCTACGCCTCCTGCGACGCCTGGCTCCTGCCCAGCCATCGCGAGGGCTTCGGGCTGCCGCTGCTCGAAGCCATGGCGTGCCGCACGCCGGTGATCGCCACCGAGACCGGGGCCGCGCCGGATCTCGTGGATGGTGCCAACGGGATCCTGGTGCCGGCCGGCGACCCGGAGGCGCTCGCCGGGGGCATCGCGCGGCTCGCGGCGCTCCCCGATGGCGCCTGGCGCGCCATGTCGACCGCGGCGCGCCAGACGGCTCTCGCGCATCCCTGGGAGGTGGCGACGGACCGTCTGGAGGGGGTGCTGCGCGACTGCGTGGAGCAGGGGGCGTGACGGGTCCCCTCCCGGCGCGGCAGCCCGGGCAGGGCCGGACCCCACAGACGAAAACGGGTCGCACCCGGGAGGTGCGACCCGCTTCGCTTGGGAAGGGGATGTCTGTTGTACTGAGGGAGTGGCCATCGGGCCGGGTCAGGTGACGGATTTTCTTCGGGCCCACTGGAATTTTCTTGTCTCCGCGTTCCGGGGCCCGTCAGTCTCGGGATCCGCCAGTCTCGGGATCCGCCAATTTCGGGGCCCGCTGGATGGGAGCGCGTCGTTTGCTTTGCCCCGCGGGGCACGAAGGAGGGGAGGAGCTCCGTGAGTCAGATCGCGTTCGAGAACGCCGCCGTGCTGGATCCGGACGCAGGGACGCTCCAGCCGGGCCTCGCCGTCCTGGTGGAGGACGACCGCATCGTCGAGGTGGGGTCCGACACCCTGGGGGGCCCCGAGACCCGACGCATCGACCTCGATGGGCGGACCCTGATGCCCGGCCTGATCGACGCGCACGTCCACGCCGTCATCACGAGCATGAACCTGGCGGCGCTCGACCAGAAGCCCGCGACGCTGGTGGCCCTGGAGGCACGCGCCGTCCTCGAGCGCATGCTCCGCCGGGGCTTCACCAGCGTTCGAGACGCGGGCGGGGCGGACTGGGGACTCGCCCAGGCGGTCGAGCGGGGGCTCGTGGAGGGCCCGCGCCTGTTCTATGCCGGCCGGGTCCTCAGCCAGACCGGCGGCCACGGTGACTTCCGGCCACGCAGCGATGGCCAGGAGCTGTGTGCCTGCCGTGTCTACTCGAACGGCTTCTCCCACGTGGCCGACGGCGTACCGGCCGTGCGGCGCGCCGCGCGCGAAGAGCTGCGCCGGGGCGCCCACCAGGTGAAGATCATGGCGTCCGGGGGGGTGGCTTCGCCCACCGACCCGGTCTGGAACGTGCAGTACTCGCAGGAGGAGATGCGCGCCATCGTCGAGGAGGCGCAGGGCTGGCGGACCTACGCGATGGCCCATGCCTACACCCCCGAGGCGATCCGCCGGGCCGTGGAAGCGGGCGTGCGGACCATCGAGCACGGCAACCTGATCGACCGGGACACGGCTGCGTCGATGGCGGAGCGCGGCGTCTTCCTCGTGCCCACCCTCGTGACCTACTACGCCATCGAGGAGTTCGGCCGCGCGCTGGGCTTCCCGGAGGTGAGCCTGCGCAAGCTCGGCGACGTGCTCGACGCGGGGCTCGGCTCGCTCGAGATCTGTCGCGACGCCGGCGTGGAGATGGGGTTCGGGACGGACCTGCTCGGCGAGACCCACGACCAGCAGAGCCGCGAGCTCGAGATCCGCGCCAAGGTGCTGCCCGCCGCAGAGATCCTGCGTTCTGCCACCATCGTGAACGCGAAGATCCTGGATCGCAGCGGCGAGCTGGGGGTGATCGCGCCGGGCGCCTACGCGGACCTGCTGGTCGTGGACGGGAATCCTCTCGAGGATCTCTCGGTACTCGGTGGCCAGGGCGAGCAGCTCGCCGCGGTCGTCAAGGGAGGGCGCTTCGTCGTCGATCGCCTGGACGTCGATCTCCCGCGCTCCCACTGAGCCGCTCGTACTCGCGCGGCAGGTATCCCAGTACGTAGGTGCTTCCCACGCGCAGCAGCGGGACGTCCGACATCCCGGTGACCCGCTCGAGCTCCTGGCGGGCACCGGAGTCCGAGTGAACGTCCCGAATCCGGTAGCGGACCCCGATTTCATCCAGGTGTTGCCGAGCACGCTCGCACGGCGCACAGCCGCTCACGCTGAACAGCACGACCCCGTCGCGGGCCGCGGGTGCCCCGATGCGGTCCCGGTCCGCCCCCACGGACGCACGGCCGCCGAGGGGACCGGGCTCGGCCCCGCGAACGGCCCCCTTGCCTCCCGTCACCTTCTCGGCGCGATGCCGGAACGCGGGCGGCACCGCATCCAGTCCCTCGGCCAGCCGCACGACACCGCTGCCGTCGGAGTACCGGTAGACCGGGAGCGACCGGGCGGCAAAGGCCGCGGGCGGGTCGCCCACGCGCATGGTCTCGCCGCCGCTCACGAGCTCGATGCGTTCCCTCCGCTCCGCGGCACGCGCGGACTCGGCGGAGGCCGGGCGGGACGGGGGAGCGGGTGTCGGCCCGGCGGATCGGGGCGCTGCCGCGGCGGAAGCGCCGGGCGTCGGTGCCGGGACGTCTCCGGGCTCCGGAGCCAGGGCGACGAAGCCGGCGAGGAGGGCCAGCACGATCAGGGCGAGGAGGGTCTTCACGCAGGCACGCATCGGCCGTCCGCGGGCGGTCGTTGAATGCGCCTCGGCCCCCTTGGCCGTGTTGGCGCGCGGGGGCAGACTCGGGGGGTATGGCGCCTGCGCCCACGAGAAGCTCGAATCGCGCCCGCGGGCGAGCCGTGGGGGCGCTCGGGATCCTGGGCGCCACCCTGGTCGCGCTGGCCTGGCTCGCGCCGCAACCGGATCGGCCGGAGCCCGCGGATCCGCCGTTTCGCCCTTCGGCTCGCTCC
>JAAUYK010163290.1_pt1 | contig 14114 bp, 15 predicted proteins | sample 7278021 | NCBI WGS metagenome assembly JAAUYK01 (sample SAMN14350223, study PRJNA611818) | marine sediment metagenome | isolation source: surface marine sediment (1.8m) | place: French Polynesia: Moorea | collected 2018-08
CTTCGTAGTTCGTACGCGCAAATCATTTGCTAACTGTGGTTTTAATTTATGGCACTTTCTAATTGCCTACTCGTACATGTGAGTTGTATATACTGTATTACTATAACGTCACGCTAGTTTCAATTCGTCGAGGTGATCCTTCAAATCCTTGATCAGCTTTCTACACACGTTCTGATCCACCTTGAAGAACCTCATGAGTCCGGCCTTCGTGGTGGCCTCGAAGCCATCCAGCTTCGTGGCCAGCTGACCAGCCTTGACAGACACGTCTTGCCACGGTCCCAGGTTGGTGTTCCAGCTTGCCTCGTACTTTGCCATCAGCCCAGCCAACGTCTAGTTTAGAAAATGAGTACTAATTAAGTCTGCTAGCTATCATGCAGAGGCAACCCATTAATAAACTCACCATCAATCTTTCAAAGTAAAAGTCTGCCGTCTCTTGGTCAATGTCCACGCCCGACTGTTCCACTCGCATCTGACCCAGCTCCATTGTCTTGGCCAAGTAGTCGTCGAACATGTCTTGCTGGAAGCAAACAAACGCTGCATGTAGGTATAATACGCATTTGGCACATTGTTGCAGCGGTCACCAAATCTTCTGTTAGCTGGTCTCTAGCTTCGGAGAGCGCGGCTGCCGCGGCGGCGGTGGCCGCGATGGCCACGAAGGCGAACGGGCCGCTCGCAGCCATGGCTCCGATGCTGGCGATTTCCGCGGCTGCGAGTATGGATGCCCGATTAAGCATCTAACTTGACGACAAATATGGCACTTACCAATTAAAGCAGCTGAGAGACGCTCAATTTCTTCTGAGGTGCTGTCAATTTTGCGCAGCAATCGCTTCAAGGTGTCGCCCATGTCTTCGATCTCGGCCGTTCGATTGTACATCTAAATTGCAAGTCTTAAGAATTCGTTCAACGTGTACTAATAGGGTTGTAATTATACCTCGTCCATCGTCTCCATGCTCATGTTCGCGTAGAACGCTCTGAATGACGTCAGCTCGGACTTCATGGCGGACACGCGGCCATGGAAGGCTCCCATCTGGTGCAGGTGATTGGTCACCTAAGAACCAGAGTTTATAGCATTGCCACTGCGGCATGAGAAGAAGACTTAATTTGAACCGACCTCGTCTTTCCCCGACTTTGCTCTGGATGCCATCTCGCCAACGAGGTCGGTGAACAATTTCACACGCTTCTGACTCAACTTCTGTACGGCTGATCTGGCCGACGCAGTGCCCTGAGCTGATTTTTCCTCGATTTTCGCATTGAACTTACTGTTCAGCCTGAAAAAAAGTCGAATGATTCTCCCAGAGTTTCTGGCATGTAGCCCTTTTATCTCGCCTGTTAATGGTGTCCAGGTCTGCAGTTACCCAGTTGGCCATCCGGCCGGTCTTCTTCCTGACTTCCGTGCCGTTGAAGAGTCCGTCATCCTGCCACTGGAAGAGGATGTCGAGGCCGGCGTTGAGCATGGCGTCGGCAGACTCGCGGAATCGCAGCCCGCGCGCGTTCTCGTAGTCCACGTCCAGAGTGAAGGAGGTCGCCGCGGCCGTGGCGAGAGCGGTTAGAATTACACAACTGCGATTGCACTAACGTTAATATTAAAATCATAAGTAAATTTATTGTGGTCACCTTGCTTTCCAGTCCATTTTACATAGAGCTTTGGGACAAACGATGCTGTAGCGCAACGATAAAGCGACCGACTGAGCAAATGCGCATCCTGTCGATTGGTTCTAGAGCGACTCGGAAGAACCGGGAATTTCCAGCGGCCGGAGTTCCAGGCTGCATGGCATAAACTATAGACAGCGCAGTGGCTCTACGCGCATATCGCATTAGGGTATAATAAGAACCAATGGTAAAGCTTTATTAATCTTATAAACACGAATATACATTTTTTAGCGCGACTTCATCTTGTATTGGACAAAGTTATGCATACAGACAGAGCTAGTAATCAGCAATCGTCCGTCCAGGTAGGCAAATTAAGTTACCTGTCGGACGCGCCTTTGACGTCCGCTGGATTGATTGGATTGCGCTTTTGTGCACACTATATAGTGTTGGCTCGGTGCTTGGCCGTGACAATTAAGGGCAATATGTACCGACCGACTCCGACTCTAACTAGTCTCCTAGCTCTGGCAGGGCAAGAACGAAGGCAAACGGGCCAAGGGGGCGGCGGGCGAGCGGGCAGTCGGACCTGCTGACAGGACAGACAGACCGACAGGTGAGCAACGCAACGTAGTTTGCGTTCGTAGTTGTACGTGGTGCGCGTTGACAGCGAGAGAGCGAGCGAGCGAGCGAGCGACGCGGACGGAGGCGCGAGGCGCACAATCAGCTGCTGCTGCTGCTGCGAAAGAACGAGACGTCGAGCGATTCGGAACGAGGTGGGATGTGAAGATCGAAGGAAGGAAGGATTGAAATAGCGGGCGATATTATTCCGTCCAGTCGCTGCTGACTCATATTGAGTGTTTCAGTCGGCTTATAACCGCTGCTCGATCAAAGCTTCTTTGTCTTGGCCAATGATCCGAAGTCGGTAAAAAAGGAGGAAAAAGGCCGCGGGCATGTCGTCCCCGACGGAGGCTGAGGGGGCGGCGTCGGCGTCGGCCGGCGAGGTCGTGACGCCCAGGTCGAAAAGCGGTCCGCCCAGTCTGTCTGAGGAGGACTTCCAGCGCATGCAAAACACTCTGCTCGAGCTGAAGAACAAAAACTACCAGTTGGAGGAGCAATGCAGGAAGCAGAAGAGCGGTAAATTTAGAGCAATTGCGAAGCGTTTAAATGTGGATCGTAATTATACATAGATGTATTCACTCTCTTTCAGCCCTTGGCGACGCGACGGCGCGCTGCGGCGTCCTCGAGCAGGAGCTGACGCGCGCGCAGAAAACGATCGCCAAGTCGAAGAAGGCCTCAGAGGTTCAGCTCGTGCTCCACGAGAACGAGTCCATGCAGAGGAAGCTGGTCGCGCAAGAGGAGGAGTTCAGGATGCAGAACCAGACACTGCTCACGGAGCTATCCAACGTAAGATTTAACTATGCGGTGTAGGGCCGTCCAGAACGGGCGAAGCGACGGACGTCACGGAGCACGTAGTCGGCGGGTCGCACTTGACGCCGTCCAACTCCAGAAGGATTATCGTGTTCTCTCCTGTCGTGAGCATCGGCGCTGGCACGTAGAGCGTGACCTGCGGGCCGGCGTCGGGCCAGTAGCGGCCCACGTTCACGCCGTTGACGAACGCCACGCCCTTGCTCCAATTGCCCCCGAAATCGAGGAAGGTGTCGGCCGGATCGGAGACAGCGAAAGTCCCCTTCCAAAACGAGCACTTCGTATCGTCCGTCGACACAGGCCTAGTTTCTCTGCTTTTGAACGATCTGGCAAACTTTAGCACCCGCTGGCTGGTTTCGAGATCGAGGGCGTACATCTGCCAGTCGAGGAGCTGGTCGCCGTTCATTGTTACGGCCTCGTCGATGACGCCCTTTCGGTCGTAGTTGGTGAACGCTCCGTATCGAACCCGACCCTGGTTCTCAACCAGAATCCTCAGCCTGTCACCCCTCTCGGCCAAGATGCCGACCTGCGAGACGCCGGTCATCCGACTGAGCAGGCCCTGGAACTGCTCGTTCACAAACACGTGCGCCCTGTCCCGGATTCCCGAGGTGACTTCAAGCCTCGCTGGATTCAGGTACTTTTCCTTTAGGGTTGTTTCGTACACGACGAAGCCGTAGTTTTGCCCAATGTCCTCGAAACTGAGCGGCAGTCTGCTGGATATGGTTCTTGATGACAAGTAGTCCAAGGCTCCGAATAGAGTTGAGATGGGTGTCATCTGTATTGGGCCGAACGGGGCCTTTGTGGAGTTTTTCACCGGCAACTTGGGGTCGGGCAGGTATCTCGTAATGACTTCCTTCAGGATGAAGTACTTGTCTGTCAGGTCGCCTGCCTCACTGATCGGGGCGTTGTAGTCGTAGGACGTGACCACGGGGATATACTCGGTGCCGTTGGGCTGAGAATTGGCGCCGTCCCTGAAGCCGAAATTCGTGCCCCCGTGCGCCATGTACAAGTTCACATTGGCGTCCATGGCCAGCAATTTGTCCACGGTGTCCGCCACACCGCGCGCGCCAACCGTCTTGTGCGGCTCAGACCACCGGTCGAACCAGCCCGGATAGAACTCGGAGTTGACAAGCGGGCCTCGGGGCTCGAACTTTCTAAGGACGTCGAAGTATTGCTCGTAGCGGTCTCCCGGGCCGAAGTCCACGGTCTGGTACACGCCGGGAATCTTGGAGCAATTCAGCATCTGCTCAGAAGGGCCGTCGTTTGCGAACAGCACAGTGTCGTTTCCCAAGTGCCCGACAATGAGGTCTCTCACGTGCGTCATGTAGGCCTTGTCGCAGTTGCCGGTCTGCAGCCCGTACGAGCCGTACTCGTTCTCCACTTGCACCATGATGATCGGACCACCGTTGCCCACAAGCAGATCCTTTAGTCTGGGTAGCAGGTGTCCAAACCACAAGTCCACCCGCTGCACATACGCTTTGTCGGAGGTTCGAATGCGCAGAGGCTTGTCTTTGAGTAGCCAGGCCGGAAGCCCACCCAGGTCCCTCTCCCCGTCAATGTAGGGCCCCGGCCGAAGAATCACGTACAGCCCGTGTCCGTGAGCGATCTTGAGAAATTTGACTACGTCCGCTTGCCCGTCGAAATCATACTCTCCCGGGTGGGGCTCGTGCAGGCTCCAGTCGACGTAGACTTCGACGGCGTTGAAGCCGGCGGCACGCAGCTTCTCCAGCCGGTCGCTCCACAGATCGGGGTGGATTCTGAAGTAGTGCATCGACCCGGACACGTACCTGAAGGGCTCGCCGTCGAGCAAGAACGTGTTCCTATCGTAGTCGATTCGGAACGATCTGCCATCGACGTGGAGTGCGATGAGCAGAAAAGAAAGGAATATCTTTGTAGGAGACATTTTTGGGCGCGAGCGAGTGAATGCGCCGCCGTACGTTGCCTCCACTCTGCTCTACATTTTCTTATCAGTTGCAAACATGTAATCCTGAATACGCCGCCCGCTCGCACACGGCACCGCATTATACGAACGGAGGCCCTTCAATAGACTGGCGTCAGAATGCTTGCATGCACTTGTGAATTATTAAAGAGTCCAATCCATCACGCTATACGTGTAGTACTTTCTTTCCTCTTCCAGCTCGTAACGACCAACGAGAAGATGGAGGCGGAGATAAAGAGCCTCCGAACTCCGGGCACGGAAGACAATAGCGAGGTGGGAGACGCGGCCACCGAGCCGTACAGACCCCTGACGGCCGAACTGACCTCTCTGCGGGAGGAGAACGCCTCGCTGCTAGCCAGACTGAACGACGACCGGGAGGCGGCGCAGAAGGAGCTGGTGGCGCTCAAGCAGAATCTGAGGAGGAGCGCGGATGAAAACGAGGCGCTGCGAAAGCAGCTCCAGCAGCAGCAGCAGTCGATGGCCGCCGCGGGCAAAATGTGAGCGGAGGCGTAGTAGTAAATCATCCCGGCCATAAATTCAAGTTCCTCTTTTCCAGGGTCCCAGATTCGGAGTCGGAATCGGGTCGCAAGTCGCCCGAAATGGTGGCGGTGACTTCGCCCGGAGGCGGGGTCTCCTTCCGAAAACAGCACTCGTTGACGTCTGGCGCGGAATTGTCAGCACTAAAGGGTAAGTCTAGCTCTCTCTCCATGCCTGGATTTTATTTCGAAACGTCAAGGTAAAAGTACCGACATTCATCATGAAACTTTTTTTTGCGTGTTGGCAAATGCTCAAGTCAGGTTCCCTGGTTTTCGTTTTGATACCCATTCAATAATTAAATTTCGCTTATGACATTGGAATGCTCGTCCGCGAGAATGACGATGGGGTCGGCTTCGTCTTCTTCTTGCTCGCGCTGCTCGGCGACGGATAGGACTTGTTCATCCGGCGCAGGTCTTCCCGGGTGATCATCTTGCCCGGTGGGACGGTGGCGCCGCCCCGGGACGACCGGCGCGACCCCGCTGATGTCGACATCAGCGGCGAGTTGGCGGCCGACGAGTTGGGCGTGGACTGTCCGGAGAGGCGGCCGCCCCTCCGCCCCAAGCTGGGGCTGTCGCCGTTGACGCTGCTGCGGGCGGAGCTGAGCCGCGAGCCGGAGTCGGTCCTCACCTGGTGGTGTCTCGACGACCGAGGCTCTGCGGCCGGCGGCTGAGACGGCGGACCGTTCCTGCTTGTTCTCGATGTCGCCGACGGGCGTCCGCCCGTTGCTGAATTGATTCTCCGAGCTGACGCGCCGGACGCATTTGTGGTGCCTCTCGGCGTCGTATTCGCCGAACTCGTTCCTCTCGGCGTGGTGTTCGCTGAGCTTACGCCCGACTTTCGCTTCGGCACCAGCGACGCCCTGTGCTCCTCCTTCCGCAGCGTCTCCGGTGTCGACGAGGCCGACCCTGATGACTTTATAGAGGCCAGGCTCGACTCCCGCCGGTGGTGCGCGCGAGAATTTCCGTTCGACGGGATCATTTCCGAGTTTCGCCTGGGGGTGTCCGGCGTCGTCGACCTCGACGACACCACGGAGAACGTCTGGGAGGATATGGACGGCTTCCTGCCCGCCACCGACGGCGGCCCTCCAGTCGGTCTTGGCAGGGTTGAGCTCCTCGGCGCCGCCCGAGGACTCGACGACGACTTTGAGTCCTTGTTGAGGAAGTTGAGAAATTGCGGAAGACCCATGAGTCCGGCGCCGCTGCCGCGACCCTCCTTCAGCAGGGTGAGAAACTGCTGGAGCATGTCCACGTTTTCGGGGTCGCCGAGCTCTCTGATCTTGTGGACGAGCTTAATCTGGTCCCTGCTCATGTACTCTTTGGTCTCCTTGATCGCTTTCCGTACCTTCTCGTCGTTCTGCGGCAGCAGCTTGGTCTCAGCGAGGCTGGCCAGCATCTGCTTCTTCTTCAGGTGGACGTCGGTGAAGCGGTTGATGGACTCTCCGACAATCTTTTGGTGGAAATTAAGAACGAACCGTAAATTAGCATACTAGGTTATTCTAAAGTGTACGTATGTGGTAGCTTTTTTCACCTGGTCTGTCGTGACCGACTCGAACAGCTGGTAGGCGATGAAGACGCAGTATCCGGCCTTCTTTCTTCCGGGCGTCTTGCTCTTCCTCGACACCGGGTCCAGCCCCTTCCTGCTCATGCACGCCTCCTCGTTCATGATCACCTCCGACTTTGCGGACACGTAGTGGTAGGTGAGGCACTTCTCCAGCTCCCAGGCCAGCTCGTCGTAGTCCACGGCCGAGTCCTTGAGGTCATTAGCCAGGCAGAAGAGGACGACGAAGCCGTCGAAGCGAAACTGGGCCGCGCGGAGCAGCGACTCCACGAACTCGAGGCTGTCCTCGCTCCACGTCTTCGGGTTGCCCGGGTCGAACTCGAGGTTCTCGTCGTGGTCGAGGTTGACCTCCTCGGAGCCCTGCTTCCCCTTCGAGATCCTCTCGACGGCGGTCCGGCCGACGAGAAGGTTCCACACGACGGACTTGTGGATCTTCTGCAGCTTCTTGAGGGCGTGGTCTCCATGCTGGCGCACCTTGTTCGCCTCGTCCTCGTCCAGCTGGACGGCGGTGGCCGCCTTGCCCTTGCTCACCAACACGTTCACTGCGTCCGACCGCTTCTCCGACCTCGGCTGCACAGTCTGAACGGGCTTCAGGCAGAAGCGCGACACACGCCGGCTCTCGCTCGTCTCCTTGTAGTAGACGGAGATCTCGGATTCCTTTGCCAACACCATATTGGCTTAGGACGAGGCTGGAAAGGGAGGAAGGAAGGAAGGAGCAATTTGTTAGGAACCGCCCAACGTTTTTTGCGGCCCGCCCAACCCATCCGAATGACGCCGATGCCTTATCCGCTCAAGAAAGAAAGGGCCGGAAGCTATAGTACTATAGCTTAGCTGTCAGAATGCCGCCCGCGTTCCGAGCATTCATAATTAGCGAAGCGACGAAGGCAATGCAATTATGGCTCTCGGCCGACCGTCCGCAACATGCCCTGAATAGTAGTGTTTTCTCTCCCCATCGTACGATACGACCGCCCCCCAATTTGGCCGTTGCTGCATAAACATTCGCCGTATCCCCCTTTTTGATGGCGTGCGTCCGTTCAGTGGACGATGAGAGAGCAACGTCCTAGAATCCATTAAGCCCCATTCGTGAGCCGCCCGCCCGCCCGCGTTCGCCCTCTTTCCGTACTCTCTCCCCATCAGATGGCAGGGACATGGTGCTATGCATACGCTTTATGGCAGTGCTGCATGGCGGCGGCATGCATGTACGTACTAACGATGAATCTTCCCTCCTTCCGATTACGTCCTCGCCCCTTGAGAGCTCGGCCATGCTCCTCGATACGTCTTTCTGACGCAGTCGTACACGTACAGTAAGCGATTCGAAGTGACGTTTGCCCCGGCTCGACCCCCAATGGCGCTTAATATGACAACTAGTCGTATTATTCTCTCTAGAGAAGCTGCCTCCCGTCGCGAAAGCTTAATGTTTGCGTACCTCCCACCGCTTCCGCATATAAACCGAAAGCGTGCGGTCGGCTAGTTTATGCACATTTCGGTCGGTCGGTTCGCTGCCTATCCATAAAATGGCCTTTAGTCAGGCGAGTGGACATGCGCTTACACGGGTACGTGCAGGCAGCAAATTGAGCGGAAGGAAGGAAGGAAGGAAGGATCGATCCCGCCCCGCTGCTTGGCCCGCTCTAGTTTCCAGGTACTGTACACGTCTGTCCGCGCGGAGTGCGAGACGCGTAACATGTGTTTTTGCGTAGCGCTCTCTTTCTCCTTCCTTCCTTCATTTCCAAGAGCCAGCGCCTTTCGTGACGGCAAGAAAATGGAGTTTTCCCTTATAAGATTTCTGGCAGTGGATATAGCAGTCACGTACCTCTAATTGGTTTTCAAGGAAGTGAAGATTTGCGCACTAGCTATGTAGTGCTCTTCTTGGTTCTTCCGACGCTAATCAAAGTCTATAAACCTTCTATGCGATATTAGTCCACATGATGTTAGCTCTGCGTACTGCGCAGATAGAGCAGCTTCACTTCCATCCGCACCACGCACAAGCTCGGCTTGGTACACCTTTGACGAGACCAGTTGCCCGCCCGAGTTCGCCGACGTACGCCGCTGCTGTTTTGGAACTGACTGGAGGAGAGATAAAATATAGGGCTCTAAAAAGTGGGAGAGAGGGGACTCTTGTACAAGCTAGTAGACTCACCCTGCCCGGCCGGCCATGGATCGAGCCATCCAGTCAGCAAAGAGAAAGCCGAGCGTACGCGCGCGAAGCTTTCGGTTCGGAGACTCACTGACAAAGGGAGCGCCTCCGCCCGCCCGCCCGGCCGCCGAGCGCCCTCTACCCTCTTCCGGCGTTCGAGCGAGCGTCGGTCGCGTCGCCGACTCAAGAATCGAGGACGGACTGCGAAGGAGAGGCCGCGCGACGGAAGATGGTTTGTTCTTCCTGCCAGCCAGCTACCATCTCTGGCTTTCTCCACCTCCATCCTACTAGCTTCTTTCCCCCGCTATATTTTTCACCTTACGCGACCGCGGCTGCTGCTGCCGGCTCCGTCAGTCCGTCGGTTTTTGTATATTCCCTCTGCGTATGACGTGCGTGTGCGGCTTTGAGCACCCTCCCCTCTCCGCTCCTTTTCTTCTTCTCTCCTTTGGTAGAAACGGTGGAAAACAAATGCCGCGCATATTCCATATCTGTCTTCCTTTCTTTTATCCCCCGGCTTTCTAGCCCCTCAGAGATCGAATCTAGCGGTCGTCATTCACCTTTGATTGGATTATCTTTCCGACCGGTCAGACGACATAGGACGTAGTGCGCTATTGCATCTCCTACCGAAATCCCCTTCGTTATATCGACCGGCCGACAGTCGTCGCAGGAAGCGTGGCTCGTTCACCGTCACAGTCGAAAAGAGTTGTCAGAGCGGAAATTTCACCGAGTCCTAGCTGACTCCTGATTATGGTTATCGGAGGATGGAGGGGAGAGAGAGAGAGAGAGGAGAGACTCTGGTTGGCGCGGCGCTTTCACTCTATCGTAACGATCTTCGTTCCCGCGGGGAATGAATAGATGACGGCGGCGTCCATAAACAAGTTTATCCAAAAGTGTCGCTGGCAGCACGAAAGGCGTCGATCGGCCAGATCGTACTTTTTGCGGCGGAATGACAAGACTGATTTCTGTCATCTGTCTCCGAGGAGATCTACAAGAAACTGCTGTTCCAATGTCGTATCAAGTAAATGTCACGCCCGAGGGAGGAAAGGACAGGACAGCAGATCGACGAATTCGAAAGCAGCGGGTGGCGGCGAACTGACTAGTTGGTTTTATAGGAGCAGTCAGACGGACGAGCGCCGACGTACGTCTCGTCTGGTCGTGTCAGAGGAGGGGTTTAACCGAGACGGCGTTTCGTCGTTGAGAAAATCGATACCGCCAGCCATGGAGTTAGAGTGGCTTCCGAGATTGAGCGGTAATAAAAGCATTGCGTTTATGATTTGCTCCGTGGTTCCTTCCTCCGTCTACATATACACGCAACATACAATCAATCGATTTTCCCATTATAAGTCCATTCGCTCGCCCCACGCGGGTGTTTCGATTCTTTGTGTTGCCCGACAAGTGATGAATGCAGTGGTCCCCGAATGGACTCTGCGCTCTCATCTCATCTCTCACTGACCATGAGAACCTTGCAGAGTGGGGATGTATGGACGAGATACGATGCAGATCGCTTCGCAGCACGCAAAAGGGATATATCTGGTCTTTCTCTTTTCTCTCATGCTGAAAACGGTGAGATATTCTGACGGACTTGCTTCTTTCAGAGGAGAACGAAAAGTTGGCGTCTCGCGTGCAATCGATGCAGGAGGAGCAGGACCGGCTGCAGGCGCAGCTGCAGACCGGCTACGACGGATTCAACAGCTTCAAGGAGAAGAAGGCCGAGGAGACGAAGGAGCTGCAGGCAAAAATGGAGGCAATGTCCAATCAGGTAGTCGGATCAGATATAACTTTCACAATCGATAGTGGCGATCGAATTGCCTTCTTCCTCCTCTTCTCACAGCTGGCATCCTACCCGACTCCGGAGAAGTTGGCCTCGGTGGAGGCCGAGCTAAGCTCCTGTCAGGCCGAGTTATCTACGGCGTCGTCCGAGATCTCTGCTTTATCGAGCGAGCGCGACCGGCTCGCCGGAGAGCTGGAGGCGGCGAACGGGAATCTTCGAAGGAGCGAGGCCGTCGCGGAGGAGATGGGGAAAAAGTTGGATGAGGCCACCAAGGTGAGTGGATGGGTGGGTGGGCGCGAAAAAATAAGCCCTCGGTCGGTTCACTCGCCCGTGGTGTTTACGGACTCCCAGCAGACTGAGATTGTGCTGGCGTGATCTTTAGGGCACCTAGAGCAAAAAATCACCTCGCCTTGTATATCAGACCGAGTTCTATCGAGATTGGGAACTTCGGTTAAGCAGACGAGAACAGTTTTCCTAGTTCGAAAACGGAACGGCGAATGGCGTACTACACGTTGTTTTTCTCCGCCCCATGCGAAATTGCTTTTCTTCCAATCCCTCAGACCAGCGAGAAGAGGAAGGGCCTGCTGGACGAGATGGCCATCGCTATGCAGGTGAAGTCGGACGAGGGCTCGAAGGCGATCGCGGCGCTGCAAGAAGAGCTCGACGCATCGAGATCGGAAGCCCTAGATAATCTGGAGAAGTTCGAGGCCGCCTCCAAAGAGGCGGATGAGGCGAAGCGTTCCGAGTCCGAGGCTCGGAAGTCGTACGCCGCGGCCAAGGAGCGCATGGAGGAGATGAAGGCCACTCTGGAAAAGACCCGTGCCGACCACGAAGAAGAGCTCCGCCGCGCCGCCGAGGCACGCAAGGATGAGGTGGGCATTGTGAAGCAGGAGGCGGACCTCGTGGTGCGCGACCTGAGGACGCAGCTTGAGATCTCGAACGCGCAGCGAAGCGAGTTCGAAGAGTCGATCACGCACATCGACCAGGAGATGCGCGACAAGCAGGAGGAGGCCAGGATCGCCGAGAAGAAGACGGCCGCGCTAGTCAAGGACCTGAAGAGACAGCTCAGGCAGGAGAAGCAGACCAACGAGAAGTTGCAGGAGAAGATGAAGGAGGTCAGCATCGGCGGAGGAGCTGGATCGGCGGCCTCCGATGCCGGCAACAGACAGCATGAGTTCGAGGCGGACCGAAGCTCGATCTCTTCCTGGTCCCTCATGTCGGGTCAGAACGAGGGCAACGGGAACAGCAGGAGCACGCCGATTCCCGGCCTGGGAGGCGGTGGCGGCTCTATCACCTCGAACGCGTCGTCTCCGGCGAACGGCGCGTTGGAGGCGCTGCCGCTGGACAGTCCGCCGCCTCCGCTGCCGCTCTCGCAACTCTCAAAGCAGCCCTCGTTCACCCAGGAGGATTACGGTATGCTGCTCGACAAGGTCAACCAGCTGCAGGACTGTCGCCTGACCCTGGAGGAGAAGGTGCAGATGCTGGAGCACTCCGCGGCCGCCATGGCCGACGACCTGCTGCGCAAGTCGGCCATAATACAGTGCTATTGCATGGAGACGAGGACCAGCGGTAAGGAATTAACCTTAAGCAGGCAACTTGACCCATACTGGAATGTCCTTTCTTGCAGTTCCTACACATTCGGGGCCCGGCAGCAGCGTCCCCTCTACCCCGACGACGGACAAGGTGAAGAAGATTGTCGACCTGTTCGTGCATCCCGACGCGGAGACGCGGAAGGCGGTGCAGCGGATGCAGAACCTGCTCGAGGAGACCCTCACGAAAAACATGCACCTCACGGAGGACCTGGAGAACCTCTCGCAGGAGGTCGTCAGGCTCTCCAAGCTGGCGGCCACGGCGGGCGCGCAGCCAAAGCAATGAGTGATACACACGCGCACATATGCTGTATATTAATATTGAGATTTGCATATCGCAAGTGCTCTTAACTACGCCGTCGTGAATGTGATTCGGCCTTGCCTAACCTGTCCAAGATGGAATCATGAATCTGCCGTTCCGTGACTTCATAATGAGATTCGGCCTCTTTTTGTATGGTTTCAAAGTTTATACGCTATCGTCACACCCGTGCCTGCGTCGTCACTGAGGCCTCTAGCAAAGGCCTTATCGTTACGTACCACATAAACACAAAGGTTGTACGTATGCTATAAGAATACGAAGGTTGTCTAAAATAAAGCGAATAAATGCCTGTAGTGAGTGTGTATTAGCACTGAAATAACTATTAGCTAAGAAACGCATGGCATTATATCAATTCCTAAAATGATCGTATCATGCTCCGCCGCCGCTTCCATAAAGGTGATTGTTTCCGTTCTCCGCTCTGGTGGATGAATCGAACTAAATGACGCAGTTTTAGGAAGAGGGAGGGGAATGCGGGGAGTTGCACATGTCCCCTTGAAGAGTCCGTGTGTATCACAACCAATATAGCATTCGAGTGCTCCCTTCAGCCCTGATAGAGCACAATGGGGCAGTCCACGTGCAGCCTCGGGTGCTGGTACTTGACCTCTCCCTGCGGCCGCAGGTGCTTCGCGTTCACCTTCTTCATCTTCCGACAGCGAACCTTTTTTCTGCCCTTGCCGCCGCCGCCGCTCCCCGTCGTCGTCGTCGACGAGACGACCTCCTCGTAGAACTCGTGGGCCAGGTCGCCGTCCTCGTCAACGTACATCGAGCTGGAAGGGAACGAAACAGAGGAGTGAGTTTCTAGAGGGTCTATGTTGGAAGGGTTGAAGAGTAGAGGTAATGTTCTAGGTGGCTGATTTGGAGGAAGGCATGTGAATTCCCTCGCCCGTATCCCAGGACCTGGCCTTCGCCGGCCTCTCAAATATTGAGCTGAGACTTGGGCCGGAACCCGAACGGCTCGGATAAATGCTCCAGCCGAAACAGGAAAATACGGACACATTTCCCTTCTTGTAGGCCATACGCTATCTTACCCTGTTCTCGAATGCACGAGGAGGGACTGCCCCGGGAACCTCGGGACGATCATGTTCCCTCCCCCGTCGACGGCGTCCTCGCTCGACGTCCCCGAGAAGCTGAACGAGCTGGCGATCCTGCCGGCCACGCGAGAGCCAGTCTGGCCCATGATTATAGCCACTCTATAATCTATACTAGGTCCGTAACGACGGAGGAGGAGCCATTTGACGTGTGTCCGCAGTTCGCAC
>JAAUYK010009001.1_pt1 | contig 14110 bp, 9 predicted proteins | sample 7278021 | NCBI WGS metagenome assembly JAAUYK01 (sample SAMN14350223, study PRJNA611818) | marine sediment metagenome | isolation source: surface marine sediment (1.8m) | place: French Polynesia: Moorea | collected 2018-08
ATGGAGGACGCCGAGGATTCCGGGGACGACGCCCAGCTCGAGGACCTGAGAAAGATTCACGGGGCGGGGCAATACCTGTTGTCCCTGATCAACGACATCCTCGACCTGTCCAAGGTCGAAGCCGGCCGTATGGATCTCTACCTGGAGCGCTTCGATCTTGCCGAGATGGTCGAAGAGATCGCCTCGACGGTCGCACCGCTCGTCGAGAAACAGGAGAACACCCTGGTCTGCGAGCCAGCAGAGGGACTGGGCACCATGCGGGCGGACCTTACGAAGGTCCGTCAGACGCTCTTCAACCTGCTGAGCAACGCGGCCAAGTTCACGGCCAAGGGAACGATCACACTGGCGGCGCGACGCGACCGGGACGACGCCGGCGACCGCATCGTCATGAGCGTCGCCGACACCGGGATCGGCATCCCCCCGGACAAGCTGGAGCACATATTCGACGAGTTTTCCCAAGCCGACCAAACGACGACACGCAACTTCGGCGGCACCGGCCTGGGGCTGGCCATCAGCCGGCGTTTCTGTCGGATGATGGGTGGCGACATCACGGTGTGGAGTCGGCCGGGAGAAGGCGCGGTGTTCACCATGACTCTGCCCGCGACCGTCGATGCCCTGGAGGTCGCGAAGGCCGCTGCGAGCGACAGTGGCAGCGAGGACGGCGATGCTCCCGTCCCGTCGACGGCGGTCGCCGGTGCCGTGCTCGTCATTGACGACGATCCGAACGCTCGCGACCTGCTGCGTCGGACACTCGAGGCAGACGGGCACGAGGTCGTCACCGCGGCCAGCGCTCGCGACGGCCTGGAGCTGGCACGCGCGGCGACGCCGGCCGTCGTCACCCTCGACGTGTCGATGCCGGACATGGATGGCTGGACGGTCCTGCGCCTGCTGAAGTCGGACCCGGCGCTGCGGCACGTCCCGGTGGTGATGGTGTCGATGCTCCACGAGAAGGGACTGGGAATCGCGCTCGGCGCTGCGGAGTACCTGTCGAAGCCGGTGGACCGCAAGAAGCTGCAGGAACTCGTCGCACGGCTCTCGGAATCGGAAACACGCGGGCACGTGCTCGTCGTCGAGGACGACGCGGCGGAACGCGAGCTCGTCAGACGGGCCCTGCAGCAGCAGGGCCGCACCGTCGTCGAGGCGGAGAACGGAGCGGTCGGGATGGAGCGCGTGACCGAGGAGACGCCCCAGGTGGTCATCCTCGACCTGATGATGCCGGTGATGGACGGGTTCGAGTTCCTCCGCCGCCTGCGCGCCTCTCCGGCGGGCAGACCCGTCCCGGTGATCGTCCTGACCGCCAGGGAGCTCTCCGCCGACGAGGCCGACCTGCTGACGAAGGAAGCCTCGGCCGTGCTCCTCAAAGACAACCCGGACCTCGACGCAGCGCTGTCGGAGCTACGCGCTGTCGTAGCGGGCTACCTGGGACCAGGCACGGCGGGTGGTTGAACCGCCGCAGGGCACCGTCCGGGGGTGAAGGGGCATTCTTGCCGGCGTGCCATGGTGCTCTCGCGGAAACAGCAGGCTCGATTCCACGAGCTGCGCGCCGCCGTCGGCCTGGCTCGTCTGCTGCGCGAGCGAGGCCGCGGCGACCGTTGCGGCCGACGCTCGCGCAGGGCGACGCCTCATGGCCCCTGCCCTTCCCCGCGGCACCGCTCCGAGGGAACCCCTCTGCACCGACAACCTGATTCGAATCCAGTTGGGTGGTGGGCGGGGGAGCCGCCGGCTTCGGTGACGAGGGAGCCGGAGAGCCCCCGCCTCGGCCTTCATACCGATCTGCTGGGAGCGCTGGGACGGGGGGCGCACGGGTGATCCGAAGGACCGGGATCGGGCGACTGATGTGGTGCATCTTGGTCGTGCCGGCACGACGGTGAGAGCTACGCGGCGTCGTCACCACCGGGCGCCGTGGGGTCGAACGTCTGCGTCTGGTCGAACGTCCAGGGGGGCTCGGGTCCGAAGACTCGCCGTCCTGCCATCCCAGGCCATCCGCCGCCGGCCCGAGGGGCGGCGCCCGGGAGGGCGGATCGAGACACTCGAGGATCCTGCGGGCCACCCTCGGGCTCATCGATGGCCGCCACCACTCGCATACCTGCGCCACACCGGGCGCAGCGGAGCGCGTCCCACCCGAAGACACGCTGGAGGATCGCGGGCGCTGGCACAGAAATCAAAGGGAGATGTTGGCGTCCCCAACGGGCGGCTGGACGATGCGCCATGCGGACGATCTGCGCGCGCCGACGCCCTTGGTTCCAGTCCTCTTTTCCCGGCGGTTTCGCCCGGTTGCGGGCCAGCATGCGCTGCGCGAGGCGTCGTACCCGCTCCGTTTCGTTGACCGCTGCGCAGCGACGTTCGGTACGATCTCTCGCCGTGCGCCACCTCCGCCTGGGAACGCTCCCGCTGCTGCTGGCAGCGGCCGGCTGCGCCGCGCTCATTCGGCCGGCCACGAGCCGCTTTGCCGGCGACCTCTCCACCGCCATCCTGGACCAGAACGACCCGGACATCGTGCGGGACGGCGCGCCGGCGTACCTCTTGGCCATCGATGGGCTGGTCGAGGGCGACCCGGACGACGCGGAGCTGCTGCTCATGGGCGCGCGGCTCTACGGGGTCTACGCCTCGGCCTTCGTGGAGGACGAGACGCGGCAGCGCAGACTGTGGGATCGGGCCCTCGGTTACGGCCGGCGCGCGCTGTGCAGGGACCGCGAGAGCGTTTGCGAGGCCGCTGACCGCCCCTACGACGAGTTCGTCGCCTCCCTGGGCGAGACCCAGCCCCGGGACGTGCCGAGCCTGTACGGCTTCGGCGCGGCGTGGGCGGGCTGGGTGCAGGCCCACGCGGACGACTGGGGGGCTGTCGCCGAGATTCCCAAGATCGAGGCGCTGATGCAGCGCGTGCTGGAGCTCGCCGAGCCCTACCAGGACGGCGGGGCCCACCTCTACCTGGGCGTGCTACTCACGCAGCGGCCGGCGACCCTCGGAGGCAAGCCGGAGCAGGCGCGGCAGCACTTCGAGCGCGCCGTGGAGCTCTCCCAGGGGCAGAATCTGATGGCCAAGGTGCTCTACGCCCGGCAGTACGCGCGGCTCGTCTTCGACCGGCCTCTCCACGACCGCCTGCTGCTGGAGGTCGTCGCGGCGGATCCCGAGGCCCCCGGGCTGACGCTCAGCAACACGCTGGCCCAAGAGCAGGCGCGCGTTCTGCTGGCGGACGCGGACGACTACTTCTAGACCGTGGAGCCCCACGTGCCGTCAAGTCGCCTCCTGCTCTTCCTCGTCGCCGCCGGACTCCTCTCCGTCCCGACGTCCGCGCCGGCTCGCACCCTCAAGCTCGCGACCGTCGTCCCGGAGGGCAGCGCCTGGGTGAAGGAGATGCGCAAGGTCGGCGAGGAGATCCAGCGGCAGACGCAGGGGCGGGTGCGCTTCAAGCTGTATCCCGGTGGGATCATGGGCAACGACAAGACCGTCCTGCGCAAGATCCGCGCCGGGCAGCTCCAGGGCGGCGCCTTCACCAGCGGGGCCATGGCCCAGGTCTATCCCGACATCGACCTCTACGGACTGCCGCTCATGTTCCGCAACTACGACGAAGTGAACTACGTGCGCGAGCGCATGGATGAGAAGTTGATCGCGGGGCTCGAGCGCGCGGGATTCGTCGCGCTGGCAATCACCGAGGGCGGCTTCGCCTACCTGATGTCGCAGCGCCCGATGCGCCAGGTGAGCGACCTCGGTGGCGCGAAGGTGTGGACGCAGGAAGGCGACGTGATGAGCGAAACCGCCCTGGAGATCGCCGGCGTCTCGCCCGTCCAGCTCTCGCTGGCCGACGTCTACACGGCGCTCCAGACCGGGCTCGTCAATACAGTGGGGGCGCCCGCCATGGGCGCCATCGCGATGCAATGGCACACGAAAGTGAAGTACCTGACCGACGTCCCGCTGACCTACCTCACGGGCGCATTCGTGATCGACGGCAAGGTCTTCGCCAAGCTCGAGCCCGCGGACCAGCGGGTGATCCGGGAGGTGGTGCGCGAGGCGGCGCAGCGGCTCGACGCGGGCAGCCGGGAGGGCGAGCAGAGCGCCCTGCGGGCGCTGCGGCAGCAGGGCATCCAATTCGTCAGCGCCACCACGCCCGCAGAGAAGGAGCGCTGGCACGACATCGCGCGCGAGGCAATGGCCGTGTTGCGCAAGCGACAGATCTACTCCGCCGCGATGTTCGACGAGATCGAGCGCCTCGTCGAGGAGTACCGGAGCGAGGCCCGAGCGGAGCGTGGCGAGTAGTCCCCTCCCGAGCGGCGCCGAGCCGGCGCGCGGCGCGCTGTATCGGCTCGAGGAGGCGGTGCTCGCGCTGCTGCTCGGTGCCATGATCGTTTTGGCGAGCCTTCAGATCCTCTTGCGCGGCGCGCTCGATTCCGGCATCGCCTGGGCGGACCCGATGCTGCGGGTACTGGTCCTGTGGGTGGGACTCCTGGGGGCCGTCACCGCCAGTCGCGAGGGCCGCCAGATCACCGTCGATGTGATCTCGCGCCTCCTCTCGGGCCGGGCGCGGGCTGCCGTCGGCGCCGTGACGAGCCTCTTCACGGCCGGCGTGGCCGGCGTCCTCGCCTACCACGGCACCCGCTTCGTGGCGTCGGAGCACGAGTTCGCGAGCGTGGCCTTCTCGGGGATCCCGGCCTGGGCGCTCGAGTCGGTGATCCCCTTCGCCTTCGCCGCGATCGCGCTGCGCTACCTGGGCCATGCCGCAGGGGACCTGCGGGCCCTGGCCCGGGGCGAGCGCACCGCCGAGGGAGCCGGTCCGCAGGCCCCGCGATGATCGCGGCGAGCGTGGTGCTGCTCGCGCTGGCACTGCTGGGCGCGCCACTCTTCGCGGTGATCGCCAGCAGCGCGTTGCTCGGCTTCCAGCGCGAGGGGATCGACCTCTCGGTGGTGGCGATCGAGATCTACCGCGTCGCCGAGATGCCCGCGCTGGTGGCCATCCCGCTCTTCACCTTCGCGGGCTACGTCTTGGGCGAGAGCCAGTCGCCGCAGCGCCTGGTGCGGCTCACCCAGGCGCTGCTCGGCTGGCTGCGCGGCGGGCTCGCGATCGTTTCGCTTGCCACCTGCGCGCTCTTCACTGCCTTCACCGGGGCGTCGGGCGTCACCATCGTTGCGCTCGGTGCGCTCCTCTACCCGGCGCTGCTGCGCGCCGAGTACCCGGAGCGCTTCAGCCTGGGTCTCGTCACCACGTCGGGCAGCCTGGGGCTGCTGTTTGCGCCGGCGCTGCCCCTGATCCTCTACGGCGTCGTGGCGCAGCGGATGAGCGTCGACCCGCCGGTGCGGATCGACGACGTCTTCGCCGCGGGTCTCGTGCCGGGGATTCTCATGGTGACGGCGCTCTCGGCGTGGAGCGTGTGGCAGCGCCGCCGCAGCCCGGAGAGCCGCACCCGATTCTCGTGGCGCGTGGCGCGCGCGGCGCTACGGGAGTCGGTCTGGGAGATCCCGCTCCCCTTCGTGGTGCTGGGCGGAATCTACAGCGGCGTCTTCGCGCTCTCGGAGGCGGCCGCGGTGACGGCGCTCTACGTGCTGGTGGTGGAGGTGGGAATCCGCCGCGAGATCCCGCTCTCGCGCCTGCCCGCCGTGATGCGCGAGTCGATGGTGCTGGTGGGTGCCATCCTCGTGATACTGAGCGTCTCGCTGGCCTCGACCAACTACCTGATCGACACCGAGGTGCCGATCCGCCTGTTCGACCTCATCCACTCCCAGATCGATAGCCGGCTCAGCTTCCTGATGCTGCTGAACCTCTTCCTGCTCGTGCTCGGAATGATGCTCGACATCTTCTCGGCGATCGTAATCGTCGTGCCCATCATCCTGCCGGTGGCCATCGGCTACGGGATCCACCCGGTCCACCTGGGCATCATCTTCCTCGCCAACATGCAGCTGGGCTACATCACGCCGCCCGTGGGCATGAACCTCTTCATCGCGAGCTACCGCTTCGAGCGACCGGTGATCGACGTCTACCGCGCCACGGTGCCCTTCTTCGTGATCCTGCTGGCCACGGTGCTTGTAATCACCTACTGGCCCGCGCTGAGCCTGGCGTTGGTCGACGGGCGCCCCTGAGAAGCGGCAATCGGGATTCTGCGAGCGAATCGAGACGCCGGTCCGGGGCGAAACGCCCCGGTTCTTCCGGACGGGGGAGCCAAGCGGTTATCATGCCTCCATGATGCTGGGTCTCTTCGACGGCGTCCCCTTCTATCTGCTCTGGCTGATCCTGGCTGCAGCCGGAGTGAGCTGGTACCTGCTGATCTGCGGCGGCCTCTACCTGCTCCTGCACCGCTCTGCCTACGCGGAGACCGCACGGCGCTACAAGACGCAGCTCCGCCCCGCGCGCGCCGATCAGGTCCGCGGCGAGATCCGGGACGGCGTGCTCTCCATGTCCGTCGGGATCGGCTGCGTCGCCCTCGCCTTCTGGCTCTACTACCAGGGCTACAACCGCCTCTACGCCTCGCCCGCCGACTACCCCCTCTGGTACATCCCGGTGAGCATCGTCGGCGTCTTCGTCGTAATGGAGATCTTCGAGTGGGCCTTCCACTGGGCCTGCCACCACAACGATCTGCTCTGGAAGATCCACAAGCACCACCACCGCTACGCGAATCCGACATCCTTTGGCGTCATGGCCGACCAGCCGCTGGACATGTTCATCAAGGCCTCGCCGCTGCTCTGGATCCCCTTCCTATTCCCGATCTGGGACGTGGCGTTGATCGGGACCTTCGTGACCATGAACTTCCTCTACGGCACCTATCTCCACGCTGGCTTCGATCCCCCCTGGATGCCTTCGCCCCACAGCCGCTTCCTCGTCTCCGCGTGGCACCACAACGAGCACCACGCGGGCAGCCTCGAGCACAACTACGGATTCTTCACGGGGTTCATGGACATCCTTTTCGGTACGCGCCTCACCCCGAAGGACAAGGTGGCGAAGCGACCCAGCTACCGCTGCACCGCGTGTCGGAACCAGTCACAGGCGGCACCCGCCCCTGCCCGCTAGCCGCTCCCGGGCCGGGTATCCGACGGGCGCCCCTCATAACTCGCCGCGCCTAGAGCCTGCAGCGGCCCCTCGTACACCTCGATGAAGTGCTGGAGCGGCTCCGCGGGCGTGGCTAGATTCCTTCGCTTCGGAAAGGGGGGCTCCCCGCGTGTACTGGCTCCTGCTCCTCGGGCTGCTCGGCCTCGGCGGCCTACTGCTCCGCTCCAGTGTCGTGCGCCGCAGCCGCGCGCGCGCGGTTGCCGGGCTGCTCGTAGTCGCGGGGACCTTCCTCTTCTTCGCCCTGCTCAGCTTCTGGGCCGAGATGCTGTGGTTCGAGGCGGCCGGCTACGCCTCCCGCTTCTGGCGGATGGTCGCGACGAAGGTGCTCGCGACACTGGCGGGTGCAGCCATAGGGGGTCTCGGTGCCCTTCTGGTCGCGTCCCCCACAGCGGCCGATCTGCAGTGGCTGCGCCGGGCCGCGGTGGCGCTGGGCGCGCTCCTGGGTGGCCTCTTCGGGTTCTCGGCCTGGGACGAGGCCCTCCTGCTCCTCAACCGCGTCCCGACGGGCCTGGCAGACCCGATCTTCGGCCGCGACGCGGGCTTCTACCTCTTCGTGCTACCGCTGCTCGATCGCCTGTATGCGCTGCTCCTGGGCCTCGCGCTGCTGGGTGTCGCGCTGGCCTTCCTCCTGCTCGGGCCGCCTCAGGAAGGCGTCTATCCCCTGCGGCCGGCGGCCGCTTCGCGTCGCCTCGCCGTTGCCGGGGCGCGGGTCGCGGTGATGCTCGCCGCGGGGATGCTGCTCGCTCGCTACCACCTGCTTTATTCGGAGTGGGGCGTGGTGGCCGGGCCCGGCTGGACCGACGTGCACGTGCGACTCCCCGCATACTGGGTCGTCGCGATCCTGACCCTCGCTCTTGGCATCATGCCGCTCGTCCCGGCCCTGGCCCGGCGCCTGCGCGTGCCGCGCATCGGACGGTTCCGGCTCAGCCCCGGCCCGCTGGCCACGGCTTGGCTCGCCATCGCCGCGGTGTGGCTCGTCGGCCTCGTCCTCGTCCCGAACCTGGTGCAGTTCCTCGTCGTCGAGCCCAACGAGATCACCTTCGAGAAGCCCTACATTGCCAACAACATCGCCTTCACCCGGCGCGGATTCCGCCTGCACGAGGTGGAGGAGCGGCAGTTCCCGGCCTCCGAGGAGCTCACCCGCTCCATGGTCGCTGACAGCGAGCACCTGCTCGCTGAAGCGCGACTCTGGGACGTTCGCGCGCTCGCCGCCGTCTACCGCCAGTTCCAGGAGATCCGGCTCTACTACGCGTTCCACGACGTCGACATCGACCGCTACGCCCTGGGCGACCGCTACCGACAGGTCATGGTCTCGGCCCGCGAGCTCGAGCAGCGCAATCTGCCCGAACAGAGTCAGACTTTCGTGAATCGACGCTTCAAGTACACCCACGGCTACGGCCTGACGCTTGCCACCGTGCGCGACTTCACGCCGGACGGGCTGCCCAACCTGCTGGTGAAGGACATCCCGCCGCGGGCGGGGCTGGCCGAGCTCCAGGTGGAGCGCCCCCAGATCTACTACGGAGAGCTCACGGGCGACCCCGCCGTGGTGGTCAGCCGCGAGCCGGAGTTCGACCACCCGAGCGGAGACGAGAACGTGACGATCGTGTACTCCGGCTCGGGCGGCGTCCGTCTCGAGAACCTGTGGCGCAAGTTCGTCTTCGGCTGGAAGTTCGACGGCACCCGGTTCTTCTTCTCGACCTACATGACCCCCGAGACCCGCATCCTCTTCCACCGGAAGGTGCGGGACCGGGTGGCGACACTCGCGCCCTTCCTGGAAATCGACGCGGACCCCTACGTCGTGCTCGTCGACGGCCGGCTCTACTGGATCGTCGACGCCTATACCACCTCCGGCTACTACCCCTATAGCGAGCCCTGGTCCGGGAGCGAGCCGATCGCATCGGCAGGAGGGAGCCGTGGCTTGCGCGGGGCCAACTACGTGCGCAACGCCGTGAAGGTGGTGGTGGACGCCTTCGACGGGACGACCAGCCTCTACGTCTTCGATCCCGAAGACCCGTTGATCCGGGTCTGGCAGCGCGCCTTTCCGGGCCTGTTCCGCGACGCGGACGAGATGCCCCCGGGCCTGCGCGCACACGTGCGCTATCCCCACGGCTTGCTCCTGGCCCAGGGTCTGGTCTACGCCAAGTACCACATGGCGGATCCTGAGGTCTTCTACAACCAGGAGGACCTCTGGGTCCGCGCGACGGAGAAGTACTACGCGCGGGTCCAGCCAGTCGAGCCCTACTACGTCATGTGGCAACTGCCGGGCTCGGAGCGCGCGGAGTTCGTGCTGATCCTTCCTTTCACCCCCAAGAACCGACAGGTCCTGATCGGCTGGATCGCGGGGCTCAGCGACGGGGAAAACTACGGGCGCTTCCTCGCCTACAAGTTCCCGAAGGAGAAGCGGGTGCTCGGCCCCCAGCAGGTGGAAACCAAGATCGACCAGGACCGCTTCTTGTCGGGCCAGCTCACCCTCTGGGACCAGCGCGGCTCGGCCGTGATCCGCGGCAACGTGCTCGCCATCCCCATCGGGGACACGCTGCTCTACGTGGAGCCCATCTACCTCAAGGCCGAGACGGCCGCCTACCCCGAGCTGCGCCTCGTCGTGCTGATGCACGGCGACGACCTGAGCTACGCCGAGACTTTCGAGGCGGCCCTCGAAGGTCTCTTCGAGGGCCGCGCCCCGCCACTGCCGGCGGCCGCGCGGGCACCGGGCTCCACCGCCGAGCTGGCGCGGCGCGCGAACGAGGCCTTCGAGGGCTACCTGCGTCTCCAGGCCGAGCAGCGCTTCGAGGAGGCCGCGCGGGAGCTCGAGCGGCTGCGCAACCTGCTGAAGCAGCTTTCGGGAGCGGCAGACGAGGGCCACTGAGGCGAGACTGTCGAGGCGACGCCCCGCCGCCGACCTCGAGGAAGTGTGTGATCCTGCGTTGCGACGAACGCTGGGTGCAGGCGACGGAGGAGCGAGGGTGAGAATCGCGTCCGACCTGATCGGATGCAGTCGAACTAGGCCTGCTTGCGGTCTGCTTGGGGACTACGCTCACAAGGAATTGAAAGCATTGAAGAAAGTGGCATCCCCACCGGGCGTCGAACCCGGGCGGAAGAATCGCAAGTCCCCGAAACGCAAGCTCTCCGACGGCCGGCAACGAATCCCCTCGTATCGGTGTGCTCCGGGGTCCGGCTTGATCCCCCTTCGTGCGCTCGAAGATCCCCTCGGAAGGGCGGGATCCTTGCGCAGGTGACGGTGTAAGATTGACGGGTGCAAGGGACCCCTTCCCTCGAGGCGGTGAGCACCCGCCCTGCAGCACTTCCCTGGCGGTGGTCCAGCTGCCCTGGGCCTGTATCCACTTGCGCGGCGGGCCCCATGTTGGCGGTCCGGCGTCAGCGGCGCAGCGTGTCCGAGGGGTACTCGCCGAACCGCCTTCGATACTCCCCTGCGAACCGACCGAGGTGGTTGACGCCGTAGCGCAGCGCCACCTCGGTGACGGATGTGCTGTCTCGCTCGGCTACAAGGAGGTCACGGTGAATCGCTTCCAACCGGTGCTTCTTGAGAAACCCACTGACCGTGACGCCGTGGCGATCCTTGAAGGCACGGGAGAGTGTTCGTGGGCTGACGCCCGCGACCTCGGAAACTCCCGCCAACGAGACGGGCGCAGCAATCTGGCTGACGAGGAACTCCTCCGCTCGCCGGACGTGAGCTGGCACTGCGTCATGTGAAGGACGGTCGCGAAAGCACGCCCCGACGATCATCGAGGCGAGCGTATCCACGGCCTCCCTGGCGATGCGAGCCTGGCGCAGCATCGACTCCTCTGGCTGCAACTCCTGCCACAGAAAGCGCAGGTAGCGTCGAACACTCGATCCCTCCGGCGTGCTGGCTGAGAGCCTCAACTGGATGTCTTCGGGCCATGCAGCCGCCGCATCGAATCCTCGCGCGTGCTCTTCGATCAAGCGCGTGTCGATGTTTGCCACGAGCATCCGACTGTCTCGGGGGGTTCTCAGATCGAATGGGTCGCTCGGTCTCAGGAGGTGGGTCGAGTCCGCCGAGAATCGTGCGACACGGCGTTGCTCGACGATCTCGACCGGGGTGGTTACAGGCACCGTGATGCCGAGGAAACCTCGTGGAGCAGAGCTCCCCACCTGCGCCGCGCTGAGCTGGATCGAGAACATGGCGAGATCGGGCAGCCTGAAGGCAGAGAGCCCAGCGTGGAACTTGCCCTTCTCGAGGGCATGGAACCCAACGTCCCCGGCGACCGGAACCAGCGTCTCGGAGAGATGGTCAGGGTCCGTTGTGTGGAAGCGAAGCTGGGGACAAAGGTCCCCACGTTCGGCCGGTCGGCTCAGCCCGTGGTGTTCACGTCGCACTGCGGGTCGCCTGTCCATATCTGGATAGTCGTGACTGCGCTTGCGTCTGGATACGGATGGTGAGGGAATCGGCGCGTCCGCACAATACCGAACTGTGGCCTGCCAACTCGGCTCCCTCGCCGAGGCGGCGCTCCTGGCCACCGACCTCGGCGGCGCCGTCTTCGTGAACCTCGTCGAGGTTCCCCTGCTCTTCCGCGCCGCTTCCGCGCCGCTCGCACGGGCCAGGTCCGCTTCTCGCCCGCGGCCTGGGTCTTCGGCGCGGCGGCGGCCGTCGCGGCCCTGCTCGGCGGCTTCGTCGCCCGCGCGCTGCACCTCGGCTGAGCCGTCCCGGCCCGGCGGCGGACAGTCCGTGGCGTGCTCAGGGTGCCCGACTCGCCTGGAGGTCAGAGCTCGCCCGCCCCTCCGGGCAGGTCGGCGACCTCGGTCCAGCTGTCATCGGGGTCGTAGCTTGTCACGTCGCTGCGCCCGTCCAGATCCTTCTGATAGACCTCGCCGCGGTGGCTGACGACGAAGGTCATGATGCCGGAGTGGCCGTAGTCCGACGGGAATGCGACGAGCGCGAACCCGAGGATCATGTTCCCGTCGACGACGTAGTCGTGGGCTCCCCCGGGCGCGTTGGGGCCCTGCTCGTCCAGGATCCGGAAGTAGTAGCCGTGGAGCGGGTCGCCGGGCTCGCGCGTGCCGTCGAGGAGCTCGGCGCCGCGGACCAGCGGCCCGAAGGGGCTCTCGGGCTCGCCCGGTCCGGCCTCCCAGTACAGCCCATTCTTCTCGCCGGGGTCGCTCACCAGCTGCTGGGCGAACTCGAGCACCTCTTCGCCGTCGTGATCGTCGAGCACGTACTCCAGCTGCGCGTCCACGTAGGCATGGACGATGGCAATGGTCGACAGCTCGTTGCGTCCGATCTGGCGGTCGAGCACCACCTGGATGCCCTCCTCCGTGTCGAAGCGCCAGCCCTCCTCCTCCTCGAGGAGCGGGAACGGGAAGGGCCACTCCTGGGTCCCCAGGATCAGCTCGACCCTGGCGTCGGAGCTCGCGACCCGTAGCGCTTCCCGGCCTGCGGAGGCGATGGCCTGCCGCACGTCGCGCTCCGCCTCCCACTCCGACACCAGCGGTTCCCCGTGCTGCCGGCCGAAGATCGCGAGCACGGCGTCGGCGTCGTCGCGCTCGAGCGCATCGAAGACGGTCTCCGCCGCCTGCTCCGGGCTCTCGAAGGTCCTCTGCGCGCTGACGTCTCCGTTCTCGGCGCCACCGCAGGCGACGGCGAGAAGCAGCGCGCCCGCGACCACGGCGATCGGAAATCCCCTGCTCATCGGCGACGTCCTCCTCCCCTTCCACGGCCGCCGAATCCTCCGCGGCTCGCGCGGCCGCGCGATCCGTGGGAGCGAGACATCCCCCCGCCACTGGGGCGGCCCATCGAGCTGCCCGGCTGCGACCGGCTCCCGCTGGTGACGCCGCGCGGGCTCGACGGTCGCGAGCTGCCGGGGCGCTGGACACCGGCGCCGGGTCGGGACCCGCCGCCACCGGGTCGGCCGACGCCCGCGCCGGGACGCGAGCCACCGCCGGGGCGACCGACCCCGGCGCCCGGACCCGAGCCACCGCCGGGGCGACCGATGCCCGCGCCCGGTCGCGACCCGCCGGGCCCACGTCCAGGACGACCTCCGACCCGGCCCCGGCCCGGGTCCGGCTTCCAGTTGCCGCCGCCGGGCCCCCCGATGCCCGCACCGGGCCGCCGGGGCGTGCTCGGGCGCCCCGGCCGGTTCACGTTGACGTTGACGTTGTTGCTGTACTTGACCCTGCCGCCGCGCCAGCCCCAGGAGCAGGCGAAGCCGACCGCCGCGCCGACGAACAGGCCCGTCCAGAAGGCGGCCGCCGGGTCGTAGTAGTAGGGACGCGGCTCCGAGTACACGTACACATAGGACGAGGGCTGCGAGACGACGACGGTGGTGGGCTGGTACTGCGGCACGTAGATGACCTCGGGGCTCGCCGACTCGATGATGACGATCTGCTGCGCGCCTTCGGTCTCCCGGCTGACCTGAACCTTGTCGTTGGATTGGAGGTTCCCCGCCTCGTAGACCTTGGCCCGGAAGCTCTGGATCGCGGCCATGACGTCGTCCTGCTGATTGGCCACCGCTTCGCCGAGCTTCCAGGTCCAGTTGAGGTCGTCGTTCATCAGCTCGACGACCTCCGGGTAGTTCATCAAGCCGAGGACGCTGGAATCCCAGGACTCGTCCGGCATGGCGTTGGGATCGGTCTCACGCCGCTCGAGCACGCGGGCGGCCTGGACGATGTCGAGGGGGTAGGTAGCGGCGGGCAGCGTGATCGCCAGCAGCTCGTCGGGATACAGCGCGATCGGCGCGACGAGCTTCTCCAGCTCGTCGGCAGAGAGGTCGCCCCCACCGGAGGGGTCGGCCTGATCGACGGCGGCGTACGCCACGGTGTTCAGGCCGGGCTCGCCGATCAAGACGGCAGCGATGGCGAGCGCCCGCACGGCCGAGCTCAGCGTGGCCAGCGCTGCAGCCCGCAGACGGAAAAGGGGGGGCATCCTTCGGTCCTCCGGCGAAACTGCGCGGTGATTATAGACGGCTGCACCCTGGGAAGGGCGCGGGCTTGGGTGCGAAGGCCGAGGAGCGTCTCGCCAGGACCCGGGCCCGGGGCCAAGCGAGCCCGCGAGGGGAGCGCCCCACCTCCGGGGGTGCGGCGGCGGGGCCGGCCGCGACTCAG
>JAAUYK010069466.1_pt1 | contig 14108 bp, 15 predicted proteins | sample 7278021 | NCBI WGS metagenome assembly JAAUYK01 (sample SAMN14350223, study PRJNA611818) | marine sediment metagenome | isolation source: surface marine sediment (1.8m) | place: French Polynesia: Moorea | collected 2018-08
CCGTCCACTAATTGGAGCAGCGGCGTCCTGCAGGGATGCCACGCCGTCATGTTGCTCTCGTTATTCGCTTATTTGCGGAGAGTGCGGAGTGAATGAGGCAGCGAAGAATTTAAGCCTCTGTCGTGTAATTAAGTTGCTGTGCAATGAGTTGTTTGTATGATACGGGGATATTGTACGTAATAACGTTGAATAATGTGTAGACAAGGGTGTCCTGGGCTTTCAAAGAGCTTTATTCCTTACTCTTCAAAAATTAGACAATTAACAACGAATTTATGAGCAAGAACATCATCCATAGTAGTGTACGTACCGTCCAGATATCGACGACATGCCACACAGACTGACAGACAGACAGAGAGAGAGACGACAATTGCGATCCGCCCATCCCATCATCCATCCATCCATCTATCCTCTACTAGTATACTCCAACGAACGAACTTTCTTCTTTTCTTGCTTTCTGTCTGTCACAGTGGAAACATGAAATCACAGCAAACGAGAGCATAATAGTAGGGTACGTGGCTGGCGGCGGCGGCAGCGCGGCGAAGGTCTGCATGACGTCGGTGTCGTAATCTTATAGCGGTAGCTAGGTAGGTAGTGTGTGTATGTATGTGTCGTAGTACAGTAGGTGAGGTGTTCGGCGTTCTTTCTTACGCGCTCGCTCGCGCACATCTCACGAAGTCGTCGTTTTTAAGTTGTGCATAGAGTTGGGGCGCTCGATCGTACAGGGGGGGACATAGGGGCAGGGGGGCGGGGACGTTCAAGACGGAAAAGGGACTTCAGCGAGTCCCTTATAGAATTCTTCAATAACGGCATCTTGTCCTTAATTATGTCTGTCAAATACGAAAAGAAGAACTTCGATTCGGCCAGAGTCCCATATCGCGTGAAGCATGTACGTATATGCATGGTACGGGTGTGTTTGTGGATCTGCGTGTGGTGGTTCATCGAAGCGTCACTTTTATTCGATGTCAACGCAACGGCCGTAACAGCATTAGTTACATGTAGTAGTAATATGCGTATTCGAAATAGCGGTAGCGTAGAGCAAAATTCTTGTCATTCGAATGGGGGGAAATAGTGAGTGAGGGGTGGTGAAAGTTGGGGGGCGGGTTGGGAGGTAGAGCGCGGTTCGGGTCGAAGAAGGATCGAAGGAAGCTGGAAGAATCCTAAGCGCAGGGATCGGTCGGTCCATCGATCGATCACTCGTCATCTGACAACGGTTCGTAGGTCGGTTTCGGCGGCGGAGGTTTCGTCCCCGGGCCCGTCGGCGTTGTCGAGGGTGTGGCGGCGGCGGTGCCGGTCGGAGCCGGAGCTGGAGCCGGCGGTGGGAGGGCGGGGTTCGCTGTGGCGCTCTTCGCCGGTCCGGCGGACGTCGTAGCGGTCGTGGGTGCTGCAGCCGTCGAACTGGCCGCCGCTGACGAGCTCGGCGGAAGTGCTTTCTTTTCCGACGTCGATGCAACGGCAGGTGTCGAGGAGGTCCCAGATGATGAAGCGGCGCTGGAGACTGGCGGCTTATGGGCCGGCGCGGTCGAAGGAGCAGCAAGCGGCGTGGATTTCGGTGCCGAGATGGCGACGCTAGCCGGAGGAATCGTCGACGTCGTGGTTGGAGGCGGCTTTGGTGGCGAATCGGAAGCCGGTTCGGGACGGCCCTCGTCGATGACCATTTCGCCCTCGGAGCCGGGAGAGTCCGGTGCCTGCGTGGGTGTCGGAGCAACAGACGGTGGCGGAGGAGGCTGTTCCTTTTCATCGACTTTTGCCTTCTTTGGGGGAAGCTCGGCTTTGTCGCCGGACGGCTTCGGCGGCGAACTATTCTCATGAGGCCGCTTGTTGGAAGTTGCCGACGGTGCAGACGAAGGTGTTGATGCAGACTCCGACTCCGAAGGCGCGGACTTGTCAGCTGACGAAGCGCCTCCGGCCGGCGGGTCAGACTTCTTCATCTCTTCGATGATCTTGTTCTGGACGTAATCCAGCGGCGACAATCCCGGGGCCGAGGACTCTGGCGCCCCGGGAGCGGTGGTCCCAGAAGCTGCAGCAGCACTCGACGACGACGACGTTGTTGGCGTCGTCGGAGGCGGACCTGTTGCTGGCGGCCTCTTTCTGACCTCCATGAGCCTGGCAACCTGATCGGCGCTCGCCTCAGCTGTTGCGGGAGGCGAGATCGGCTCTATGATGGGCCTCTTGGGGCTGACGGGTTGCGCCACTCGAGTGATCTGTCTCTCCTCCATCACGGGACTCGGAGCCAGGCCGGTGACCGTTCTGGGCGCGGACATCCCCGACGACGAAGTTGGCGGATTCGCAGACGGCTGGGATGACGGGGGGTATCCTCTTCTCTTCCAGTACTGCTCCGGCGTCATGCCCTCGGGAATTGGCGAGGTCACCTTGCCCGACGACGCAGACGTTTCGCCGGCGGCCGGGGTCTTGTGCTCGTTGGTGGTGCTGCTCGAACGCGACACGGGCCTCGAACCGGGCGCGCTGCCGTGCTCCGGCTCGGGGCCGTTCGGCTCTCCCTTCAGGCTCGGGCTGCGGCTGGGCGGAGTCTTGTTCATTGCCTGCATCGAGAACGTGTTGGCGGCCGCGGCGGCCTGCATGGCGACCAGTTTTGCAGAATCCTCCTGCGGGGTGGAGGCCGCCAGCTCAGCCGGACTGCGGCTGAAGGGCTTCGACGACTGAGGCAGGGGACCGCTGACCGACTCCGGCGTGGGGCTAGACGTGATCGACTTGGTGATGATGGCGTCGATGAGGCTGGCCGCGGTCAGGCGCTGAACCTGCACCTCGTCCTTGCCCACCTGCTGGGTCTGAGTCGGGGGAGGCAGGCCGGGTCTGATCGGGGCCCCGGGAGCCGGTGGCTGAGACTTGCTCGTCGACGCCGCCGCCGCCGCTGCAGCCTGCGCCTGACCGAGCTCCCTCTCGACGCGCTCCTTGTCCTGCAGTAGGTATTTCTGCTTCGCTCTCTCCAAGTTGACCTGCTGCGCCAGCTGGCTGGAGTGAAAGTCGGCCGTCGGCGGAGCCCTGCTCACTGTTGCAGCCGCGGCCGCAGCAGCCGCAGCAGCCGCCGCCGAAGAAGAAGCGGGCACGTGGCCGGGAGGAGGAGGTGGAGGTGCGCCGCCGCTACCGTAGCGCTCGTATAATTGGCGCTGAAACTCCTGCTTGGAGTTCTGTAGCGCGGCCGCACGCTCCCTTTCCGCCGCCGGCAGCTTCGCCTGCTGCACGGCCACGTCGGACAGCGAGGCCAGAGGGTTGTGGCTTAGGACGTCGTGGCCGAGCGGGTGGCGGGGGCTGCTCGTCTTCGAAATCGTCACCTCGGGGTTGGTCCTGTAGATCTCGACCTCGCGGTGACCGCCGAGAGTGCCAGCGGGGACTGGCGGAGCCGCCTTTGACGGAATGGGCTTGCCGGACGTTATGCCACCAGGAGCCACTGACCTCTGGATGATGGTGGCCGGGCCGGACGCGGTCGATCTCGGCGCCGGAGGAGGCGTCGAATTGGGCGTCGTCCTGTGAGGAGCTGGCGGCGATCTCGGGCGCAAACTTCCTCCTGCCAACGGCGCTCCGCTGTGGATGACGTACTTGCCGTCGCTGATGTAGGCCTGTGGCGGCGGCTGAGATGAAGACGATCCGGCAGCAGACTGTTCGGCGTAGTAACGCGCACTCGCGCTTCTAAAGTCCACGCTGCGAGGATCGATGGCGGCAGCAGTGGCCGCTACTGACGGGGGAGCCCGAGCGTCCTGGACAACTCTGACCTCCGACCTCGAGTCAGCCAATCTACGTCGATCGATGGATAGGCGGGGATCGAGCCTCGAGTCGAGTCTGGGATCGAGGCCGATCCGAGGGTCACCCCTGTGTTCAAGCCCGATGCTGCGCTGGTCTGTCCTCGGGTCGCCGGGGATGACACGCGGGTCGCCCCTGTGATTCGGATCGTTCCTATGGTCCGGCACCAGTCTCAGGTCAGCTCTTGGATCTCGCCGGAGATCGACCTGCGCCCTGGGATCGGTGACGACGCGCTGGTCGAGCGACCTCGGCCTCGGGCTGTGGGCGCGGCCCGCAGCCGCGGAGGCCCTCGGAGGCGTCAGGGGGCGCTGGTGTTCCCTGGAGTCGGGCCTCCTCTGCATCTCCGGCCCCCTGGCCATCGCGTAGTCGTTCATGATGACCTGCCTAGAGCTCAGGTGAGGCTCCTGCGAGTATGCCGCCGCCGAGTTCGGCCGTCCTCCCTGTGCCGCTGCCGCAGCCGCCGCGGCCGCTGCAGCCGCCGGACTCGAGCTGGAGTAGGGATAGCTGCCCGGGGACGTTGTTCGCCTGTAGTGATCTGCTGCCGCTGCCGCGGCTGCCGCCCTATTGTCGACAGCGGCGGCGGCCGCCGCAGCCGCCGAGTACCTTCCGTGCTCGCTGATGTTGATGATCTGAGGCTGCTTCTTGTCGTACATCGGAGTCCCGTGGGTAATGGAGCCGGTCTTGCCCTGAGGCGTCACCTTCATGAGCTGGTCGTAGGCGGTGCGGTGGAGCGAGGCGCCACACTGGTTCATCGGAGTCCCCTGAGTGATGGACCCGGTCTGGATGGTTAGAGCCCTGCCGGGAACGCTGCTCATCTTGGGCGAGACGGGACCGGGCTTTGCCGAGGGAGGGAGAGCGCCCGGCTTCGACAAGTACTGGACGGGGAGGCTCGGAGGCGGGGCGCGAGGGGCGGGGCTGGTGAGGCCGCTCGCGCCCGGCCGGCTCAGTCCCGGAGACTGCGCCGTCCTGGCCGGCGGGTGCATGGACATGTGCGGCGACGTGCTTATCGGCCGTCCGTCGGGGCCGCACTTGAGGGAGGGCGAGGCCGCTGTGGGCGGCGGCTGCCTCTGGTCGGCGCCGGCGGAGGGCCGGTAGTACGCGTACGAGTCCGGGTTGGTCTTCACCTTGCTGCCCGAGTGCGCCGGCGGAGGCTGGCCCATGGTGGCGCTGCTCCTAGGCGGGTGGTGGCCCGTCACCGGCTCCCTGTAGATGGGCTGCGAGGCGGAGGAAGCGTGCAGCGGAGGGCTAGACTCCCTCTTCCTCGGCATGCTCAGGTCCAGAGTCTCGCAGTCGTTCGAAGCGGAGGAGGCTGACGGAACGGATCGCGGAGGCGCCATCATCTTCGGAGGAGGCGCGTGCGAGTTGGGAAGTCCGCCTCTGCCTCTCGGCGTCGGGTCCGAGTGCTCCAGCAGCTCGTGAATCGTCGGAGGTCCCGGAATGTGGCTGGGTGGCGGTGTTTGTCGCGGTCTCGCTACCTGGCTGGCAGGGGTGCACGTGGCTCCGCCCGCCACCGACGTTGGAGCGCCGGGAGGACCGGTTGTCGACAGGGATCTCTCGATGACGTTGATCATCAGGTCCTTGACGGTAATCAGATCGCGAGGGCCGTTCTGTTGGGGCTGCTGCTGGACCGGAGGTCCCTTTATCGGCGCCGGGGCTCTAGGAGGCGCTGCAAATGGTGGAGGCTTCGTGTCGTTGACGTGAGGTCGCGGCACGGAGCGCTGAAAAGTACCCATTCCGAGAGTGGCCCCCATGCGGTGGGGGACGTCGACGCGGGCTCCGCCCATCAGAATCCTGGGTGGATTCGCGTCGCCGCTCGTCTCGCGTTCGTCGGCACTCATCTGAAAGAAAGGATGGAAAATGAGGCAAATTGAATTTTGCTGGTCTGAACAGTAATTATACCGTCGCCGAGCTGTCATAGTCCTCCTCCTTGCCGGGCGGACGTGGTACGCCGCCTGCAGCTGCCGTTGCTGCTGTCGAGGCTGCCGCCGTCTCGGGATCCTGCTTAACCTCCGACTTTATGAGCGGAATCTCCTGCTTGACGCTAGGCGGAGGCGGCTTGATGTCTGTAAGGGACGGAATATTCGCTGGTACTCTGTTCTCGAAATAACTCCCAATTAAGGCTATTAATACGTACCCATTCTGACGACCGGCGAGTTGCTCCTCGAGTGCCTGTTCAGGGCGCCGGTCGCAGATTGGGCCTGATCCTCGTCGCACGAAGAGGTGCTCGAGCCGGACTCCTCGTCCGTCGACAGCGTCGGAGGCTGGTCTGGGTGGTTGGACTGCAATTCATTGCAAAAATAAAGTTGTGATTATTCGCATTTACACTGCATTAGTACATTGCCAACTTACCCTCTTGAACTCCTGCACGATCTTGTCCAGGCCGTGCTTCTTCCTGCAGTCGTAGAAGAACTTCTTGCACTGCTCCGCCGTCTTGTGGGCGATCTTCGCCGAGACGGCGGGCCAGTTGCGGCCGTGGTTGCGCAGCTCGGACTTGATCGCCTCGACCTCCTCTTCGCTCCACGAGGCCGAGCCCGCGGCGGCGGTGGCCGAGGCCGCGGCGGCAGCGGCCGACGACGAGCCCTTGCCGCCGCCGTCGGCTTCCGTGTTGCCGGCGGCCGGCGCGCCCGCGGCTGACGAGGCGCCGCTGTCGCCGTGAGCGCCCCTGGCGGCCGCGTCGGTGGCGTTGCTGCTCGCCGGAGAGTTGTTGCCGCTGCTCATCTGGCTGATCTTGCGCGTGATGCGCTGGAAGCAGGCCGAGCAACACTTCTTCGTCCCGGGAGGTATTTCTGCAGTGATCGAGAGGGGCGCGTTACGAAATATCTGCAAGCTCTGCACACATGCGGAGGACGGGTTTCGTGGAATAGCAGATCGCAGCGCTGCGTACTACGGTATATACGTGGAGCGGCGTCATATTTCAGAGCAACGGACTTCGGGTCCGGCATGACTTCCTTTGCTTCCTTAGCTTGCGATACACGTAACAGAGGAGTTGCATATCTAACTCGGCTCCAATATTAATTCCGCCGGACATTAGTTACTATGAAACATACGTATATATGATCTTGCAGCGGACATGCCAATAGCATGGAAATGCAATCAGCAGTAATTTTTCTCACGAATACTACGCAGTTTTGCCTGCCTAAAGTCTGGCTGTCTCATCAGTTTTGACTTACGTAGCTCGGACGCGACGGCCTCCTTGCTATCCTTGGCCATCGTGGAGTACTTCTTGGGCAAATGCCTCAGCCGACCCTTAACCTTTCCCTTGGCCGTAGTGCAGGAGGGGATGGGACAGTGGCAGAGGCCTTTGCCGGAAAAGCCGCCCTTGCCTGTAAGGAGAGAAGAAGATGTTATAGTACTCATGATATCCGAAGCAATTAGAACGAGGACGCAATCCAATTCGCTCTCTCGGAATGGCATTAGTTAATCTCGTTGAAACTGAAACGACGGACGAACGGAATCTGAAATGGTTTTCGTAGAACGAGCTATAGTAGAGCAGGAGGAGAAAAAGCAAACAATCTGCCGCCGCCGCCGCCGCCGGCCCCCCAGCCGTACAACTTTTCTCCTTCCTTTCATATCCCGAAGCAGACTCGTCTTCTTTCTCATCCGTCCGTCCGTCCGTCGTCCGCCACTATTTGCATTTCCATAACGAAATTAAACTACCTCCCTGCACCCACCGGCGGCTCTGTATTTGCTTTTCGATCTCAAGCCTCTTTGCGCTGCTCACATCCTGGAACAATAGTCGTGACAGGACTGAAATTCGTACCATTCGTTGCGGATAAAATTCAATTGGGAGCACCCCGCTTCCTTCAGCGCGGACTGAAGTTCCGACCTTTCGGCAGTCAGTCGGCCGCACGATCGAGGCCGGGGGAAGTCAAAGGCTATCATATAATTTAGAGATGGATCTCGGGATTGGATACCACGGTCATATTGATTCAACAAGCCGACCAACATTACTCGCCTGGGGCGAACGAAGTCAGTGGGATCGAGAAAAGATCGCTCTCGAAATAGGGTCGGCAGGTTGTATAAATGTACTACAGGGAACAAGCCCATGCTATTTAATCCAAAAAGTACCACTATGCGAGGACGTAACAACAATCCCACTTCAGATTCGACCCTAAAGTGTACGTACTACGTACTGTGTCCACTGCTGAGCAGGGCGGAGATTTGGAGAAAAGTTGGCGCCGGGATCCTACAACCCACCCGGCCACCCATCTACCTACGTAGAGCCCGGGGCAGGCACGGAATGAAGCGACGGAGAGAGCAACTTTCCGTCTGTCCGTCCGCTTCCCATGGGAAACCGGTACATGATAAAAGGAAGAGGAAGGAGAGGAGAGAGAGCAGACAGCAGCAGATAAGCGGGCGGAAAGATGGAGATTTGATTCAGTCTGTCGCCGGCAGTCGGAAGGAGCGGGAGCGGAGGGAGGTCTAAGGATATGGCGTCACAACCGGCCCCCGCCGCGGACCTCGTGGTCTACGTGTGCGGAAGGCCGTTCCCGGCTAACAGGAGCCTGATGGCGTCGGCGTCGCCCTACTTCGCCGCCCTGTTGGCGGCGTCGCCCGGCGAGCAGCACCTCGCGCTGCCCTCGTTCATCCCGCCCGACGTGTTCGCAATCCTGCTCGCAGACATCCACAGCGGCGGCTCCCTCACGCTGGCCCTCACCGCCGACAACGTCCGGCAGGTCATGCTCTACGCGCAGATCCTGCACCTGCCGGCCGCGGTGCAGGCCTGCAAGGAGTTCGTGGAGGGCGAGCAGCAGCGGCGGTCGATCTCGGCCGCCGGGATTCTGAAGCCGATAGCGAGCAGGCCGCTAATGAGGTCATCGCAGCCGATGCTCAAAGAGGAAAACTTGTACGGCGCTAATAGTGCCGCAACTGCGGCTGCCGCTGCCGCCGCCGCCGCCTTGGCATGGAGACAGGTCTGGGTAAGTACACAAGAAGTGCATCGAAATTCCGATTTATATATTCTTCATAATCTCTTTCAGCCTTGGCATTTCGCAACGGATCTGCAGTCCAAAGTGCACCACTTCGTGTCTCCGGCGCTGGCAACAGCGGATAAAATAAGAAATGCGGCTCCGTTCTTGCCAATGAATCAGGCCCCTTACACGCCCTCAATTTTCGCCGCCGCACCCTCAAGTCACAGCCATGCGACACCGCCCTCCGAAGAGCCGCTGTCCGTCTACCCCACGCCAGAAGTGACTCAAGAGCCAATATTAAAATCCCCGTCGAATATCGAATCAACACCTAATCCTGTTCGGCAAGAGCCGGAACCCGGTCCCTCCACGAGTTCCAGGCCAGCGGTCTCAATTGAAGACATCGAGATGCCGGCCCTCGACGTCGCGGCCTGCGACGGACCTGTCACCTTCAGACGCATCCCGAACCCGTGCTTGAGGAGCGCCAGCAGAGCGGGCTCCGACAGTTCTCACAATAGCAGCGGCGGCGGCACCAACGAGCCCGCGACCCAGAAGAAGGGCGGCAAGTCAAAGTCGTCGGGCAAGTGCTACAAGTGTCTCTTCTGCAACCACGCCTTCAAAAGCCACTACTGCTACCAGAAGCACAAGCGGCGTCACATCAACCCGCTGGCTGTGGACTACGAGAAGGACTCGGACGAGAACAGCGGCGGCAACAACGACGAGGACGCCACGCCACCCGGACCCTCCTCCTCCTCCTGCGCGGAGCAAAAGTCGGCGTCGCAGTTGCAACTGCGCGACATCAACGTTCAGTTCTTTCCCTGCAAGCTGTGCGGGGACAAGTTTCCGAGCTACTACTTTGTGCACAAGCACAAGAAGATGTGGCACAAAGAGGAGCTGGCACAAGAAGAGGCAGCAGCAGCGGTGGCGGCGGCGGCGGCGGGCGCACCCGGAGAGACGCCGAAGAAAGGCGGCGACGGACAATGAATAAAATATTAAGCAAAGCCCATTGTACGCCATTGAAAATGCTATTTGTGTACCTACCTACGCATCTGCCTCGAGCTCGTACGGACGGCTGGCTAATCGCAAAAAGATTTCGCGAACGACGTCGCGCGGCCGGAAACAGGTTCTTTTCCTCCTAGCTAGGCGCCATAAAATACGGCAGGGTTGTCAAATTGACTGACGTTATTCAATGCCATCCGGGCCGTAACCCATGAATTAGAGGCTCTTAAAGAATGGCACGACCAGTTCGGCCAGTTTGAGGATTAACGGGTCCTACCTTTCTCTTCGTCGTCCGAAGATTCGTTATCTTGCTGGTTGTTGCTGTTTTTCCCTCGGCCACTCTTTCTGTCGTTGCTGAAAAGGAGGAAGGAAGGAGAGAGGTGAGCGTGGAGGCCGTTAAGATTTTTTATGCACACGCGCGCGCGCCATAAATAACGTCGCCGGAATCCGGCCGGAGGGCAAGTGACCGACCGTCCGATAGGGGCAAAAAGACTGCGACTGACCTGTCTTCCTCCGGCTCCTGCTTGAGCTCCTGCTTCAGGTTGCTCGGCTGCGGCGTGCTCCGGTTCGAGTTGTCCTCTCCGTCCTGTCCGCGCTGCCGCCTCGTCATCACGCCGATGACCATCTCGCTGCCGCCGTCGTTGTCGACGGCCGCGTGCCGGTCGGCCGCGGCGCCCGCGGCGGCGGCACGACCGCGGCCCCTGCCGCGCACCTTCGCCCGACGCAGCTGCTGCTTGTAGTTGGCCGTCTTCTTCGTAAGGTAGTAGTACTGCACGCAGTCGCTCACGCTCTTCCGCTCCAGGCTCTGGGCGATCAGGCCAAAGTTCTTCGGGTGCTGCAGGAACTTCTCCCGGAAGATCTCCTTCTCGGCGTCGGACCACATGTTCTGGAATTTTCTGTCGTTGAAGTCCTTCAGCGGGTCCATGATGAGGCCGTTGTTGCTGGTGAACTTCCGCCTCCGCTCCTCGTAGGGGAGCAGCACGGGCGGGATGACGGCGTAGGAGTGCATTTTCTTATCCTCGTTCTAGAATAGAAAAGGAAGCGTTACTTTCAACGGGCTACGTACGTTCTGCTTTCTTCAATCTGACTCACCTCCTGCTCCTGCAGTCTCTCGATGACGTCCTCCATGTCCGCCTCCGACCTGACGGCGCCCCTCGTGCCGAGCCGGTGGTCGCGCTCCTTGTCCTCCCTCTGCTTCCGCAGCTCGGGGAAGATCTTCTCGTAGAGCTCCCTCGCCTTCGCCTCCTTCTCCTTCCGCTTCTTCGAGTTCTCCATCCGCTCCACCTTCTTCGTCCACGTCGCCATCATCTTCGTGTAGGTCTCCGTCATGTACCGGTTCCGCATCTCGTTCTGCTCGTTGCGACGCTTGAAGTGCTCGATCAGCTTGCTCTTGAAGAAGTGGTGCCTGGAAGTGAGGAGGGAGGTTTCGGTTAGTCCATGTCTTGGCCGACAGATGGCGCACGGATCTCGACTGTGAGAAAGCATTCATCCTGGCTGCTGGCTCGGGAATGGAGGCTATACTGACTGCTCCTCCTTCCGGAAATTAATCTTCTCCGTCGGAGAAAAATTCCCTCCCGACATTCGTGGAGGATAAGGAAGGCATCCGGAAACCAGGTGATGCCCACCCAGCCAGACGAACCTACTCAGGCGTTACTACGTAATACTTACGCTCGTTTGTTCTCGTGGTAGAGGTTCGTGTCCGACGGCTGGTTGTAGAGCGGCAGGTCGTTCAGGTTGGCGAACTTGGCCAGCGCCATGTGCGACTCGCGGGCGCGTTTCTGAAAGGAGAGAGAGGGTGCAATCATTCATTGGCCGAGGGACCTTTTTCATTCACAGGCCGTTAGGCGCAGCAGACAACGTCGTCGTTCCTACGTATGTATCGTGTATAACGTACGCGTACGTGTCTCCGTATAACCGGAAATGCGCAACAAAAGTTCACTGTTTGCGTGCATATGCGCCGCGCTTTGTTGCCCCCAGTGATGCCAGCTTCCAAATTTAATAACAAACACAAAGATAAAAGCACGTAATATTGAGGTGGTAGCTCTTTGTATAAGAACTGAAATTAGGCACGATTCAATCGCCTAGCTCCGCGGAGTGTTGCGCTTATAAAAAGCGAGAACGTTTATTAGACGTAGCTAGACGTGCACGCGACGCGGACGCCATTCATCCTGCCAGTTGCAAGGTGCAAGCGCAACAACGTACGTTCATTGAAACACTACGCTATCTGATAAAGGGATAATTGCCCTACGAAATTCTAGGCCGACGCTGAAGCTTTTAAAATAGGTAACGCAGCTAGTCCGATTAGATCAGCAAATCCACGTGCGTAGAAATATAGAGCTCCACCTGTATCGAAAGAAAAGTAAATCTGGTCGAACTACGTCACAAATTCGCGATTAGTAAGCGATCGTTCCCGGAATCATATGTTTTTGACTGCGTAGAGTAATGCGCCTTGCTCAATTCGGACGAGCGGAATTCACGGACGGACGGAACGATGGCTAGCTAGCTCGAGCGCTATACGATACAGAGAAGCAGTCTCGCCTCCTCGGCTGGCGCTCTTTTTCACTCGGGAGCCTTGACGGCGCAGACTGGACTCCGCCGCCGCGCACCGTTGCTCGTGATAAATGGGCTCAAAGGAGGGGAAGTTGCCTTCCTCCCTTCGTTCGGCCGTCGGTCCGTTCGCCAAACTGCCTTGGCCGCCCGTCTCGTTCGTAGCAAACTCGAGATAACGAGCGCGGCGCAAAGAGCCAGGCTCGCCTCCTTTTCCCACCAAAAAAAACTGGTCCCAGTAATGACGAGACCGGCTTCTTTCTACGTAGAAAACGATGCACGATGTCTTACCCTGTTCTCCGCGTAGATGGTCTGCGAGATGCTCTTCGGCCTCGCCGCCTCGTCCTCCTTCTTCGTGGACTCGTCCTCCGACGCCGGCCTCCTGCTCGCCGCCGCGGCCGCCTCCAGCTCCTGCTGCTTCTTCTTCAGCTTGGCGATCTGGCTCTCCGCCTTGGCGATCTCGCGGTCCACCTTGGCGATGCGCAGCAGGAGGTCGTCCTTGGTCGACTTGAGGTCGTCGCGCTCCACGGTGGGGTCGGGGTCGGGGCCGGTCGGGGAGATCGCCTCCACCTGCGGATGATAACCCGATTCCTGAAAGGGAGAGAGGGGAAAAATAAGTACGTGCATCACGTGTCATTATCTCGCTAGAAGGAGCAAGAACCCCTATCCGAGCGTGTCGCACGGCTATGTTTCCAGGGTAACGAACACAGCTGTGCTGGTGGGAATTAAAAGGCAGAAAAAAGCTACTTTACGACACAGGAATTGAACCCGAGCTGACTGAGGGACTTTTAGAGCTCGGAGTGGAGACCCGTCTGATGTTGCGAAATTGGACGACTCCAGCTATGTAGCTGACTAATGAGACGGCGCCTCGTAACCGTCGCCGCCAAAACAGCTTTGTCCCGTTTCGCTGACATTTTATATATGGGTTAGCTTAATTTGCCGGAATGAAGGCGGATTCGATAGGGCCGACGTGTTAATTACCGCTGAGGGCAAAATATGTCCGCGTTCAGAGTTTGCGTACGAGAGACAGCAGGACAAAGGTAGGGTATAGGAGTAATATACGTAGAACGTACTACGCCGAGGCAACGGAGCGCGGTCGTCTGTCCGCATTGGCGATCGATTTTCTGTCGGTTTGGCCCCGACCGACCGAATTGGATTGCCGTCTATTATTAGCGTTTGCTTGTTCCGTCCACGATACGTATAACGCAACGCATACGCGACGTCGTTCATTCGAACAGCCAGGTTTCCCGTTCGTTCGTTCGTTCTCGTGGCCTCGATCGTATTACGCCCCTAGCTTGCCGCCTGCGACACATTCGTTGCCATGCCCCGATAATACATTATGTATCGATAAGGCTGTAGCTGTATGTACGTGCTCGCGCGCGCGCGGGGGGCATAACTGAGTGCGACAGTGTGCAATATGTGCGCCCTCGGGCCGGCCGGTCGATCGGGCGAACAATTCGACCGCAGATCAATGTGGGCCATTAAGCGACATTGCATATCCGCACAGCACTCGAGTCGAACCGACTGACTAATGACCTAAGCAGATTATGCCGACATGGCATGATATGGATTTGGGAGACCCGGGATCGACTTGACCCCACTTAAAAGGTGCCGCGACTGCGTCGTGACGGTCAACACGGGCAGTACTACAAACACTGGTGAGATATCGACTGGGGAAGAAATACGAGGGGTCGACCGTCGGCGTCGTCGGCGTCGCCGCAGCAACGATTGAGGTCTTGGGCAACACCCTTGGCTAGCAATACTAGGTCGATAATAGCAATGCGTAATAGGGGCCGCCCGCTGTGGCAACGCCTGGTCGGGAGAATTAAGGGCCCCACATTGTGAGCGAAGTCTTTGAAATTCCTTTGGCATAAAAGGGGATCGAGCGAGTTATAGGAC
>JAAUYK010232709.1_pt1 | contig 14108 bp, 13 predicted proteins | sample 7278021 | NCBI WGS metagenome assembly JAAUYK01 (sample SAMN14350223, study PRJNA611818) | marine sediment metagenome | isolation source: surface marine sediment (1.8m) | place: French Polynesia: Moorea | collected 2018-08
GATGACTCCGACAGCGATGACTGATCCGTCATCCTGACCGGAGCCGGTGTGTGACGCCGCGAGCGTAGCGCACCGGATCTAACCACCCAGCGCCCGGGGCACCCCAGACGGAATGCTCCGGGCGTTTTTTTTTAGGGCAACCGGTGTCAGGTGCTTGCCGGGCGCTCGTCCCGGCCGGCCACACTCAGATCGACTCGGGCGTCTCCCACTGGCCGAGCGCCGCCTGGTCCATGATGATCTCGCGGTGGCAGCTCCAGGTGACCTTGATGGCTTCTGGCGTACCGATTCCCGCGCCTCGCGGATCGCCCGCCGGACCAAACCAGTGGTTCTGCGGCGCACCCGTGGTCCTCGCGCGCATGCCGCAATAGGTCGTACCGTTGACAGTCGCGCCGAGCACCTTCTGCTGGAAAATCGGATCGGCGCTCACGACGGCAGCCGTCAGGTGGTGCGACATGCGCTCGAGCATCCCGAGCATGTCCTCGACATCGCCGTCGCCATACGTCGTAACAACCTGGAACGGTCCGAACAACTCTGTGGTCAGCAGGTCGAAGTGCTCGCCCTTGAGCGCATCGAAAGGCACTTTGACCGCGGTAGCCTCGTAGGACCCGTAACGATCCGGAATAGTGTGACCTTCGAGCTCTTTGCCGCCGAACATGAGTTCGGCGCCGGGAACCGCCATGCAGGCGTCGACGTGCGCCTGGATTTCCTCGTTCGACCACGTAAGCACCGGGCCGATGGAGAGGTTGTCCATACTCCTGCGCGCGGCGAGCGGTGCAAGCTTCGGCAGTAATGATTCCGCCCAGTTCTCGTGCACGAACAGGATGCTCTGCGCCGAGCATTTCTGGCCGGATGCGTTGTACGCATCCTCATCCGACTGCCAGGCGACATAGTCCACCCACTGCTCGTCGAAGTCGGGGCCGATGACCTTCCAGTCGAAGCCGGCATCCTCGATACGGACGCAGCCATTGACTGCAACCGACGTCGCTTCGGCGACATTGCTCGACCCTGTGAACTGCACGAGGCGGATTACGTCGTTGGCTTCTTCAATGAGCTTGCCCATGGTTCTGCCACCGCAATGGATGAAGTCCATGTCCTTCGGGTCCAGGCCACAGTGAATTAGCAGCCGCACGAACTGCTCGATGACGATGTCGACGGTAGTAGCCGACTTGAGCAACGGCCGGTTGCCCATGAACAACGCGCCCATCAGCTGCAGCGCCGGGATCTCGAGCGGGAAATTGAAAGGCGCAACGATCACGACAGGGCCGTATGGCCAACGGTAGCCGTTCGACTGTTGACCGGTACGATCACCCGGATTCGAGAAGCCGCGGGCCAGGAACCGCACCCCATCGCCGGCGAAGTTCTCGAGGAACGTGCGGGTCACGGTGACCTCGGCCCTGCACTGGTTCCAGCTCTTCGGCATAACGCGCTGGATCAGGCGGGTGAAGAAGTCCTCGACCTCTTTTTCTGCGAGCAATTGCGAAGCCCTGGTGCACACCTTGCCGAGCTCGACATAGCGCTCGACATTCTTGAGCGGGTTATGCAAACCGGTCTTCGGGCAACTCTTCAGACCGGCGACGAAAGGCGCCACGTCCTGGGTGTCCGGCATCTCGATAAAAGGCTCACCGTTGAGTGGATCGGGCACGGTCATGGTCTTCTCCGCCGACACCCACTGTCCGCCTACGAGATTCTGAGCCTGCGCCGGGGCGGCGCCCGTCATGCCGTCGAACGGGTCGACGGTGGCAAAGGAATTGACGATGTTGGTCATATCTTGTCCTCCGGGGGATGAGCGATTCTAGCCCAGCGGAAGGCGTCTATCGAACTGTGACATTCGACGTCGCGCAATGGCTATTTGCGATGTAGATTTGCACCGTTATGCGGACGTTTCTATACGGATTTGTGGCAATCGCGCTGTGGATAAGCGCGCCGGCGGAGGCCGAGGTGTTCCGGTGCGAGGACCCCGAACTGGGGATCGTTTACCAGCAAACGCCATGCCCGGAGCCGGCCGAAGAAGGCCAGGAAGAGGCTGAGCCTGCCGCGGAAGAGGCGGCGGAACCGCGCGCCGAGGCCCCTCGCGGTCGGGCCGTCGTGGGTCGCGACCAGAGTGTCGCCGACGTCGTCGCCGCTGAACAGGAAGAACAGGCCCGCAGCGCGGAAGTGGAGGCTTGTAAACAGCAGTACCGCGATGCGATCGATGCGATCGACCTCGAGATTCAGAACAGCTACACGTCCGAGCAGCGCGACTATTACCTCGGACGCCTCAAGGCCCTGACCGACAAGATGGCCGCCTGCTAGGCCAAAAAAAACGCGCCCCGAGGGGCGCGCCTTTTATTCCTGGTCAGTCAGTCAGCCAATCAGACTGGAACGACTTCCTCGGCCTGCGGACCTTTCTGGCCGTCAGTGACCTTGAATTCTACCTTCTGGCCTTCCGCCAGCGTTTTGAATCCTTCGGCCATGATCGCGCTGAAGTGGACGAATACGTCAGGACCATTTTCCTGCTCGATAAAGCCGAAGCCTTTCGCATCGTTGAACCACTTCACGGTCCCTGTAACTTTCGACATTAGAGTCTCCTGTCTAACTTTTACTCATGCCCCCCACGGGCCCTTGGGCTGAAAGTGTTGCTTCTTACTTATGAGTTCAGGACGACCTAGGTATGGACCATCGGTGCGAAATGCATAAATAGTTGGCGTACATTCAAGCAGGGCGCAGTATATACCCAATGGGCCCCGAAAAAACCTAGATTGTGCGGCTATATGAGTATATAGGCCTTATGAAATTGACCGAAATACAACTACTTGGGGCAACTTTTGCGCTCCTCGGCGGGTGCGCGACCAGTGGTGATTTGCCGCCCGACAGCGCTTTTCCGGTCCTCAATGCGGATTCATTGCAGGTTTGTGAATCGCTGCGCCGCTACGACTTTGTATTTACGTCGTCGGCCGACGGCGATCGTGACATCTACCAGTTCGAGGCGCGTACGGCCTCGATCCGCAGGCTCACGGACAACGACATCGAGGATCATTGGCCAACGTGGTCTCCGGACGGCCGTATGATCGCGTATCAGTCAATCGAGAACGACAATCGGGAGATTTACATCCAGGTGCTGCCTGACGGCGTGCCCGTCAATTCGTCGCAGCACGACGAGCAGGACGTCGTCCCGTCGTGGTCGCCCAATGGCCAGTACATCGTCTACTACTCGTCGCGCGATACCGAATGGGACGGCACGGGGCCCATCAGGGGACAGCTGTACGTCATGCGCGTGCAAGGTTCGTTCCTCGGCAAGATCCAGACCGATCAATTCGCGTCGCCGTCGATGATCGCCTGGTCACCCGATTCGACGACGCTGTTCTATGCGCGCTACGGCGCCGGCAAAGAGGGCATCTACCAGCTGGACCTGCAGACCGGCGAGGAGGTCGCGCTGCTGGCGCTGCAAGGCAAGTATCCAGGCGTGGCGTCAACCAACCCGGCACCCGGCACGGTCGACTACTATGTCAACGTAGACAACGAAGTTGTGATCTACCAACTCTCCCTGGCCGATGGCACGAGCCGCCGCCTGACGCCCGCCGGGGGCCTGCACTACTATGCGCACTGGTCTCCCGATCGTCGCGACCTCCTGGTCACGTCCGCGCAGGATGCGACCGGGCAGGCCTATGACATCCGCTGCATCGCGGCGGACGGCTCCTACGACGTTGCCGTAATCGATGACCTCAGCGATGCTCGCAGCGCCGCGTGGCGGCCGGGTGGTCTGTAGGTGGGGGCGTCGATACGCCAGGGCGAGTCCGACGATCTCAACCGGCTGGTCGAGATCTACAATCACTATGTCACCGAGACCCACGTGACGTTCGACACGACGCCGTTCCTCGTTACCGATCGCATCCAGTGGTTCAACCAGTTCACGGCCGAGGGACCATACCGCCTGCTAGTGGCGGATGCAGATAGCACGGTCCAGGGATATGCGACCAGCACACGCTTCAAGCCCCGCGAGGGCTATGACACGTCGGTCGAGACGACGATCTACCTCGACCCCGATGCGTGTGGCAACGGCACCGGCCACCAGCTATATGCGGCGCTCATGGACCAGCTTGTCGGCGACCCGGCTGTGCACCGCGCTTATGGCGGCATCGCGCTGCCGAACGATGCCTCGGTTGCGTTGCACCTGAAGCTTGGTTTCGAGCGCGTGGGCTCTTACCATGAGGTCGGCTTCAAGTTCGACAGGTATTGGGACGTGGACTGGTTTGAGAAGGACGTATCGGGCAATGACTAGACAATTGACCACCGAGGAACTCGAGCAGGGTCTCGACAACATCCTGGCGTCGCCCAAAGACAACGGCGCGCTCGAACTCATCGTGCGGCGGCCCGAGGTCGACACGCGGGAGAGCCTGGCCGAGGGCCGGCTGGACACCGAACAGGGCCTGGTCGGCGACAACTGGCTGAGTCGCGGCAGCCGCCACATGCCCGACGGTGCGGCCGACCCGGAAATGCAGCTCAACATCATGAATGCCCGCGTCGTTGCGCTGGTTGCCGATGACCCCGGTCGTCGCGAGCTGGCCGGCGACCAGCTGTACCTGGATATGGACCTCAGCGACGAAAACCTGCCGGCAGGCACTCAGCTTGAGATTGGCGACGCAATCATCGAGGTCACCGAACCGCCGCACACGGGATGCAGGAAATTTGCCGAGCGCTTTGGCAAGGATGCCGTGGTGTTCGTAAACTCGGGACGGGGAAAACAGCTTAACTTCCGTGGCATCAACGCCAAGGTTGTCCAGTCAGGCGACATCAAGGTCGGCGACGTCGCCAGGAAGCTGGCCGCGGGCTGACCCGGAGCCGGGCGACTACTGCTGCGCCCACGCTTCGAACGCCGCACACATCTCCGGTTCAATGGCCGAAACCGGATTCACCGTAGCGCCGAGTTCCTGTACGACAGGATTGGGCCGCGCGAACCGCGGCCACGCGGGCAACTCGTCACTGTTCGGGTTGCCGGTCGCCGCAAAGTTGACCCAGTAGCGCTGCATCAACGCGCCGAGGCGGCGGTCGTGATCCGTCGTCGTCATGTAATCGTCGTGCACGCCGAAGACGTACGGGTACTCCGCGCCATGGTATGAACCGACTTTTTCGCCGCCGGCGTCCTGGCGTTGACGCGTAAACCAGTACATCCAGGCTTCGCCACCCGTGGCCGCGCGTTGGGCAGCCAATGATTGCGACGGGCAGACCATCTCTGCCGCAGTAACAAGGCGGTCCATCGCGCGGCGCGGATCTGTCTCGTCGGCAACCCAAGACAATGCTGCCATGCCCCCAATCTGCGGATGCTTTGCGGCAGCCTCTTCAACGTGAGCGGCGGCGACATCGCCCACGGAGTCGAGCCACTCGTCACGATTGGTGCCGATCATCAGTTCGTGGTCACCGAATGCCCCCCGACGGATGGCGGCCCACGTCGATTCGGGGATCAGCTGGTTGTCGACGGCCGGCGAGTGATAGTGATCGTCGAAATGTTCCGTATACACCTCGAGCAGTCGGGCCGCGTCGATGCCGCGCAGCGCATTCAGCGACTCGGCGCCGACCAGCGACGCGAGTTTCTCGCCGCGCGCCCGCTCATCGTCGATGGTCGGCATCGACAGTCCAAACGCGGCAGTACTTTGCAGAATGGCCCGATGGAACAGGTGTCGAGCCGGCTCGGTCATCATTAACGCGAGGATATTCTCGGCGCCCGCCGATTCACCGAATAACGTCACCCGACCGGGGTCTCCGCCAAACGTCTCGATGTTGTCCTGGACCCACTGCAGCGCCGCCACGAGGTCCCACAGCCCAAAGTTGGCGACTTGCTCCGGGTTCGCGAGCTCCGGGTGCGAGAGAAAACCGAACAGCCCGTGGCGATAAGCGACGGTCACTACGACAACACCTTGTCGAGCCAGTTCGTTACCCCGGTAGTTGTCTTCGTAGGACCAGCCGCTCTTGTTGCTGCCGCCATGAACCCAGACCATGACCGGCATCTGCGAGCCCGGGTTGAGCGACCGCGTCCAGACGTTCAGGTACAGGCAATCCTCGCTGATCTCGAGGTCGTCGTAGTACTCGGCGGATGCGCCGAAGGTCTCGGCCATGTAGCGGTACCAGTCGAGGATGCGCATCGTCTGCATGCACGCCGCAGCGAACTCGCCGGCGTCGCGGCGCTCGCGTTTCGTCGCCAGCGGCTGCGGCGCGCGCCAGCGGAGCTCACCCAGCGGCGGCTCTGCAAACGGCACGCCGCGGAAACCAGCGACCGTCCCTTCGTATTTGCCGACCAGGCGCTCACCGTCAACGTCGGCAACTGGCGCCCTGGAGCAGCCGGTGACAATTAGCAGGGCAGCGAACGCGAGCAGTATGCGCACGCGTCAGCCCGGGTGGTCCGCCCGCAGCGACTTGACCAGCGATATCGCCATCAAGACGCCTACCACGAGGATCGGGAGCGACACGACGAGTAGCACCGACTGCATGGCCTTGAGCCCGCCGATGAACATCAGCGCTATGGGCAGGACGGCCAGCGCCAGCGCCCAGAAGACGCGATGCCAGCGCGCCGGGTCGTCACCGACCGACAGGTGTAACGTTGCGCCGGAAGCGAGCGAATAGGACGCGGAGTCGTAGGTGGTGGCGGCGAAAACGATCGACACGACGGCGAAGACCATGATCACGATTACGGCAAGGGGCAGCGTCTCGAGCATCGCCACAATCGCAGCGCTGCCGCTGACCGAGTTCATAATGCCGACGAAGTCGAGCTGGCCTTCGAGCTGCAGGAACAGGCTGTAATTGCCGATGACCATGTAAAAGATCCAGCTGCCCAGCGAACCGAAGATAAGCATTCCCGTCACGACCTGGCGAATAGTACGCCCGCCCGAGATGCGGGTAATGAACAGGCCAACGTACGGCGCGAAAGCGATCCACCAGGCCCAGTAGAAAACCGTCCAGCTCTCGACAAAACCGGAATCGCTGAAAGGGTCGGTCCAGAAATTCATGCGCAGGAAGTTCTGCGTCATCACGCCCAGACCATTGAGGCTGGTCTTGAGCAGGAATACGGTCGGGCCCACGAGCAATATGAACAGCAACAGGCCGAGCGCCAGGTACATGTTGATGTCGCTCAGTCGCTTGATGCCGCGCTTGAGGCCCAGCCAGACACTGAGCACGAACAATCCGACACAGATCGCAACAACGATGACCTCCAGCCCAAAGCCTGTCTCGACACCGAATAGCCACGCCAGGCAGGCGGCAATCATCGGTGACGAGAAACCGAGACTGGTCGCGGCGCCGCCGATCAGCGCGACCATGAACAGGAAGTCGATGAAGCGCGCAAACGGACCGTGGTCCCGGTCGCCCAGCAGCTCGTTACAGCTCAGGCTGAAGCGCAAAACGTCTTTCTTGCGCACATAAAACGGGTAAGCGATGGCAATCGCCGGCAGGCAATAGAATGCCCAGGCCGTGAAGCCCCAGTGAAACAGGCCGTAGGTAGACGCCCATTCGGCTGCCGCGGGGCTGCGGGGCTCGGCGCCGAAAGGCGGCGCCTCGAAATAATAGGCCCATTCCGTGGCACACCAGTACATCAGCCCCGCACCGACGCCGGCGCAGAACAGCATCGCGACCCAACTCAGCGTGCGGAACTCGGGCTCGCTGTCCTCATCGCCCAGGCGCACGCGGCCGAATCGGCTCGAAGCCAGCCAGACGAGAAAGCCGATGGCCGCGACGCTGGCCAACAGGTAGAAAATGCCGAACTCGACGGCGATGAATTCATACAGTGCATTCAGCCGATCGGCAGCGGCATCGGGAGCGGTAAGCAACGTGATGCCGACGACGGCGATAATGGCGGCGCAGGCGCCGAAACTTGGCCAGTCGATTCTGCTTTGTTCCATAGTGCGACGCAGTTTGACAGAATGCTCGCGTGACTACCAAGCCGTACAAGAGCGTCGCGCGTCTGCCGAAGAAACACCGCGGCGCCGCCGAAAGAGTCGGACAGGTCGACGTGCGCCGCTTACTCGCGCAACAGTCGCTGCGTGATGCCGTGGTCGGGGCGTTGATCGTCATCATCCTGTTCAGCGTCCTGTGGGCAATGCTGTCGACGCTCGTGAACCGAATTTTCCCGTGGATGACCGTGCTGCTCGGTATTGTCATTGGCCTCGTCATCCGTCGCGCGGGGCGCGGGCTTGACTGGCGCTTCCCGACCCTGGCCGCCCTGTTTACCCTCGTCGGTGCGGTCGCCTCCAACGTTGTCGTAGCCGCGGCGTTCACGGCTGACGAACTGGGCACGAGCACCTTCACGATCCTGCGCGCCGTGACGTCGATGACATGGCCGGTCTTCTTCCAGGAGGTGATTTCGGCTGCCGATGTGGTGTACGCGTTTTGCGGTGCGGGAGCGGCGGCGTTTTACGCCAACCGGCGACTATTGAGAAGCGAGTACAGCGCGCTGCGCAAATGGCGGGAAGAGCAGGCCAAAGCCGATTGAGCGGCGTGCAGCCTTAGACCGGCATCAACAGTCCCTTGGACTCAATCGCCCGGCCGGACAGAGAAGCCAGCTGCCGCTTGACCATCATCTCCAGGTCATTCACCGCGTTAACGATGCCAAGGAAATACGGCGGTTCTCTTCTGAGCAGCGTCCAGTCGCCTGATTCGATGACGCGCACGAGATGTGAGATGTTGTTGGCGATTGCGTCGATGTACGGATTCTGGCCGTCGTAAAGCACCTCGATGTAGCGATAGACACGGTTGAACTTACGGTGCAGACGGTCCCTCATCACCTGCTGGTAAAAGACCGGGGTCTTCTTCAGCAGGTCCTCGCCGGAATGATAGCGAACGCTGTACTCACCCGGTTTGGCGTTTTCGACGGCCACGCCACCAACAACGAACTCGTTGTACAAACGATCACGGCACTTCTCGAGGTAACACCGGTCGGCCATCTGCGCGATCATGTCGGCCGTGCCGATCAGATGGCCACAGATAATGTCACGCGGGTCATCGAGCTCGATTCTGTCGAGCTCAACCTCGTAACCTGTGAAGTGGACGATCATGCTTGCAACGGCGACGTCCTTCGACATGCCGTGCTCGGGCAAGTATCGGCGCAGGAAGTCGGCGCTGCGCGAAACATGGTAAAGCGTGAACTCGGCACCGTTCGCAAACTCGGCGTCGCGTTCCTCGTGACGAATGTACCCCGCGTCGTGGAATAGCGCTGTGATGATCGCCATCTGCGCGCGCCGCGCGCCGAGCCGGTCCTTGGGTTCCACACTGCGCTCGTAGCCGGCGATGAGCCGCGCTACAGCGAGCGTCATGTCGAGCGTGTGCTGCAGGTCATGGTAGGTCGTATCGCAGCCGCGATATCCCGGGTAGCGGCCCGTAAACAGCCGCTGGAAGTCATAGAACGCCAGCCAGATCTTGTCGTACGAGGCACCTGGGAAGGTCTCGCTGTAAACCTCGTAAACGGCATTGCGCACCGCGACAGGGTCCGAGACCTGCACGGTGTTCGTGACGTCGTAATCGTTACGCCGATCCTGGGACATGATGCGTTTCTTACCGGCGGGTGCGCTGTGTCGGATATCACTCAACCAGGCTCTCCGCGCTTGTTCTTATGGCCACAGATGATACACGTCGCGCACCCGGTCAACAGGGCAAAATTCCGAAATATGTCATGTACTTGCCGTGTTTTACGGGTGTCGGAAAATTTGTCACATTGCGAATTCCGCAACGACCGGCGCGTGATCAGACGGCCGCTCCCAGGCCCTTGGTTCCTTGTCGACGAAGCTCGACTTGCACCGCGCTGTCATCGTGTCACTGGTCAGTATCAGGTCTATCCGCAGACCTGCGTTGCGGCGAAAACCGGCAGCGCGGTAATCCCACCAGCTGAACGACTTCTCGGGCTGGTCGAATTTCCGAAACACGTCGGTCAGGCCCAGGTCGATCAGCTTGCCAAGCGCCTCGCGCTCCTTCGGGCTACACAGGATTGCGTCGCCCCATTTCTCGGCGTCATAGACATCCTCGTCCGCGGGCGCGATGTTGAAGTCACCCAGGACGACGAGGTTTTCATGGCGAGCCATCTCGGCTTCGAGAAAATCGCGCAGCGTGGCAAGCCAGCGCAACTTGTAGTCATACTTCTCCGAGCCGACCTCGGAGCCGTTCGGGATGTACAGGTCGACGACACGGACGTCGCCGATGGTCGTGGCGAGTACCCGACGCTGCGGGTCGTCGAAGTTTGGAAACTCGAGCACCGGGTCCGCCGGCGCGGTCTTGCTGATAACGGCGACCCCGTTGTAAGTCTTCTGGCCGTTAGCGAGCGATTCGTACCCGGCCTCGCGCAGCTCGTCCACCGGGAACGCTTCGGTGACCTGCTTGATTTCCTGCAGCACCAGCACGTCGGGATCGTGCGCCTGCAGCCATTCCAGCACGTGCGGCAACCGCACCTTTATCGAGTTGACGTTCCAGGTAGCAATTTTCACTGGCTTTCGATTCCCGACTGCCGCAGCAGCGCATCAACCTCCGGCCGGCGGCCGCGAAAAGCAACGAAGGCCTGCATGATGTCCCGGCTGCCGCCAACCTCGAGGATCTCGCGGCGAAAGCGCTGGGCAGTCTCGGCGTCGAAGATGCCGGCCTCCTCGAACGCCTCGAAAGCATCGGCGGCCAGCACCTCGGCCCACTTATAGCTGTAGTACCCCGCGGCATAACCGCCGGCGAAAATGTGCGAGAAGCTGTGCGGCAGGCGGTTATAGGCGGGTGCCGGAATCAATGCCACCTCATCGCGCACTTCGGCGAGGACCTTCATGGCGAGCCCGTTCTGAGCAGACGTGTATTCCGCATGCAGTCGAAAGTCGAACAGGGCGAACTCGAGCTGCCGCAGCATCGCCATCGCAGCGCCGGTGTGCCGACTGTCCTCGAGCCGCTCGAACAGCTCGGCTGGCAGCGGTTCGCCGGTATCGACGTGTTGCGAGCAGCGTTGCAGGACCTCGAGGTTCCAGGCGAAGTTCTCCATGAACTGGCTCGGCAGTTCGACGGCGTCCCAGGGCACGCCGTTAATGCCGGCAATGCTCGGATAATCGATGCGTGTGAGCAGGTGGTGCAGCATGTGCCCGAATTCGTGGAACAGCGTCACGACGTCTTCGTGGGTCAGCAGCGACGGATGCTGCGGGTCGGCGGGCGGAAAGTTACACACCAGGTAGCCGACGGGGGGCGTCGCCTGGTCGTTGAGGTTTTTACGGATGATGCACTCGTCAATCCACGCACCGCTGCGCTTGCCGCTGCGCGCGAACAGATCGACGTAGAAGCCGCCGATAAGCGCTCCTGCCGTGTCGTGGACCGAAAAGTAGCGCACGTCCTCGTGCCAGCGGGCGACATCATCCTCGGACGACAAGCGGACGCCGTACAGCCGCTCGGCCAGCTCGAACAGGCCGTTCATGACCGTTGCGACGGGAAAGAACTGCCGCAGCTCCTCGTTCGAGACGGAATGCTTCTTCTGCTTGTACTTCTCGAACCAGTAAGGCGCGTCCCAGGGCTCGAGCGCGAAGCCGGCAAATTCCGTGACGGTCGCGAGCTCCTGTTGTGCCGCGGCCCGTGAGTGACCTGCGAGCTCGCGCAGGAAATCGATGACCTCGTCGGTCGAGCCGGCCATCTTCGTCGCCAGCGAATACTCGGCGTAGTTGTCGAAGCCGACAAGCCGCGCGGCCTCGTAACGGGCCGCCAGGATGGTTTCGATGTTCTCGCTGTTGTCCCAGTCGCTGTTGCCGCATTCGTCCGATGCGCGCGTCACCCAGGCCCGGTACATGGCCTCGCGCAGCTTGCGGCTGTCGGCGTGTCGCATGACCGCATCGTAGGTCGGGTAGTCGAGAGTCAGCAGCCATCCCTGCCGGTCCCGCTTGCGGGCCTCAGCGACGGCCCGCGCCACGACCTGGGCCGACAGCCCCTCGAGCTCGCCTTCCTCGGCGACGGGCAGGCTCCAGGCGTCTTGCGAGTCCTGGATATTGTGTTCGAATGCCGCCTGCGTGGCCGCGAGCTGCTGCATGATCGCCTTGAACCGCGCCTTGTCGTCGTCGGGCAGGTCCACGCCGGCCAGGCGAAAATCGCGCAATGCGTGATCGACCACGCTAATCTGCGCCGGGTCTGCATCGTCGGTCAGGCGTTCACGAACAGCGGCATAGGCGCGCTGCAGTCGCGAGTTCTGTGATATTTCGGTGCCATGCTCGGTCAGTAGTGGGAGGGCGGCGTTGTAGGGATCGCGCCAGTCCTGCGACTCGAGCACCCCCTGCAAGTGCGATACCGGCGACCAGACTCGGGCCAACTCGTGCTCCATGTCCTCGAGCGGCAGGACGAGCGACTCGAAGTCCGGGTCGGGATCGGCGTCGAGCAGTTCGTCGAGCTTTTGACGATGCTCTGCGATAAGCTCGCGAAGCGCCGGCATGACCTGCTCGGGCGCAATCTCATCGAATCGCGGGAGCGATCTCGTGTCGAGGAGAGGGTTGGACATGGCGCAGGATATTAGCACGCCTCCGGGTTTTAGGAGCGCGCCCCAGCGCGCGAAAAACAAGGTAAGGAAACAGTTTTGAGCAACACATTCGATCTCATTGTCATCGGCGGCGGCAGCGGCGGCATTGCGCACGCACGGCGCGCGGCCGAGTATGGCGCGAACGTCGCCGTTATCGAGTACGGCCCGCTGGGCGGCACCTGCGTCAACGTGGGTTGCGTACCCAAGAAGGTCATGTGGTACACGGCTGCACAGATGCACCATGCGGCCCATGCGGCTGACTACGGATTCGACATGGACGTGCGTGGCCACGACTGGTCGGCCGTCAAGGAGCGCCGTGATGACTACGTCCTTCGACTCAACGGTATCTATGAACGTAACCTGGACAACAGCGGCATCACGACAATTATCGGTGCGGCAAAATTCGTGGATGCGCACACCGTTGCCGTCGACGGCGAGGAGTACACGGCCGACCGGATCGTGATTGCGACCGGTGGCCGGCCGATGGTGCCGGATATACGCGGCGCCGAGCACGGTATCACCTCCGACGACTTTTTCGAGCTCGACGAGCGACCGCAACGCGTGCTGGTCGTGGGCAGCGGCTACATCGCCGTCGAACTCGCCGGCGTCTTTAACGGCCTTGGCAGCGACGTGCAGCTGGTAGTGCGCAAGGACCGCATCCTGCGCGGCTTCGACATCATGCTGTCGGAATTGCTCATGGAGGCAATCTGCAAGGACGGGGTCGAACTCGATGTCGGCGTCGTGCCCGCGGGCGTCGAAAAGACCGATGATGGCCTGTTACTGCACGCGGAGGACGGCCGTTCTTTCGGTCCATTCGACACGATCCTGTGGGCGATCGGTCGTGCGCCCAACAGTGACGGGCTCGACCTCGAGAATGCTGGCGTCGATCGCGATGACGGCGGCTATATTCCTACGGACCTCTACCAGCAAACGAACGTCGAGCACATATTCGCGCTGGGTGACGTGACCGGCCGGGCGCAACTAACGCCGGTCGCTATTGCTGCCGGACGTCGGCTGGCTGATCGCCTGTATGGCGGCATGGAAAGGCGGCACCTCGATTACGAGTTGATCCCGACCGTGATTTTCAGCCACCCGCCAATCGGCACGGTCGGCCTGACCGAGGCTCAGGCGCGGGCGAAGTATGGTGACGACATCAAGATCTACACCTCCGGCTTCATACCGATGTACTACGCGCTCGGTGAAAAGAAACAGCGCTCGATGATGAAGCTGATCACCGCCGGGGTGGAAGAGAAGGTGGTCGGTTGCCACATTATCGGCGACGGCGCTGACGAAATGCTGCAGGGATTCGCCGTTGCAATTCGTATGGGCGCAACCAAGTCGGATTTCGACGACACGGTCGCTATTCATCCGAGCAACGCCGAAGAGCTTGTAACTATGCGTTGATGTGCATCTGCTTGAGAACCGGGGCGGTATCCGGCCGGACGCCGCGCCAGATCTCGAAGGACTCGGCGGCCTGCTCAACCAACATGCCCCATCCCATGACCGACTTTGCCGCGCCCTGGTCACGCGCCCAGGTGCAAAACGGCGTCGGGTTAAGGCCGTAGGACAGGTCGTAGCAGAATGTACTGTCGCTGATGGCGGCTTCCGGATACGGGGGTGTCGCACCGCCAAGGCC
>JAAUYK010116339.1_pt1 | contig 14097 bp, 12 predicted proteins | sample 7278021 | NCBI WGS metagenome assembly JAAUYK01 (sample SAMN14350223, study PRJNA611818) | marine sediment metagenome | isolation source: surface marine sediment (1.8m) | place: French Polynesia: Moorea | collected 2018-08
AAGCCTTATGTGGGACAAAGTATTGAAATCCAGAGAGCACTATTTAACTCGAAGACTGTAGCCATTAATCAGATGAGTGAACATGCATATACTGCACGCAATAACCCGATCTTCGCCCCACATTTCTTTCAAGAAAGAGCCTGGATGGCCGTCCGCGTCCGTTCGCCTGTCCGTCCCCGTAAGTCTGCTCGGGGAAGCGCTTGACGCCGCGTCTTGGGACCGGCTCTCCGCTCGTCGTCACACGGTCAGGCGAATCTATAAAAGCAGGAGCCGCTAATCGACCATGGGACTCGACTCTGGAGCCTTTGGGCCTCTGGACGATCGAGCAACAGTTACACGCGCAGTTTTGCATTGACACGTGAAGGTTCATACGCTACAGAGGTCATGAAATTGAAAGGAGGCCCCGCACTGGCCTTGGTCGTCGTCGTATTCGCCGCCGCAGGAGCCTGTTCGCCAATCCTGAGAGTAAGTTACGTTTACGTAAGGATGCATTAATAAAGTTAACTGCCCTATAATAGAGAAGGTACGACCTCCTGTCACATCCTCGCTTGGGTCGAGACGCCCGAAGATACGCCCTGCCTCCTCCACGAGACTCAGCCTTCGGGGATGGCGATGCGGACATCGGCGGCGCGAGATACAGGCGTCGGGACGCCCTCCTGGCGGCGGCCATGGCGGCCGCGGCCGCCAGAGGGATCGACCTGTCCAAGCTGCGCGGCGGGCCCTTCCTAGGTCGGGCTGCGAGGAGCGACGCGTCAGACAAACAGCTGGTAATTATGCGAACTCGTATACTAGCTAGGCATTTTGGAGATACCGAGATGGAAGGTCCGAGAGAGCCTTGAGGCTGATATTGGCATGTTCTGGTGATCAGCCTTTCATCCTGCGTATGACAGCCCATGCAATCCGTGTACGGTAGTGCGGCGTGCGACGCGGATAACAAAACAGTGCCTGCCATCATGCCCGCACCAATCAATCCGGTGCAGCATAGGATTTGCTGCGTACTAGTCGAACGACGCATTCGTCGAACGTGTTAATCGGCTTTCTCTTAATTCTCCTTGCCCGATAAAAAGAGTTGTGCAACGGCCGCGGTTGCATTGTCTCGTGAGCGGCACTACTGTAGAGTCAGCACCAGCCTTGATCGGATAATCTACAGGACGTGTGCGCGAGGCCTTCATGTCACAGCGAGGCTAGCCCCTGGAAAAAGTTTCTTATCTTTAATAACATTTAAAACTCTTCCTCCTGCAGCTGGCCGCGATGTCCAAGTACGAGAGCTCGCCCGAATGGCAGGCGGCCCTCATCAAGCTCCTAGAGGAGATGAAGGCGCAAGGCGTGGACGTGGATGAGGTCGAAGCAAACGGGGTGAGTTATGGTCGATTGTTGTACAGGGAGCATTGAACTGAACTGGAATTAAATGCCATGATTTCAGCCTCTGAACGCCCTCCAACTGCCGGCGAATGTGAAGGTGGCGAGCAACGGCGACCCCCTGGTCTGCAAGACGATCCCATACAACGTGTGCTACAAGCTGAACAAGGACGGGTCGCTGTCGCCTCTCGCGGAGAAGCGGCCGCTCAGAATACTCAGGGTCTACAAGAGGAACTCGGGCGGTCTTGTGGAAGCCACCAGCGGCGGGCAAGAATAGCGACAACTTTCCTGGTTGAGCCGGCGTGCGTCAGTTAATTAAGTTGTGTTCCTTTTGCGTGGGTACTTCTAGATTTTGCGGGACGGCTAGCAAAACGCTTAAAGAATTCATTACGTATATAAGGGCACGGCGATTAAATTGTGTCCCTGTTGAACGCCCCCACCGTAGAGACACGTGCACCGCGTTCAAAATATGGCACCCAGGCTGGCGGCGGCCTACCCACTGCACTTAATACTGCACTTAATTCATAATGACACATGATTAGGTCTAATTAGAATTCAGGGAAGAGGGGTAGGACGGAGGAGCCCCTTCACCGCGTAGTAGGAAAATCGTCGTAGTCGTGGCCGTTTCAAAATGTCGAGGAAGAGGAGGATGAAGAATGATTCCCGTCAGTCAGTCGCCAGTTTTCGTCGTCTGTGAGCTCATCACTGTTCGCACATCATAGTGGTTCTCTCGATGTCGTCCGGTCCGTTTATGGCAGTTTGAATAAAACGTGCGCGAATTTAGTCGAACATCTTGCTCTGCCGTATTATTCATGCTCGTCGAAAAAAAGAACTCTAGAAATTAGCGTGCGGCCGACTTGACAGACAGTCCGATGGCAGGAATGAGGTCAGACCTACTAGTACTATCCAGACGAGACGGGGCTACGAAATCGCTCTGTTATTCCTCCCGACCGCCCGAATTCGTCGGGATCATCTTGTTTTTCAATGCAGCCTAGTATCACATCACATCTTGGGGTACGTGTGGCATATGGTTGTCTTCTTCGAGCGGAGGAGGGACCTGAAAACGGATTAACAGGCTTTTTATATACACCTATTCGCTAACGAGCTTCGTATGTCCCGAACCTCGATCACTCCTTTGCGTCCTCGTACTCGTACTCCTCCAGCTCCGTCTGCAGCCTCAGCACCTCGAGCGTCTGGTTCTCGAGTCGCACCGTTAGCTCGGAGACCTTCGTCTCGTTCTCTGAAGACTTGGCGCGAAGCTCCTCCAACTCCCTTCGCTTTGTCTTCAGACTCTCCTACAATTGAGCGCGGCATAAGCGAGGCTTAGCTCTAAGTAATTGCGCGATGTCTCACCTGAAGCGACTGTTCTAGCGTCTGCATCTTGGTCTTCTCCTTCGCAAAGGTCTCCGCCTGCGCGTCCATCTCGACGCGGTACATGTTGCGCAGGTCGTCCATCCGGTCGGCGTACTCTTGCTCAACCTCCTCGCGAAGGGAGAGCATGTGCTCCAACTTCGCTCCTATGAAGGAAAAATTCATACGTTAGTTGAGGGGCCGAATGAATTACGTACATCTCCCGATTAGTTCATAAGAAACGTACGTATCCGCTCTGTCATTGACTCATACTAAAAGGGACCGCTTAAATTATGCGCATAAGCCGCGAACGCGGTCCTCTCCTAAGAAAAGTAGAGCAGGCGGGGAAGAGGACGTGGCGTGAACTTATGCGTTGCGGACGAATACGTTCTTTGACAGCCCCATTGCATAACTGTACGCTTTGGACGGACAAACCATGCAGCTAGCTACAGGAGTCGAGTTACACGCGAAGGCCCGCTTTGAAATGGAAGGCAAGGCGGAAAGTTAAATGCATGGCAGCAGCACCCACCTAGGGCCGTTTCCAGCCGCTGCTCCAAGTCCTTGACCTTCTCGTCCGACTGCTCCCGAACTCGGTCCAGTTCCGCCTGCAATTCCGACCGCACCGACTCCACCTCGGCCTGAGTCTTCAGTAGCAGCTCGGCGGCCTGACGGCGCTCCTCGATCGCCTAAAAAGACTTTGAGTTATAGCACTTCTGCTGCGAGGTAAAGAAAACAAGTTCCTGTGACCTCGCACGCGGAGTCGTTCACGGCATTGACCAGCAAGGCGTCCTTTCTCGCGATTTCCTCTGCCAGATCGGACAGCTTCGCCTCCATGGACTTCCGTTCCGTGGCCCATTCTGACCTTGCGGCCTCAAGCGCGCGCTGTCGCTCGGCGGAGTGCGTCACCTCTGTAGGAAGGAAAATTAAGTAATTGGCTTGAGTCGGGTAGGAAATTACCAAAGTTTATAACCTACCTAGCGCCTCTTTGATCGTCTTCTTCTCCGTCCGCAGCCGCTCCTCCAGCTCCGACTTTAGCTTTCTCTCCATGCGCGCCATTTCCTCGTCCTTTTGGCGAGTCGCCTCGCGCACGCGTCGCTCGAGCTCGCCGCAGTCGACGCTCGTCTTCCGGCCGGCGGCGGCCGTGGTCGAAAGGCGGGAAGACGACGAAGTGGCGGCGGCCGCCCCGTCTGCTCCGTAGACGCCGCTGACAGCAGCCTCCGCGACAGCCTCCTTCAGCTTCCGGTGGTAGTCGGCCTCAATCTCGTGAATCTTCCATTCAAAGTCCTCGATCATGGTTCGCTCCAGCTCGGCGGCAATCGACCGGTGGTACTCGATCTCGGCTTCTGCCGCCGCCAGGATCTCCTCGCGCTCGGCCGCAGCGGCCTCCAGCGCCTCCTCGAGACTCCTCAGCTTGTCCGCCGACTCGGCCACGCTTTGAATCACAGTCTTTTCAGATGCTGCGAACGTCACAGACTTCTTTCGTTCGCCCAGCGAAGAAGAGGGCACGGAGCTGGCCTTACTGCTCAGCTCCTTGACCTTGGTCTTGAGCTGGTCAAGCTCCTTTTGCTTGGCCGCCGCCTCGTCCTTGTGCTTGTTCTCTACCGCGGTGATGTGCCTGGACTTGCTGAGCAGCTCGTCTGACAGTTGAGCGTTCTTCTCTTTGATCTGGGCAAGGTCCTCCTCCGCCTTTTTCAGCTTTTCCACTGCCGAGTTGCCGTCGTGCTTCGCCTTGTGCAACTGGGAGTTCAGGCTCTCCAACTCGGATGTTCTCTCGCCAAAATCCGCCTGAAATGGTATAGCATAAGTCATGGTCAAGACCCGAAAATTGTAGAGCCAACGTGTATACCTGAATCTTTTCAAAGTTTTCCTTCCACGTGGTGGCCTCGTCGCACTTCTGGTCGAGCTGCGAGGCGAGCTCCTCGAGATCCCGTAGTGCGCTCGTCTCCTCCTCGCTCCGCGGCACCAGCTTGTTGTGCTCGATCCCTTCAACCATCTTCTTGATCTGCGCCTGCGCCTTCTTCCCACCGACGTCCTTCGCGATTCGCCGCAGGTCCTTCTCGATGACCTTCAACGTGCGAGCGAGGTCGTCTTTGTCCTTCCGAATGGACTGGCAGTCTTTTTGCGCCTGACGGAGATCGGTTTGGGCTTTCTTGTCCTAAATAGTTTAAGTGGATTATTATCTGAATCACTTAGAATCGCAATGATAATCTTTTTACCTGTTCCGCTTGTTTGGCCTTCATTCCCGACTCCTGGCTGGCCATCTTCTTGTTCAGCTCCTCCTTGGCCACTTCCAACTCCCTTACGCGCTGATTGAGTCCCAGCTTCTCCTGTTCGGCCGACTTGGTCTTGGCCACCACGTCGTCTTTTTCCCTGCCGAGCTGCCCGACGCGCTTCTCCAGCTCCGCCTTCTGCTTCTCCAGCTGCACGAGCCGCTCCGACATGACCTTGGTCTTGTCCGAGCTCTGCAGCTTGAGCACTCTCTCCTCCACCTCGGCCTTGGCCGCCTCGCTCGCCCGAAGCTGCTTGCGGAGGTCGTCGACGTCCCTGAGGGCGGCCGTCTGCTTCGCCTTCAGCTCGGCGATGTTCGACTGCAGCATCTCCCTCTCGCCGGTCAGCTTGCTCACCTGCGCCTGCAGGCCCTGCGTCGACTGGAAGGCGCGCTGCTTCTCGTCCCGCATGCTCTTCTGGTCGAATTCGAGCCGGGTCAGCTGCGACGTCAGGGACTCGTTCTTCCGCGTCAGGTCCTGCTTCTGGTTGTTGAGCTCGTCGTAGCGGCGCCGCTCGTCGCGACGGTCCCGCTCAAGCTCCTCGTTCTTGCGCGACACCTCGGACTTGATCCTAGAGTAAATGAAACACATAAATTGCAATAAAGTTCAATTCGTAACGTTTCCGTACTTGTTCGCCTCCTCCAGTGATCGCTGCAGATCCTGGTTTGCCCTCGTGAGCAGATCGTTTCTCTTTTGCCACTCCTCCTTGCTGCGCACCTCGCCCTTGCTCAACTCGTCGTACTTCTGCTGAAGGCTGTTGCGCTCGCTGCTCAGAGACTCCACCTTGGCAGTCAGACGGGTCTTCTCCTCGGCAAGTTTCTCGGCGTCTGTCTTCATGCGCTCCTTTTCGTACTTGCCAAAGTTGTTGGCCTTCTTCTCCGACTCTAACCGCGATAGGTTCTCCTTCAGTCGGTCCCTCTCGTGTTCGATTTCCTCAATCTAGGTAGTAAGATCAACAGTACATAATCATATAGTACACGTGACGTAAATTAATGCCATGGCTTCGCACCTGTTTGTTCACCTTGTCTCGCGCCACAGTAATCTCTCGTCTGTCCTTCTCCAACTTCGTAATGACCTCTTCGCGCTTTCCCAACCTGGCTGCGACTTCGGCGATCTCGCTGTTTAATCCGTCAAGCTCTTTCTTATGTGTTTTTCTCAGCTCCTCCATCTCGACGCGAACCTTCTTTACTTCGGTTTCGCACTCGACCCGCAACTCTTGCTTCTCCTTCTCCTTCTCCTGAATGATTTTCTCCTTGCTCTTGAGCTGATCGCTGACGCTCTTGTCCTTGTCGGAAACGACGTCGTCGAGCTTTTGGGAGAGCTGGTCCCTGTCTTCGGCGATGTCGCTAACGTCCTGCTTCAGCTTGGCGATGGTTCTCTGCAGGTCCTGGACGTCCGTGGACGCCTTCACCTCGAGCTTTGACTTTGCCTCCTCGACTGCCATGATCTTCTTGATGGACTTGTCCAGCTCGTTCTGGAGCTTCTCCTTCTCCTTGCCGATGGCGGCGACACGCTTGCTCTCGCCGTCCTTGTACTGGCTGATGCTCTGCTCAAGACCTTTGATCTTGCGAGACATCTCCTCCTTCTCGCCCATCATCTGCCGCAGCGTCTTCTCCTCGGCGTCGAGCTTCTTCTTTGCGGCCTCGCTCGACCGCCTCGCCTCGTTCAGCTTCTTCTCCATGACGTCGATGTCCTCCTGCGCCTTGTCCGATTCTGTCTTGGATGCGGTCTTGTAGCGCTGCACCTCCTTCTCGAGCATCTGGAGCTTGCTGGTGGCGGTGCGCAGCTTCTCCTCCCGATTCTCCGTCTCGGCCTGCGCGTCCGCGATCAGCGACGAGGACTTGGCCTTGTCCTCCTCCAGCTTCGCCATCTTCTTCTTGCTCTCGATCGCCGCCTTCTCGAACTGCAGCTGCATCTTCTCCAGCTTCTCCTCCAGCTCCTTCTTCTCCTGCTCCACCTTTGAGGCGGCGGCGTCCCGCTTCGCTTTCTCCATCTTGAGCGCGCCCTTCTTCTCGTTGTCGTACTTGTCCAGCTTCTCCTTTAGGTCCTTCACCATCGCCTCCAGCTCCTTCTCAGCCTGCTTGCGCTTCTCGGACAGGCTCTGCAGGTTCTTGTAGTCCGCCTCAGTCTTCGCCTTTTCGCGCTTGGCCTTTTCCAGCTCCTCCTTCAGGCTCTTAACGTCGCTCTTCATGTTGCCCACGAGGTTCTTCTCCCTGTCGAGATTCTCCTGCCCCTTGTTGTTCGCCTTGATCGCCTCGTTCATTTTGTCTTCCAGCTTCTTCATCTCCCTCCTCTTGACGTCGTCGTAGCTCTGGAGTTGCTTTTTCAACTCGTTCACCTCGGATCGGAGACTATTTATTTTATCTGCGCTCTCCCTGTGTTCCCTTTTCGCCTTCTCGATCTCCTTTTCTTTCTTGTCCGCCAGATCCGACACATTGAGATTCTCCTTTCTGGAATTCGAGCGATCGGATTACTTAATAAACAGCCCGTTTGATGTAAGCTCTAATCATCTTACCTGAACTTCGTGATCTCCAATCTGAGCTCTCCCTCCTGCTTGCAGAGCTTCGTGGCCTGCTCGTCCGCCCGCTCGTACTGCTCCTTCACAGCCTTCAGGTTCTCGGAGGCGTCTCCGAGCTTGGTCTGATTCTGCTTCAGCTCCGTCTCGCGCTCCCGCAGCCGCACGCTCGTCTCCGTCAGCCGCTGGGTGAGCTCGTTCTTCTCCTTGTTCAGCCCCTCGTTGGCCTTCAGCAGCCGCTCGTTCTCCGACCTGATGTTGCCCACCTCCAGCTTCAGCTTCATGTTGGCGTCGGCCATGTTCTTGGAGATCTCGCTCACCGAGTCCTTGGCGTCCATCTTGTTCCTCTCGAGGGCGTCTATGCGGGCGAAGAGTCCCTTCCGCTCCGCCTCCAGCCGCTCGATCTCCTTCATCTCCTTCGTGAGGCTGGAGAGGGCGTCGTTGCGCTCTTTGGCGAACTGCGCAGAGTCCGCCTGCAGCTTCTCCAGCTCCCGCTTCATCTTCTCCGCCTTCTTATTGGACTGTCTGACGGACTGCGACTCCTGCTCCAGACGCTCGAGGAAGTCGCGTTTCTCGCGCTCGGCCTCGATCACCTTCTTCTGCCACTCCATTCTGTCCGACTCGAGCTTCTGGATCTTTTGCTGTTGCGTCTGGCAAGTCTGAATCATCTCTTCTTTCTCTCTGAACACGTTCTGTAGGAAGGCCTTCTGCTTGCGAACCTTTTAGAGGCAAGAGCCGTCGTGGTTATACGAAGGGAAGGCCAATACGTTTCGGCGACACTTATAGGCCAGATTTAGTCGAATTTATACATAAGCGTACATAGAAAGAAAGCTTTCGGATGTCGTACACGTCGGCTCTCTCTCTCTATTTTCCTGCTCGGCAAAGTCTGCTTCCTCCTTCTCCAACAGGTCGAGGAAGTCGACTTCGGCCGCTGTGGCGGAACCGTTGATGCTCGGCCCGTTGCCGTTCATCTGAGAAAAGAAAAGCTCGGGGTCAAGACAATTAATTTTATGGAATGCACGAAAGCCTAGACGCGGGCGAACGCGTTGCACTGCATATATAACCTTTCTCCTGCCTCGGCCCTCACTGCAAGTTCGCTCTCAAGGGACGGACGCGACGCATAGTGGCCGCATTGAATCAATCAGTCTCTGTCTACTCTAGAAAAGCTCGCAGTACGTAAGTACGTAAAGTACGCATATGTGTGTACGCTGTGTGTATAATGCAAATCCAAAAGATTTGTCCCAACCGAGATTTGAGCGCGTTAAACTTCATTGTCGAGCTACGCACGAGTACAAGTTACTCATTCCCAACGTGGCCTCGTCTAATGATGTGTCTGTTACCTTGAATGACGTCGGTGTTGGACTCTTCCTCCGCCCGCCTCCCATGCCTTGATGATGGGGCTGCGGCGACGGCCCTCGAAAGCCTCCTCCCGCCGACCTCTGCGGCGACGGGCTGCTCAATCTTCCGCCGCCGCCACTCCCGTTATTGAAGGGCGCGTTCACGGAGAGCTTCCGCTGCGTTGCGGGGCTAGCCTAAAGTTAGACAGTCAAACGACCCATCAACTTTTTGTGCACGTGCCTCTGTAATAGTTCCTTTTATATGAGTTTTCCTCAATTAGAAATCAATATGTAAGCAAAAGTGGAACAAGGTCGTCTGGCTGTCTCTTTCCTGAACAATCGGCGGCGCCGGGGGCGGCGCGAAGGACGGCGGCGCTGGAGGCCGGAACGCTGGCGGAGGAGATCTCACTCGTCCGTGTTGGTGCTGCTGTTGCGCCATTGCACTCAGCTGCTGGGGAGGAGGAGGAGGATGGTTGACCAGCCACTCATTGGGGATTGCGCCACCGCCGCTGTTCCTGCTCAGTTCGGCCGATATCGCTGCGGCCGCCGCGCTCCTCTCCTCCTCCGAATAATAGAACTGAGGCTGCTGGAGGTGGTGCGGGTGCGGGTGCGGGTACGACGACGTCGTCAGATAGTTTGAGTCTGAGCCAAGGAATTTGCTTTTGAGAAGGAGAGCGCCGAAAGCGGCGGCCGGCCGGCCGCTGCATACGGCACCGAAAGCGCACGAGTGAGCGAGCGGCGGACTCGCTTGGGGCAGGCATGCCTCATGCAGCAGCTAAAGGCCGGCCGCGGCCGCCGGCACCCCAATGAGTGGGGGTAAGGACGTAGGAGGCCGATGCACTGCTTTGGGAGTACGAGTATCTTGGGCTATGACCGGTTCGTCACAAGTTGCACTACGTGTAGTAATTACCGTAAGTAAGAATTTGAGGCTGTAAATGACTGCCTTATCTAGTACAGTACGCCAATTAAGGCCTCTGTAAAAACGTGCGCTCCACTTTTTGCTGCCTTTTTTGCTTTGGAAACTTGTCTTTTTTCCCTCCTTTATGTGCTCATGCCGGAACGCGGAACTTCATCCCAGGCAGACCTTTAACTATCTGCGAGCATCGCCATTACTTGGCGCAAAAATAAACGTGGTTTAAGACGCCTATTCATCAAGCCTCAAAACATGTCAGGCAGCGTCTGGACGGACTGAGAGTGCCGGCATCCACGCAAACATGATTAAGTCCGGTGGGAGGAGCAGAAATCTAGGCCGGAGGAAAGACGTACGGCGCAGTACAGAATTGACAGACGTGCTTCTTTCCTATGCGCGGCAATCAACCCAGTTTTAAGACCTCGCGCTCTTATCCACTTCCTAATGTTCCGCGTATAAAAAGCCCAAGATTGATATCTTGCCGCTCGCTCGCTCTCCTTCTCATTCTCTCTCGTCTTCTCCGGTTACTCAACCTGCTGGAGAGAAGCTTTGTCCAGTCAGACTGCTTCCCCTTCTAGCCCGCATGCTGTTCATGTCTCCGGCAGCACCGGAATTAAAGCTCTCGCTGCGGCCCCTTAAAGAAAAGAAGAGTCCAATGAATTCCACATGACGTCATTGTGACTGCAAACGCCCTCTACCTCGGCGGCGTGGCTGGCGGCGAGCTGCTCGGCGCGAAGTCCGACGGTCTCAGCAGATTCGAGTGTTGCCCGAAAGAGGACCCACTGCTGGACGGCGGCGGGAGGCTGTGATCCCTGCTTGCGGCGGCGGCCCTCCCTCCGAAGGCGCCGCCGAAGAACGACATCATCGGTGGCGAAAGAAAGGGGGGAGACCTGAAAACAGATATGCATGAGGAATGAAGTCAACCGCGGGCGTCACGGCGACGCGAAGGCACTACGTAATGCTTCGGGGCCGAAGCTCGGCCTTCTTTCACTTTTTCCGTCCATCCAGCTATCCGTCTGCCTGGCCTCCCGTCGTCAGTGTTGACTTTCGTAAGCTCAAAAGGAACGGACTTGTGATGTAACGCCACCCGGTGGGGAAAGTGCGCATGGGAAAGTTGTCACTTCGATGGCAATGGCATCCCTACAACTGTGAGTCTCTATGTCTCGCTCCAGCTCGCTCGCGGCTATCTCCGATCAATTATCGGCAGCAAACCCTGCCAGCCAGAGATTTTTCTCCTTTCTCTCGCCTCCTGACCGCGGCATAAAATTCTTATGTCGTGTCCGCCCGGCGGAAACATCTTTTGACTACGTGGAGGAGCGAGCGAGCGAGCAGGATGTTCGTTCTGCAGCCTCGCTAGCTCGCTCGATCTGTCGACCGCTGTTCGACTTCACTTTTCACGAGCTCTTTAAAGTTAGACAGCGGAGGCTGGCTGCATGGCTGTCGGTGTCTGCATGGCTGGCGTTGGAACGGAATGGAACACTTTCGCTAATGTCCGTGTCATTTTAATGAAGTCCAAAGGATTCGTCCCTGTACGTAGTAATATCCAAGAAATAACGCTGTATGATGGGACATAACTCGCACTATTACTTTCTATTGGGCTTTCTACGGGATGCGAATGTCATGATAGCAAGAACACCTTTGTGCCGAGAATTAGGTCTATCTCATCTCCCTCCCTCTCTTCTCTTCTCTTCTGGACTGGAAAACAAGATCAGATGCCTTTTAAATGCCAGCAGCAACGATGTGCGGCTTGGGCGAAATCAATTCGCTGGCCATGCAACGTAACTTAGCGTTCGCCACCTCGCAGTCAGAGACGATTCGGCTTCCTTCGCTATCGCGAGAGCGACTCGTTCCGGGCTAATTGCCGGCCACATGTTTAGCTTGAGTACAGGATCCAACTGCAGACCCAAATTGAAGAACCTTGATCGGCCCCATTGCTTGCATTTGCATCCAAAATCAGTCTCCATGTTTGTCCTTGTGTCCACGTGTCTTAAACTACAAACGTACGAAGGCCGTCCGACCCCAAGTAGTAGAGCATGCGCACGACTTTCAAGTTCATCACTTCGTCACGCTCTAGCTACAGAAGGACGGACGGACAACATATGAACTACAAGTCTACAACTAGAACGATGTTCGACGCTCGCTCCAACTAAGAAAGTACAGTACGTCCGGACTCACGACAAAATTTGCCCGATTGCAGCACGTATCCTCCGTCCGGTCCAGTTCTAAATGTTCTCGCTTTTTCTTCCTGGCTGGCCGGACCCGACTGTCCCAATCTAGTTCTTTCTTTCTATTCTCCGCATTCCTAGTTCGCCTCGCCCCGCTCAGGACAGAGCTAAGAAGAGTCTCTCGTCCGGCCGTCCGGCTCGAGCTAGTGACGGGGATAACGATAGACTCAGGGAGAGTTTAGTTGGCCGAATTATTTTCGCAATGCTAAAATAATAGCCCGGCCCTGTTGGATCGAAGCATTTGTGCACTCTGTGTCTTTGTCTTAATTCTGGGTTCTGAGTCCAGAATGAAATGACCTTGTTTTTACTGCAGCGATTGGGAATTCTTGCAGCTGTCGGCAAAGAATGTCCGGTCACTATGGCCCTAAAATTTCATTTTAACCATTAGGAGAAAATACTTCGGCTTATGTTAAAGGCTGCTCTGTATACCTACTTTGATGTCTGCCTTTTGAGTAAATCAGCGATTGTATCGGCTACGGGAAATATTGTTGCGAATGCGTGCAAAGGAATCCAGGAAGGCAGTCGGTGGATCGTTAAGCGGGACGACGGCGCCGCAAAGGCCGGCGAAGAAGAAGAAGTTCGACCTCATTTGCCAAACGGTATTTCAGGTCACGATCTCAGACGAACGGAGAATGATTTCGAACGCGACCAAGTAGATATTGTATTGAACGATAAGTTTAATCGAGCATACGCAGATTACACACGCTAACTTGTCGAAAGGCGCAGTTCCCAAGTTTTTTTCCATCCGTTTCTAAGAAACACGTCCAAAAAAGCGCCTCCGCTGGTCAGTCAGTCCGCCCCAGTTTCTCTCGTTTTCTTTCGGCTTTTTCGGGATTAGCAGATATTTCGTCCGAGTAATTTCTCTCCCCAATCCCCCACCATGCATGCACCGTTTGAGAGCATGACTGTGTACTTACTTACTAGGTGCACTCGACTTTCACTAGCTGGCCAAAAAATAACAGAGGGTGGGGGAAGCTGGAGCGTTCGTGGACGAGATGGACGGCTTGCAAGTCGACAACATGTGAGATTTGTCAGTTGGGAGGAGGAAGGAGTAAGTTCGTAGTGCTGCGGCACAAAGGGCAGGTCGGTCGGCCGGGAGAGATCGCGAGTCGAACCCTAGCTGGAATCTAGCTACTACGGAGCTCGTGAGCTAGCTATATGAGAGGGAGAGAGAAAGAGGAGGGGGAGTTTCCCCCGCGCGCTGTCGAAAGATTTCGTGCTCGTTTTTGAGGAGGCCGGAGCTCTCGTTCACTCATCTTATTCGAGTTTTATTAGAGGGTCAAAGGTAGATATTGAAGACTGTTACAGGACCCATAATGCTGAACCACAATTTATACTGATGGATACTTAATTGATGAATATGTCGTGCTGGCTAAATAATACCCTCGTTCAAGAAGTCGAGGTGTGCAACGATTATAACAAGCTCACTTCAGATTTAGTTCGTACAAATTGCGTACGGAGCTAAATGAACGCCCCCACATTCACACCTACCAAAAAGAGAATTCTTTACCATTACGGATCCATCTAAGTTGCTTTCTATAGCTTATTCAAAAGTACGAAGTAGGTTTCGAGATATCGATCGAGATTTAACGTAGCGCGTCCGTCCGTCCTCCGCGGCCGGGTGATTTTTCCTTGGCGCGCGTCCAGGACAATTTTGCTTTCGCGGCTAGAGGTCGAGCCGACTGGAGACGATATCAGGGGAAGGGGAAAGAACATTGACGTAAGCGGGGAAACTAACGGTGCAGTTGGGTCAGCAGAACTCTCGATCGCAGTGCTGAGTGCATAGAAAGCGTTCAAATTTTAGCTACCGAAAATGGGACGTGCTTTGCATGGCAGGTGGATCCTAGTATATGTTCCTTTCTAACGCGACTTCTACTTGCTTTTACTCTTATAGGTGTATCGAAAAAAAAATCGAGAAGTGAGTATGTTTAATGGTTATTATAACGTACGTTTACAACAGATATTTGAGCTTTAACGGATGTAGAACCTACTTCATATAGTACGCGTTAAGGTACTCCCTACGTATGTGGGAAAATACAAGCGAAATTGCTGAATGAGTGGTAACCTGGTAGCTAACCATAATTTTGTTGAGAAACACTAGCTGTTAAGAGTCCACAAGGACGAGCTTGAAGAA
>JAAUYK010049126.1_pt1 | contig 14088 bp, 16 predicted proteins | sample 7278021 | NCBI WGS metagenome assembly JAAUYK01 (sample SAMN14350223, study PRJNA611818) | marine sediment metagenome | isolation source: surface marine sediment (1.8m) | place: French Polynesia: Moorea | collected 2018-08
CCCTACAAGCCTGAAAAAGAGCGTGCTAACACCCGTGTAAGCGGCGTCCGTCAGGCCACGCTGGCTCTTTATGCGCTCTGCAGAAGAAGACGTTGTTGGGTGCGGGCGTAGGCGCTACGTTGCTAACGCGCCGCTGTTGCAGTGTAACCTCTTGACGTATGGTATAATAGCAACGTGGCGTGCACGCCGCACGTATAGCGTACGCGTAGCATCACACTATGTGTTTCCATTCCAGACTACAAGAGGCTATTGCCCCGGTATGCTACCGTATCCGTACTGAGAGAAGTGCTACAGCGCTGCTATATCGAAAATATATTGTAAACTGTCATACCGAACGTAGAGTACGAAATGCGTGCATTCAACGCGATAGCGGAGAAAAAATGATTTATTTTTTAATAACGCCGTCATAGCTACACTGACACGTATACGATGTAATAGCGGATGACTACTAGAGGTCCATACCTGTACGTTTTAATATCAGAGTAATAGGGTCGTACCAAGAGTACGTATATATATATATGCGGGGCCGCGCGCGCCGCGTATGCGCGCCCCCGCATGCATATATATATATATACGCATACGCGTTTACGTACGTACATGAAATACTAGTTTGAAGCTATATATATAAGGGTGTGGACGTAGCAGCGTCCACATGTGTACGTCGGCTCGTATTATAACTGTGAAAAATTGAGCTCCTGCTCTTTGTCTTTGGCAAGATCGTCTGCTGTCACTCCATAGAGGTTAGCTAGAAATGTGTCGTCATTCTCGGGTTCTTTCTCAGCATGAAAGATCTCCCCTTCTTGCTCTTCTTTCTTGCGTTTTTTTCCTTCTTTTAAGTCCTTAAGGCACTGCACCTCGTCGTCCAAGGCCGCGAGCTCGGCGATTGTGTGCTTGTATTCAGATTGAAGAGAGCTGTACTTCACCTTGTCTATCTTCGAGAGTGCGTCCATGGCGGCTTTCTCTTTGTACTCGTCGAGCTTCGCCTTGGACTTCTTCGCCTTTTCGCGTTTGCGCCTCCGCTTTTGGCACATGGCATTCAGGGCTTGTTGGACTTGACCGAGTTCCGTGTTTAGGTACGTTGCCATCGTGAAGCCTCTTTGGATGCTGCGGAAAGAAATCTAGACGTTCGGAATTGTACAGGACGAGGTATAAGGTATATGCTTACCCGCTCATGAACTGCTTCGCACTCATTTTGTCCTGCACGTGCCGGGCGACGTAGGACTGCATGAAAGTACCGATCTGCTTCGGCATCTTCGGCTTGTCGCTGTGTCCGAATGTTGTCGGCCATGCCCTGGTCGCCCTGTATTGCGGATCAAAGAGGAGGTTCAACACGGAATGCACGAAAGTGGGGCTGTTCACAGGGATTTGGATGGCCTAAAGAAGTAAATTAGAGACATGAAAGAGTATAAAACGTACTGATTGTGGAAGCCGAAAGCCTTTACCTTTGCAAACAGGGCGTTGTTGAGGTCGGCGGAGTCCAGGCACGTGATGACGTCCTCGTCGGACTTAAAGGGCACCAGCTTGTTGAGGTCCTGGTGTGGTAGATTCATCTCGACGGCCTTTTTGTCATAGAGCTGGGACTTTAGCGTGAACAAGTCGTGCTTCATTTCTCTGATGAGCTCGGTCTGGTCTTGGAGTTCGGTCCGCCAAGCGCGAAATCCTTTGTTGCAGAGGTTCCACTGCTTCTCCATGATCTTCCTCAAGTTGCCGAACTTAAAAATGAACGTTCTTAAGTCTTATAAATATACACTGATATATATATATATACCTCTTCCCACAATGCCTTTGTGCTATTCAGCTGAGCACTGGTTTGGGGGCGAGAGCTGGTAAGTGAGATTGCGGCTGCGGAGAACAATGGAGGAGAGGAGTACGTTCCAGCCGGACTGCTCGTGGTCGTGGTCGTGGCCGGCGCTGCTGTAGCCGGCGCTGCTGCCGTAAGTGGAGAAGTGAAGTCATCACGTGAAGGAAGGTGTTGAGGTGGATCATCGGTGGTGAAGGCCGCGGCAACTAGGTCGTCCAAGCCGTGGTTCTCGTTGAAGTCGAGGTCGAGGTTCGGCTGCGATGTAAAGTTCGTATGAGTACGTCGACAGGTACGTGTACAGGTCTATATAATACGTGCCGCAGTGGGATCGATGGAGTCGTTGCAGCCGGTGGCGGGGGCAGTGGCGGCCTTGACAAAGGTAAAGCTGGCGACTAAACGGTTTAGCTATAGATCGACGTACAATACGTACATGCGATTTCCTCCCCACGAGGTACTTCGCTCTTGGTGCCTTCATGCCTTGTGTCGGCCTTGCTGGAGTTCTACAGGTAGGTAGGAGCGACTGGGACTGAGCGGCGTTGTTGCAATCGCCATCGTTGCCATCAGGCTTCTTAGCGTTCTCGTCATCGACGAACAAGTCTTGAGACTCGTTGAGGTGAGGGGCGGGCGTTTTCTCCTCGTCAAACTTGGGCACGTCGAGGGACTCGATGAGGTTGTCGCCCACCTATACAATCGTTCGCAAAGTTTATATATACGTATATATATATGAATTTCACTCACAGAGTTGTTATCGTCGTTGGAGCCGTCGTCGGACTTGCAGCCGCCGTCGTCGGACTTGCAGCCGCCGTCGTCGGACTTGGAGCCGTCGTTGGACTTGGAGCCGCCGTCGGACTTGGAGCCGTCGTCGTTGGGGTCGCCGGCCACCTGACAAAACAATATAAAGGGCGATATCGAGCAATATTGATTCGTAGTGTATATATATAGCGCGATGCACGTATAGCTAGCTCACAGAGTTGTTGTCGTCGTCGGACTTGGAGACGTTACCCCCGTTGTTGTCCTCGTACAGACGCTGGCTGTCGCCCATGTTCGAGTATGAGGAGGCAGTATCTGGAAGCAGTTGGCTCTCATCGACGTGGCTTTCAAGCTGTCCAGTCTCATAGATCACTCCGTCCTTGACCTTCCTGGGGTTGGCGTCCAGCAACCTGTCGTAAGCAGTGTCCACACTCACTTTGCACGCCATGAGGACGTGGAACTGTTTGTTTAGCTCGCCGCAGATCTTGTGCAGCTTCACCGCCGTTACACTGTTCTCCGCCTTAGCAAACACGCGACAGGGGAACGTGAAGAGGTTGGTAAAGGCTACATCGTAGCGTCGCTTCCTTCTCCGGTTGTTCAGGAAGTGGTTGTTGACCTCCGACTTTAACTCGAGACATTGGATGTTGCAGCTTTGCAAGACCGTGAATGGGCGTTGCAACTTGGGATCGTTCACGAACACTATGTAACTCTTGTAGGACGTGATTACGTTCGCCGCCGACGCCTGGCTTTCTGGGACCGGGACCGGGGGTGATTCCGTGAGTTTCCTTGACTGTACTGCACCGGTCGAGTTCTTCAGACGCTTGGACTGTGAGGCGACGGATGCCGCGGGCGTGGACTTCGCGACGTTCGCCCGGGAACGTTTCTTCGGCGTCTTAGCCATTTTGGAATCCCCGTCGAGTGCACGTTGTGAAGTCCAAGTTAATTTCAGCTGACGAATTGGCCGCGCGTGCGCGCGGGCCGGGCCGGCCGCGCTAGCGCGCCTGCCACGAAGCTGAATTTGAAAATCAAAGATCGCTACAATTGTTGTGCAGGTCCATTTTTTTAATTCTAAAAGTAAAATGTTTAAGTGCGCAAGTTAAGTCTATGAATGTTGAAACAATATTTTCTAATGCATATTAAATTAATATTATAATATCAATTTTGAGCAATCGATCGCGCACTGAGGTTCGATCGAGCTCGATCGGGGCATTGCCATCAAAAATGGCCACCGTGGACTCAAAGGAGTACACATGGGCCGTCCTGTACCTCGTTGGGTGCAAGGAGAACCCGTTCACCAAGGCCCCCATCATCCCTGACACTTTACTTGCCGCTCAAGCCATCGTCGGGATCGATCAAGAAGAACGCTACGTCAACTACAACGGCTCCATAGCTAACGGCCTCAACGCTCAATACAAGCTGTTCATGCTGTGCAGCGGCGATTTCTTCAAGCACCTGGACAACATCGTGGACTTGTCCAACGCCTTCTTCAACTACTTGAGGTGCCAAATCGTGGAGATCGCCATCGGCAGAGAGACGGCGTACTCTCTATGCACGTCGGTGTTCCCGCCCATGACGCAGAAGAATGTCGCCCTCCGCGCTCTCCTCACCTTGGACGAAGTCAAGTTCCTCACAAAGAACCAGGCGCCCCTGGACCAGATCGCGCCCCTCCGATTCAACCCGCATCCACAGCTCGAGGAAAACATCACGAGGTATAATAAAGTGAATGCGATTCATTCAGTATGCATGCGTATGCATACGATTTGCGTTTGCAGAAGGGAAATGATGTCTGCGGTGTCCGAACTCAACACGAAGCTCTCGAAGTGCACGCCGCCTAGCCCCATCGCTCGGCCGCCTCTTATCTACGTCGAGGGGTACATGGACGACGAACATGGAGCTGTCCTAGATCCGCGTCCAAAACCTGTCGAGGAAGAGGACAGGCGCGGAGAACGTCTCCTCCCTGGCCCTGCAGAGGGATTCTTTCTTCGAGCCGGCGAAGAGGAAGGCGGGGAGCAGCAGGAGGAGCTCGACGTCGGCGTCGGTGAGACCGGTGCCGCCGAAGTACATCTCGACGTCGCTGAGACGGGCGCCGAAGAGCAGCTCGACGTCGGCGAGACCGGTGCCGCCGAACTACATCTCGACGTTGCTGAGACGGGCGCCGAAGAGCAGCCGGAGGAGCAGGTTAAGGAGGAGGGCGAGGATGACGACATCAAGTTTGTGGGCGAGTTCCCTTCTACCTCGAAGGGCGCCGTGTCCAAGGCCAAAGGTGAAGGGATGAAGAAGGTACGTAAGACCTCTAAACGTGCAATTTTATATATATATACTCACCCGGTTTATATATGTGTAGGTCGAGCCCTCGAAGAGGAAAAGGACTGGGACTGCGGGCAGTCCTCAGCCGAAGAAAAAGCAGCAGGCCAACCAACCTAGCGACGCCGGCCCCTCCCTCTCACAGTTCGAGAACTTGGCCGCAACGGTGGACGAGATCAGGACCATGATCGCCGCCCAAAGCAAGGATGACGACGAAGAGCCCAAAGAAGACCCGATCTTTCAAGACGGCATGACATACGAGGAGAAGTACGAGGCTGTCCGTGCCGCCCTGCCGTTTAACAGCAACAGCATGTTCGCCAACGTCCTCGGCGACCCTGATGGACCTCGCTGCCTTCTGTGGGCCCTCCAGCTCTGCCTGAACAAGGGAGTGGCACAGGAGGGTCTGACGTACGATACAACGTCCACTAAGTCGTCCCTGGCCAGCAAGGTTGTGCACGAGCTGTTCTCCATCGCCTACGTGAAGAGGTACAAACTCTACGACCCCAGAGAAAACTACGTCCAATCCGAGGGGACAGCGATGAGTAAGGAGACGTTCTACTGGCTGAAGTCTGCCCTGGAGCAAATCGCAAGCGAGTTCTTTGCGAACTTCCAGATGGAATCGAAGTTTGTCTGGACGGAGTTCCTCGTGTACCTGAGGAAGGTTTGGCGCTGGACGCGTTCAAACAACAGCGATGTCCGCAAGTTAAGGCGTGCACGTGGGAAGAAGAAGAATTAAGTCAAGGTCGAGGACGACCCAACGTCCAAGGAGGACAATTTTAGGTTTGAGACGAAATTGCTTCATATATAGCCAGTACAGACGGAAGGAATTCTTTTAGAATAATGTTAAATTCTCCCCGTCATTACGTCCTCACACATAATTCCGCATATATCTTTATATTTTTCTTCATGACTTCTTGACCAAATTATAGCAGTCAGATTTTATATACGACCTAGAATTAATCGGCCTCTCTAAGTTGCGAGAAGCTTAGGCTAACTAGAATATCCTCATCGCCAACGGGGACGTGGAGAAGTTTCCCAACGACGTGATCACGTCTCAGGTATTGCAGGGTTTCGCTCGTCGCTACGTGCTGAAATACGCCGACAGTTGTGAAGTCTAGCTGTTGGGAACCGGGGGCGAAATAAGTGGTCACCTTGATTTTTCTCACTTTTAGGAATGTATCTTGCGGCGTTGGGTCTTCAGCGAGCTGGAAGCATGAGTTCTCCGAGTGTATGAGGTCGTCCTGCCGCCTAGCTGTCGTCTTTGTGCTGAATGTAATTTTCTTCGCACAAGAGTGCCCTTGCATCGGCCTCATGTAGGAGTGGCGCATCGATTGCAGTCCGATTGAGGACGTTCCCACATGTTGTGCCCGGCCGCTTGCGGCAAATGACCCTTCGAAGCCGAAAGCCGATATTTCAGAAAACGGCCCGTGGACTCGGATACGTTCCAGGTGTGAAAAGAGGTGGACGTTATACCTCATGTTGAGCGGCCCGAAAGTGTATTGGAATTTGTGGTACCACAGAATTGCGGTGGACTTAAGTACGTCCTTGTCGAGCGCCGAGAAGTACTCGTTCGGGAGGCTATACGCGCGGCAGACGAAGCAGAACTCGAGCCACAGTTCACGGGCATTGCCGGCCAACTCCTTCGCAACAATCGGGAAGTATACGAGTACCAGGAGCCGCCACTCAGAACATTTCCAGTTTTTAAAGTCCATGGCTCGAGGTCGCCTTGGAATCTCCCGTGGTACTTTTAGAGAGGCTAATTGATTGTTAATTCGGTCCGTCTTTTGCGGCTGCGTTCTCAGGTTCGAAGGTCGACGCTCTCCTACGTCGAAAAGTAGCTCGAAGAGTGCGCGTGCGATTCCGGCGTACAAGTGATGCATGGGGTCCACCGGAATGCCGTCAATGAGATCGAAGTCTGGAAGTGCATCGAGAACATCGCTGCGTCCTTTGTAGCCGAAGGCTGCGAAGGTGGTTTGCCCGTTGGAAACGTCGTCATAGTCCTGTCGCAGACTTTCCATCGTCCTGCTTCGACAGTTCAAAGTGTTCAACCCCCACGTTGGTCGGCCTTTCTTATGCGTGGCTGCTCCATAGCAGTAATCACAACCAAGGAGCGATGCATGAGTTTTCTGATTCCTGAGGAATGCCCTCATAGGCGCGTCAGCAGACATGTACGCCAACGACAGCCCCTCCTGCGCGATGGACTTGAGCACGTCGCCCATGAGGAACGTCACGCTAAGGTCTTTCTTCCCGCTGCTGCTATATGGGATGGCGTTCGTGAGCTGATACACATTTCTGCAGGAACGGAACTTAACCGATACTATTGTCTGACTTCGGCCTGTCCGTCCGATTGGCACACCGTCAATGTTCAACACAATAACCTTTTCTTCCGACGCGTGGAGGTCGTAGTGAAACTGAAGTACATCCACCACTTTTGTTCTCCAGACTTCGTATGTTGGCTCGTACATCTCCCGATCGTCAAAGCGTTTCTTCGGCACTTGATTAAGTCCATATAGCTTGACCGGCTCCTTGCTGGCCTTGTTTAAGTAAGCCACATCTACAGTCATGGCCGGCAATTTGCGAAGGACATTGCGTTTCACTGTTTTTGCACTTGGGAGGTGGGAATGGTGGCGTACAGCAGGGAGGACCTTACGAAATCCGTTCCACATCGCAGTAAATGCATTGTCTGAGATGTTATGCCGCACTTTGAGTCCGTACAAGTACGTTGTCACGTCCGGGATGGTCCACCTGCTGGGATCCTCATCGAAACTGCTGTCAGAGCCGGCGCTTCCATCTGGACTGTCGTCATCGCCGGCCGCCGTCTGGGTATCCGAATTTGCAGGTGGTGCAGTGTCCGTATCGAAAATCAAGCTAGCAGTCAGTGTGTCCTCATCCTCCCTGTGCGGTGAGGTGACGATGGACTAGACGATGGGAAAAAAGTAATTCATTAAGTAGGAGCAATTTCGAGTACACGTATATATACGTACGTACCCCATCCGATCGTTGAATGCTTTGGTCACTGTCAGATTCTGGCTGTGGTGGAAGCGGTGGCATTTTGAACCGCTCTGCGGCCTTTGTAGGACGAGAGGGAGCCGGAACATCGTAAAAGTCATCGCGAACGTCTACTGGTACTCCACCGCAACCACCTTCTGGATCGCGAGATGTAGCTTCGACAGGTCGAACAGCTTGAACTTTCGGCGGTACAAGTCTGCGGTCCGACTCTGACTCATCGGATGACCTCAAGTCGTCGAACCTGAACCTCTTCCGGTTGTAGTACCGTTTCCGCGGCTCATGCCGCTTCGACATGATTGATGCTCGCGACTAGCTGATCCGGCCAGGCATGCGATAGCTAGCTATAGCTAGAGATGTCTATGCACGTGCGTACGTACAGCTGTGGACTTGTTGTCGTCCATGCATTATATAATTCGATCGATCGACCGCGAGCTATAGCGCGATCTCGATATCGCGCGACGATCTCAATTAACAAATTGCCCCATCATGGCCGCCATGAACACGCCAGTCGTTGAATTCTGGGACGATCCGTACATCCCGAAGTACATGGGCGACTCGTACAGTGACATCTTCTACAGCCAGGTAGACAGCAAGACCCTCTACGACGGCATCGACGCCCTCCAGATAAAAGTTGCCGGCGACATCACGGGCGTTGACAACACCGATTGGTTCAACGACCTGGAGGAGCCGGACATCCGCCAGCCGTTCGATGTCATGGTAAAGCAGAAACTTCAACACGTTAATATATATGTTACATACGTATATATGTAATTTTACTTCTATATACATAGGTGAAGACGTTCATTGGCAATGTCGACCGCGCGGCGCTTGCCATGCAAAATGAGAACATGCAGCCCGTCAGAGGAATCGGCCCCACCAGGAATCTGTACTTCCTCTCAAACGAAGTCATCCGTGGATCCCAGGCAGATGGCTTCCATCGCACCGAACGTCCCCTGGTCGGGAAGTCGTTCATCGTGGACGGCACGAGGTACTGCGAATTCGAGGGCTTCGTCTGCGCCAACAGGACTTTTAAGGTTAACATCCTCTAGCTACTTCTTTTTGTACTTCATACGTACCTAAATACCACTGCCTTTCAGTTCTTCCAAGCCCCGAGTATTACTTCGCCTGCCTGGGATGGAATCGGACCGCGCCACATGCAACTCGGAGTTCACGGTCTCTCCTACGAAGCCCGGCTGCATGCACCGCGTGCCATCTGGCCTGCTTTTCGTTCATCGCAGGAACATGCGGATACAAGAATCGGAAGAACCCGACTGTGGGACTGCATCATGTACGATCGGAACTCATATATATATATATATATGCACCATCATGTTTTACATATTGTCTACGTGTATATTTTAGGTGTCGCTCCTTTGAGGTCCTCTACAAAGCCGGCACCATGCGCAACAGGAAGAAAATGGAACTGAGGGCAGCCGGCGTTCGTTTCCCTAACTCGTTCGACTCTAACGAGTCCGGGGTGCACCCGCGCTACACCGGGGAGAAGGCAACCCAAACGGACATCATGCTGTCCAAGATGGCGACCCCGAACAAGACGTCTACGCCTCGTACGCCGAGGCTACAGAGACGCCGCAGCCTCTCCGTGGGCAGCCCTCCCATCTCGAAGTCCGCCAAGGACTTGTGCAGCCCCATCCGGTCGCCCTCGAAGGACAAGGTCGACGGGACAACGCCCGCGGGCAAGAAGAACCTGATGAAGTACTCTAAGACGTTGATCGAGGTCTGTCAGGAGTTCGACAGGCAGCACCAGCAAGCCAAAAAGGAGCATCTAGAAAACAAAATCTATAAGAGGTACCATCTTTGCCCCAAGTTGAACGTGGAGTCCAGCGATACCACCATCAAAGACGTGACGGACTACTCCTGCACTTCGACGTGTGCCTGCAATTTGAACAATGAGCAGTCCACCGGGGAGATGGCCACCAGCGGCGAGGATTCGAGATACGATTCCAACCACACCCAGCAGTCCGGGTTCCTTCACCTGTCAAGCGACAGTGACGACGACGAGTCTGCAAAGACCGTCAACGGCGGCGAGAAGAAACTCGCCGCTGAAGCCGGGATAAGCACCGATGGCGGAAAGTTCCCCAACGACCTCCAACCGGAGTACTTCACTCAGATCAGATCGCAACCGGAGCCCAACGTCCCCATGTCCATCAACAACGTCCAGCCACCAACCAGTCAGATCCCGGAGGAGTCGCAGCCCAACGTCTCCAAGTCTGTGCCGGGCACCTGTGAGGCGAGTCAGACGCCATCGCAGAGCGATCTCCAAGACTCGGCGGAGTATAGGTTGTACCGCCACATCAGGGACGTCAACGCGTCCAGGGCCGAGCTCGATGTTACGTTGCTACCGAGAGGTGCGTGCCTCGTGTACAGCCCCAAGTCTAAGAGCTTGTCCGTGGAAACATCGGGAGATGGCGAGGAAGCGCTTCGCGCTGACCAGGATCCGAAAAACGAGCCTCCGTCAAAGGCGGCCAAGACTGGGATGGACCCGGCTGACTTCTATTCCTCAAAGTAAATGCGGAAAACACTACTTATTCATGTCCATCGATCTCATCTAGCTATCTACATATAGATATTTGCTATACGTTTTCATGTAAACCCTTTCGGAATATATGTCGTCGTTAAATACGCGATCGACATCCAAAATTGCGTACGGATGTATATAGAAAAGACAATCGGAAATATACGAATACATATTTGGGACGACTTCAATACGTCCGCGATTTATTACTATCGTATGTACGCAAGCAGATTTAGCTAGCCTAAATTTAAGTAGTGGATATATAAGGTACGGATCGTACGTCAGTACATAGCAAATTTGGAGTCAAACGTGGTACGTATAGGTAAACCTGGCAAAGTTGAAACGTGTTTAGTTACTTAGGGGGGTTCCCCTTGTACTTCTTGATGTCGTACTTGGCCTCCTGGGTGGTCTCCTCGGCGACCGTGCGCTTGCGCGTGATACGGTCGTCGGACTTCTTCACGTCCGTCGAGCGCGTCGTCGCGTGCACCGTCCTGTTCCTCAGCTCCAGGTGGGTGGTGTCGAGCGCGCCAGTCGTGTCGAGCGCGCCAGTCGTGTCCGAAGCACCAACGGCGCCAGAGGTCCCCGGCTGGACGACTGGAGGTTCGGGGCTGCTATCCTCGCTGCTGGACATGTACTCCTGCCTGATGCGCATGAATGCCTCAAAGGATTTGGACTTCGCCGCTTTGTTTGCGGCATCCTCCATGGCAACGGCAGACTGCGCCTGCTGGAAGAGGGCTGTGGCGCTCGGCTTCGAGGCCGTTGAGGTGGTGCACAACTCGGGGAAGTGCATGCGCACCTGCTGCCAATACTCGTTGACGTCGAACTTCTCTCCCTTGAACCGCTCTGCGTTCCTCTGCAGGGCCACCAGCAGGACCTTGGGGAGCAGTGGCAGCGTCCTGGACGGCGAGTAGTCCTCGGAGGGCGGCGTGTCCCTCTTGTCCGGCAAGATGTGCTCCTCAATGTAGGAGTCGGAGAACAGGCGTGACATGAGGAACTTCACGTAGTCCGCGTTCGCGGTCGTCCTGTCCACGCTGTCCGGCATGTCACCATTGAGGAAGTCAAGGAGAGCTTCCACCGCCCCGCCGACGCTCATCGCCTCGAAAACTTCGATGTCATCCTCAAAGGGTGTCTTGAGCTTCAAAACGGACAGGATTACTTCCCTGGGGACAGCGGGGCTGGACTCTTCGAAGTCCGCCAAGGCCCACGCAGGCGGGACGGCGTCATCCGTGGCGCTGCCGCTGGGCTTCAGAGGGACCGCCTCCTGTACCTCGGGGACTTCGGAACGTTCACCGGCTTCGGGGAGGGCGGCAGACACAGAGCGGCCTTCGGCCTCGAGGGCGCTGGGGTGAATCTTGAGCATGGTGTCGCGGAAGACGGCGATCTCAGTCTTCGTGGCCTTCCTAACGGCCTCCCTGGTCATGCGGTAACGGTCCTCGATCGATTGGAGGATCTCGCCACGCTAAAATGGACGTTAAGCGATGAATACTTGACCTATTAACTTATATCAAAATTGAATATAATTACCCCGTCCTTCACGGTGTTGCAGACCGTCTGCCTGAAGTAGGAGAGCTGGTTGCCGATCGTTGCAACCCGGGCAGTCAGGGACTTCTTGTTGTCCAACCTCTGCTCCTGGGCGAAGGCGAACTTCTTTGCAACGTCCGTCTTGAACTCGTCGAACGACCCCTGCAGGTTGGCGATGGACTCGTTGAGGTCTGCAATGGACTTGAGGAGCTGATCCATGGTCACGGCGGGCCTGTTCTGCCTCGACATCTTCGGATTTACGTTCAGGCAGATCGATCTGCACGGTTCGACTTCTTGACACTCGACTGAGTCGATCGATCGATCCGTACTGACCGAATTCTAAAAAGAAAATCATGATGAAATGAAATTCGCAGATATACCCATAGCTGTCTATTAAACACATTTTGTCGACTTGTATAGCTATATGCAAATTCATTAAAAGCAGTCTATGATATACCTAGCTATTGCGATCGATCCCGAATAATTTAATATCGACTTGATCACGTCATTAAGTCCCTCTTGAAGATCTATAAGTAGCCCGACAACATGGCCTCCCAGAGCGACGCCGCCTTCGAGTGCTCGAAGTGTAGCTTCCCCTGCTTCCGCATGGTCAGGTTTCTCGCCTGTAACCACATCATCTGCGTCGACTGTGTCAACGACCTCATCTGGGAGGGCGATCACGAGCACTTCCTATGCTGCATCGACCCGACCTGCAGGATCTGCCAAACGCCGACCGACATCGTGGCCGAGACTCACGGTGCACAGATCCACACGCTCCACACGATCTTCGAGAAGCGGCTGGAGGACGACCCGAAGTGCTCGAACAACCCAAAGTCCAAGGAGGCGGACCCGATCACGTCCAATGAGGCGGACCCGAAGTCCAACGAGGCGGACCCGAAGTCCAACGAGGCGGACCCGAAGTCAAACGAGGCGGACTAGACAACGTCCCGTACGTACATACCCTCTGAATTACCATGGACAGTGAATAAACTTTGCTGAATTAAAATTAAACGCGACGTTTACTTATTGTAATATATATTTTTTGGGACTATATCCACAACAAATTAGATTCATTTTAACTAATCGACTCGTTCTCGCGGTCGCGCCGGATCCGGATCCACCTCATCAAATCCTTTAAGTACATTGCAATGTCGAGCACGAGCAGGTTCTGATCCTCGCCGACATGAAGTTCGTCCGCATCCTCGCTCTTGTCAGCGCCTTACTCTTCCTCTTGTACTTCACAACCTCCTGGAGCGTGCCCCCGTGCCCCCACCCGAAGTTCATTGCCAACCATCTCTGCGTCCACTGCACGGACTTGGACAGCGCCGCGGAGTTCTCAAAGTACCGGCCGAGGCCCTCCTACAGGAACTCCGTCTTCTTGGGTAGGCCAGCGTTTGAACAAAAGACTTACCTACCTGATCGCTGTGGGAACGTCAATGGCGTCCGAGTGGCCACCTGCACTTTGAAGGACGCCGTCAAGAACAGCTACGCGTGCCAGTGGCTAGGCACCAATTGCTTTGGGGAGCATTCTATTGCCAGTGGGCATCTTTTTTACAATGACATAAAATGTTTCTAGCTATATAGATCCCCCGGGCCACATATATATTGATTAAAATTTTAGTCGAGAATATATATATTAAATGCATGTGAAATTGCATGTCTGCCTCCGCTCTTGCGGTACTATGCAATTCATCAGCATCACCGGTGCCATAGTTACAAGGCCACCATTTTGCTGTCACGGCAGATGGACGCTTAAAGGTTCACATTAGCCATAGCGACGTCAATCCGTATGATTGTCTCCCTCCGCTCTTGCGGTTATTTCTCTTTACTAGCAATTCGTCAGCATCACCGGCGCCATAGTTACAAGGTTACCACTACGCTGTCAAGGTAGACAGGACGCGTAAAGGTTCACAACCGACATAGCGACGTCAAAGCGTTTGATTGTCTCCCTCCGCTATTGCGGTTATTAGTTTGTAGTGTATACACGAGCGGCAATAGCACAGGAAGAAATACGTTGCAAAACAACCGCTCTTATCGACGTTACATTGACTAAGCATGATAGTGGTAATAGCGTGGTAATACACCCTCCGTTCTGACCCCTCACGGGGCTGTTACCGCGGTGTACTTTTCCACGTCCGTCAACCGAAAATCAGAACTTAGGCTCGTAGGG
>JAAUYK010055490.1_pt1 | contig 14086 bp, 15 predicted proteins | sample 7278021 | NCBI WGS metagenome assembly JAAUYK01 (sample SAMN14350223, study PRJNA611818) | marine sediment metagenome | isolation source: surface marine sediment (1.8m) | place: French Polynesia: Moorea | collected 2018-08
CCGGCGTCGAGGCACCTTCGGCGATCAAAGGGGGGCGCGAATGGGTCAAACGCCCACCGGTGAACAGCAGCTGATTGACGGCATTGCTGGCCAGCACCAGTCCAAAGATGAAGCGTATCAGGTTGCGCCCCAGAATCAGATAGACACTGCCCGCCACCATGACCCCCACCAGGATGGCCAGAACGGATTCCATGGCTAAGCCTCCTCTTCGAGTGCCAAAACGAGGGTCAGAATCGTCCCCAGCACGGTCAGGTAGACCCCGATATCGAAGATCACGGGGGTTCCGATGATGACGTGCGCCTCGGCACCGTGGCCCCACCCCCACCATAGCCCCGTCAGGAAAGGTTTGTTGGCAACGACTGCCGTGATCCCGGCCGCGAGCGCGGTCAGCAGGCCCGCGGCGGTCAGGAGACGGGGATCGATCCGCAGGGCCCGCCGACAGGCCGCCGCCCCTTCGGAAATGGCGAACAGCGCAAAGGCGGTACCGGCCACGAGCGCCCCGGCAAAACCGCCACCCGGGGACTGGTGCCCGCGAAAGAGCAGGTAGACCGAAAACACCAGAATCAACCCCACCAGCAGCCGGGTGGCGGCTTTAAGAATCAGGGTTCCCATTTCTGGCCCCCCTTGCGATGACGCTCGCGGCGGATCAGGGCGAACGCGGCCAGGCCGGCCAAGGCCACCACCGTAATCTCGCCCAGGGTATCCAACGCCCGGAAGTCCACCAGGATCACATTGACGATGTTGCGTCCATGGGCCGCCAGCAGGCTGTATTGCTCGTAGTAGGCCGTCACGTCGCGGTCCAGCGGTGGTGTCGTGGCATTCAGCAGCATCACGGCCACGACCGTCCCGGCGGCCAGGGCCAGCAGGCCGTCGACGATGCGCACGGGACGATCCCCGCATTCCCGGGACTGCAGGTCGGGCAACCGCAGCAGCACGACGGCCACGATGATGACCGTCAGGGTTTCCACCAGCAGCTGGGTCAGCGCCACGTCCGGGGCCCCGAACATCAGGAAAATCAACGCCAGCCCGGCACCCACAACACCCAGGCTCGATATGGCCACCAGTCGTTTCTGGGTGACGACCACGGCCGCCACGGCCACGGCCTCGAGCCCGACGAGCAACCATTCGCGATAGGCCAAGGACGGTATCCCGCCCCAAATCGGCGGTTGACCGCCGGCCGCCAGACGCCAGATGCCGAGCCCCACGAAGGTCGCCATGACGATGAAAAGGTAGCGGTGCAGCGAGCCGTTCTGCAGCAGGCCTGTCGGAAGACGCCCGCTCCATTGAACGCCCTGGAGGGCGCCCTGGTAAACCGCATCGCCGGTCAGCGGGCAGGCCGCCAGCCAGCGCCGCAAAAAACGCGTGATGACCGATCGGCCGACATAGCACAGCACCCCGACGCTCAGGGTTACGATGCTGAGCAGCAAGGGCATGTTCCAGCCGTGAAAAAGGTGGGCGGCCAGCGGCGGGCCGTCATGTCCCAGTGCATGGACGGCGGGCTGGACGAGCCAGCGGGCCACCCACCAGGGAATGATCCCGAACAAAATACCGGTGCCCCCCAGCAGGAGCGGGCCGGCGAACAGCGGCGCGGCGGCTTCGTGGACCGGTACCTGACCCTGCGGGGCCTTTCCCAGAAACGGCCGCACAAAAAGAATGCCGGCCACGGCCGTCATCAGCGTGTTGGCGCTGACCGCCACCAGGGTGACGGAGCCGGGCATGAAGTCCATGCTCAAGGCCCCGTCGTACATGATCTCCTTGCCGATAAAGCCGAAAAACAGCGGGAATCCGGCCATGGACATGGCCGCCGCCGCAGCGGCCGCCGCCGTCCCGGGCATGGCGCGGGCCAGCCCGCGCACGGCATCCAGGCGGCGCGTGCCGGTTTCATGGTCGAGGATGCCCACCACGAGGAACAGGGCCGATTTGTAGAGGGCGTGCACCAGAAAAAAAGTCAGGGCGGCGACCAGCGCGGCCGTGTGGGTGCCGCCCAAAAAAAGCGTCAGCATGCCCAGCGCCATCAGGGTGGTGTAGGCCAGGATGCGCTTCATATCCGTCTGCCCGAAAGCCAGCAGCGCGCCCGTCAGAGCGGTTAGGGCGCCGAAGCTGGTCAGCGTGATCGTCCAGGCCGGGGGGCCGGAAAGCACCGGGTGCAGGCGTGCCAGCAGATAGATCCCAGCCTTGACCATGGTGGCCGAATGTAAAAAAGCGCTGATGGGCGTGGGGGCGGTCATGGCGTTGGGCAGCCAGAAATGAAACGGGAATTGGGCCGATTTGGTGAACGCCCCGGCCAGGACCAGGATGAAGATGGCCGGATACAAGGGGGTCTGGCGCAGGATATCCCCGCGCGACAGGAGTTCGGTCAAGGAATAGGTCCCGGCCAGGCTGCCGATCAGAACGAAGCCGGCCAGCATGGCCAGACCACCGGCGCCCGTCACGAAAAGGGCCTGACGCGCGCTTTCGCGGGCCTCGGACTGGTCATGCGTAAAACCGATCAACAGAAAGGAAGTAAAGGTGGTCAGTTCCCAGAAGACGAACAGCAGGATGAGATTGTCGGCCATGACCAAACCCAGCATGGCCAGCATGAAGCTTTGCAGCAGCACCTGGTAACGGCCCGCATAGCGGTGGGGTCCCAGGTAGGCCCCGGAATAGACGCTGATGATCGCCCCGGCGGCAGTTATGACCAGCCCAAAGAGCATGCTCAGCCCGTCGAGGCGCAGGGCCAGATCAACGCCCAGGGCGGGCACCCAGTCGATCTCCCAGCGCAGCACCTGGTGGGCGGCCGTGGCGGGCAGGGATACGGCCAGCAGGGCGAACAGCCCGGCCGGCAGTAACGCCGCCAGGTAATGCCAACGGACCTTTGCGCTCCGGGAAGCTGACATCAAGACCCCTTTCCTGGGAAACAAGTGGCCGTCGGCCGGGTGTGGTGATGTGCGATGAGGCGCCGGGGCCGGCCATGAATCGCGCCCATCGCGCCGGTTGTCCGTAAGACCGGCTTCCTTTAGAGGAAGAAATCCGGCAGAAGATCTTCGGGGGCCACCTCCGGGTCCACCTGGTAGTGATGCAGATCGCCGACCCCCTCGGCGCGCAGCACCTCATCGTCGATGAAAAACTGTCCGCTGCAGCGACGACTTTCCCGGCAGAGAATCGCGTAGGCCGCATCGGCCACGATCTCCGGTTTGCGGCTGAGCCGGACAGCCTCGTCACCCCCGAGCAGGTTGCGTACCGCGGACGTGGCAATGGCGGTTCGGGGCCATAGGGCGTTGAAGGCAATGCCCGCTTCCCGGAATTCGGCCGCCATCCCCAGCACACACATGCTCATGCCGTATTTGGCCATGGTATAGGCCACATGCGGTCCGAACCAGCGGGCCGCCATGTTCAGGGGCGGGGAGAGCATCAGCACGTGGGGGTTGGCGCTTTTGTGGAGATGCGGCAGGCAGGCCTGAACGCAGACGAATGTTCCACGGGTGTTGATTTGATGCATCAGATCGAAACGTTTCAGCGGCGTTTCCAGCGTACCGCTCAAGTTGATGGCGCTGGCATTGTTGACCAGAATATCGATACTGCCGAAACGTTCGACGGCCTGGTTCACCGCGGCCTGCACCGCCGCTTCGTCGCGGATGTCGACCGCCAGCGGCAGGGCCTGGCCCCCGGCCTGCTCGATTTCCGCGGCCGCCGTGAAAATGGTTCCCGGCAGCTTGGGGTGCGGTTCACTGGTCTTGGCCACAACCACGATGTTGGCACCATCGCGGGCGGCCCGCAGGGCAATGGCCTTGCCGATGCCCCGGCTGCTGCCGGTAATCAACAGGGTTCTGTGGGCGAGCATGGTCTCCTCCTCATCGTTTGCCGGCGGCCATCGGTCAGTCGGTCTGAAATATGATCGCCTGTCATATTACAGTCTGCCGCCGCCCTGTCAACCGCTGTCGTCAGCGGTGGTCGCACAGCAGCCGTTGGCGCTTCTTTATTTTTATGCTAAACAGAGACCATTCGATAAGTCGACCAATTGCTCTCCGAAAGTACGCCCATGCAGCGCACCTTGCGAAACCTGACAGGCCTGATCCTGCTCGTCGCGGCCCTACCGGCTAAGGGCCAGTCATTGGTTTACTGCCCCACCGCACCGGAAGAACGCAGCCAACGCTGCGCGCGCGTCAGCGCTGAGATCGAGCAGCGCCAACAACAGATCGAATCCGCCGAGACCCAGCTCCAAGATCCTCAAATCGTGCTGGCCGCCGCAGAGAAAAATCCCGAAGAGGCGCTGACGGACTATCGTACCCGGGTGAAGCTGCAGCAGGGTGTGACCACCCCGGAAACCAATTCCTGGCTGCCGGTTCGCGGCCATTACTACAATGCCACCCAGGGACGCATGTACGTGGCCCTGGCGCGTGAAGACTACTGGCACTATATCTGGGAGGGCCTGGCCTTCGATCCCGACCTGGCCACGGCCACCTTCATACGCCGCGAACAGCGCAGCCGGACCGAAAAAGCCTATCAACTGGACAACCCCGACAGCGCGATCAATCAGCAACGTTACCACCTCGAAACCCTGCTGGCTTTCGAACGCGAATGCTGTCCGGCAAAGACCCCCGAAAACATTGTATTGCCCGTCGCACCGCATCCATCAGAGGAACAGACCACCGAGGAAAATCCCGCACCTGGCTATCAGGATCGGCCATCCGCGCCATGAGGCGGGCGTCCATCGCGATAGGGCTGTTGCTTTGCGGATTATGGGCCTGCGCCGCCGATCGCGGGGTCTACCGCAATGTCGGCCGATCGACCAAGCCATACAGCCGCATCACCCTGAGCACGGCGGGCCATCATCAGGAACGCTGGCAGACCAATGATATCGCCATCGACTTTGATTACCAGCGTGAAGCCGATTTGTTCGCCGTAACCGGCATGATGATCCAAATGTCCGGAACGGTGGAACTGCAGAAGCGGCTCTACAACTTCCCTGTGATTAGCTATCTGCGCATCTGGGTCCACTTTCTCGACGACGAGGGCCTGATCCTGTCGACGCACCGCCTGTGGACGGCCAGCCGCCTGACGGACACGCGCTTAATCCGATTCGATTTCAGACGGCAATTGCCCCTGCCACCCAACACGACCATGCTGACCTTCAGCTACTCCGGCGAGATGACGGATGGCGGCGGCCGCCGCGGGCCCGGAGGACGCACAGGTGATCGTGTCGAATGGAGCTTCTGGTGGACCCCCTGAAAGCCAACCGTGCCGATCTCGCCGCGCAAGATTACTCGGCACGTTAAATGATTGGCCGGCATACCAGGGGTTGCGGGATGTCTGATCATGACTATTATAATTAATTAGGCATTATAAAAACTAAACAAAAGCCTAAGCCCATGCCCCGAATGACACGATCATTCATCCCCCCGACGCTGGCCATTGTTTGGCTGACCTCCTTTCTGATCCTGCCGCCCGAACCCGGACAGGCCGCAATGTATTCCTGGATCGATGCCGACGGTGTAAAGCACTTCACCAACCGGCCGCCGCCGGAAAACGTCAAGTCCGTAAGGCAAATCGAGGAGATCCCTTACGCCGAGGCCGTGGACCGTGAGCGACAGGTGCGTGACGCGCGCTATTTCGACCAGCAGGCCATGGAAAGTACGCTCAGGCGATTGCGGCAAACCGAGCGGGCGCTATCCGAAAGTCTGGAGAGGGCCCGGGCGGCCGAACGGCGGATCGAGGAGCAGGCCCAGGCCTACGACTATGACGATGATGATTATGGTTATGATGACGGCTATTACTGGGGCAGTTCCTACGGCGGTGATGGCTATGCTGATGATGATCGGCGCGACCGCAAAAACCGCGACCGTCGCCAAGGACGCCACCGCGAGCGATCGGAAGACCGTCATGGTTACCGCTCTAAAGACGGACGTCATGATGACTGGCGCGCAACGAAGTCATCGCGTGCGCGCCGGCATGAGCGCGTCAGCCAGCGCCGGCGCAGCAAGCGTGAACGTGGTGTGGTCTCCGGCCTGACCCGGGTGGTGCGCGCCATCCCGAGCCCATATTATATGGGGTACCGTCCTGTATACCCCCCGCGTGACAGGTACTATAGCTCAGACCGCGGCGGCCATGGTCGCCGCGGAGCCCACCGTCGTGGCGGCGGGGGTTCACGCCGTTCGGGCGGACATGCCCGGGCTTCATTCTGAGCGCTTAATCGAATTCGAAATGCGCCCGGCGATTCTTGCTCCAGGCCGCCTCACCATCCCCCCGATCAAGGGGACGTTCCTCACCATAGCTGATGGTGCGAATACGGGTCTCGGAGACGCCCAGATCGATGAGAAACCGTTTGACCCCTTCCGCCCGACGTTCACCCAGCGCCAGGTTGTATTCGGTGGTGCCGCGATTGTCGCAATGGCCTTCGATCACGATGGCCAGCGATGGGTTGCGCTGCATCCATTCGGCCTTGGCTCTCAGGATCGCCTCGGCTTCGGTGCTGATCGTGGAACTGTCGAACTCAAAGAAGATATCGGCATTGATGAAGCGTTCGCGGTTCATCAACACGCCGTCAGCGGTGGTAAATTCGTCCGCCGATCCCGGCGCCTGGTCGGACGGGCCGGCGATGTCCTCCTCCCGCCAACCCTGATCCGACCCGCTGCCGGCCACCGAAGGCTGATCATCGGGCGCCTTGCTCAATGTATCTTGGGTGCTGACGACCTTGCGACCGCAGCCGACCAGGGCGACGATAACGGTCAAACAGACAATCATTCCGATCACACGGTATTTCGCTTGCATGGCTGTACCCCTTTGTTCTAGGTTAACCGGTCCGCGATCGAACTGGTCGACTCAGACGCATCCGTTCGACCGGTCGTTTCCCCGTCATTTTTCCACAACAATGAAAAAGCGATCCCACCATAGTTCAATGCCCGAACGAGATCAAGTTCATCAGACGCCCCCCCGACCGCGATGCCGGAGGCACGACCAGACTTGACGACCCCATCAAAAGTGTTACACCTTGATACAAACCTTCACACGACCCTAAGGGGAGATTTCCACAATGCTGGAGACACTGATCGTCCTGGGCGCCGCTTGCATCGTCTTTCTCCTGTTCCTGCTGGTGTTTTTCTTCAAGGATCGGCGCGAACGCTCGACAGGCAGGCGCTCCGGCTGCCAGGCCCACGCGCAGCACGGCGGTGGCTGCCGCTGCAAGGGCCATGACCCCACCGATCGCAATCCCGAACCGTTGATCTTGGAGCGCAAATGATAGGCATCGCGCCAAGCGGTAGCGATTCTCCACAAATCCGCTCATGCCCGCAGGATCGTTACCACGCCTTGCCGGCGTGCTTCATGTTTTCCTTCACCTGTCAGAGCTGATGTTCGAAAATGTTCTTGAAATCCTGGGGTTGGAGGCAAAGGTAGTCGAGGGTTTGCCGGCGGGTGGCGTGATTGAAGATGGTAATCAGCCGGTTCAGATCGGTGCCAAAGGTGGCGAACTGATGATACCCCCAGGTTTTGCGGAGTGAATTGGCACCGTAGTTGCCGTTCAAATCGGCATGCTTGCACCACGATTTGACCAGACGGTGCACCGATGATGCGAGCAGGACATCCCCGCGCCGACTCTGGAAAAGATGACGCGCCTCCCAGTCGGATTCCGTGCTTGCCGGCCCGAGGCTTCCGACCAACCCCGCAATGGCCTCACAACAGACCCGATTGAACCCGATCTTGATACGCCGGCTGGTCCGCTTTTCCCTGACCGTGAGTAGGTCGCCGGGTTTGATATGACCAACATGACCGAATTGAAGCGCCAGCAGATCAGATACGCGCAGGGGGGTGTTGATACCGATGGTGAAAAGCACCAAGTCGCGAGGGCGCTTGGTAAGAAGCTGCTTGATACGGCCAATGGCGACCAGAGAACGTATTGGCTCGACCTTGATTCGCGCCCCCTTCTCCGGTCGATTGGCAGGGGTCATAGGAGCGTGACTTCGGTCTGCTTGACGTGGAAAACTTTGTTGGGGCGCTCGACTTTGACGGCGACCTTGCCATTTTTGAACTCTTTGATCACGATGCCTTCAACGGCCCCGATCCAGAAAGCATTGATGGTGATCTTGACGCGTTTTCCAATGAAATGTTCCTTTTCCATCACCCTTCCTTTCCCGAATGAGTGCCAAGTTATCCAAAAAAATAATCAAAAGTTGGCCAAAGTCAATTCATCAATTTATCTAACGTCGGGGTGACCGCAATTTGCAAGACGTTTGGGAGCGTTCCGAGGAAACGATGCGGCCGGATGCGACCTGACCGGCAGGGCCTGGCCTGGTCATGGTGGGCCATTGTCAACCCAAGTCCAGGCCGGCACCGGCCGCCGCGGTCATACCCGCATCTCTCCAACGATTGACATCGAAAAGTCCCTACCGTAGGGTTGTATAGAAGCGGTTTCCAAACCTCAGATCGCGTTCAAGGGCAAGGCGCCGCCTGATGAAAAAGCGCAGCCTATGCGATAATATGTGAGCATTTTGAAGAAGGTGGCAACGCCGCCATCGGGCGTTAGATGGGGTTTCGAAACCGCTTCTGAGGACACTCCGGTGAATCGCCTGCCACCGGCAAGCCAACCCGCAGCCGACGCTGAAAGTGCATGGACCAGCTCCGTAAATTTGTAGCCCCTGAAATCGTATTGGGTGAAGGTGCCATCGGTCTGGCCGGTCGCTATGCCCGCAACCTGGGGGCGTCCAAGATCCTGCTGGTTTCCGACCCGGGGGTCGTGAAGGCGGGATGGCCGGAGAAAGTCCTGGCATCGCTGACCGCCGCCAAGGTGGCCTACACCGTCTTTACCGACATCAGCCCCAACCCCCGGGCCGAGGAAATCATGCTGGGGGTTGATCACTATGCCAGGGAGCGCTGCGACGTCATCGTGGCCGTGGGCGGCGGCAGCCCCCTGGACGGCGCCAAAGGCATCGGGATCGTCGCCACCAACGGCCGGCATATCCTCGAATACGAAGGCGTCGACCGGGTCGATATCCCAGGCCCCCCCCTGATCTGCATCCCCACGACCGCCGGTACCGCCTCGGACGTGTCCCAGTTTACGATTATCACCAACCGCTACGAGAAAACCAAAATCGCCATCATCAGCAAGACCGTCGTACCGGACGTGGCCTTGATCGATCCGCGCACCACAACGACCATGGACGCCACGCTGACGGCCGCAACGGGCATGGATGCCTTGGTTCACGCAATCGAGGCGCTGGTCTCGAGCGCCGGCAGTCCCCTCACCGATCTCCATGCCCTGGAGGCCATCCGTCTGATTTTCGGCAATCTGCCCGCCGTGCTCCGAAAGCCCGGCGACATGGATCGGCGCGCGCGGATGGTCTTGGGCAGTCTCGAGGCCGGCCTGGCCTTTTCCAATGCCAGTCTGGGGGCGGCGCACGCCATGGCCCACAGCCTGGGCGGATGGGGCGATCTGATCCATGGCGAGTGCAAGGGCATCCTGATCGATCACGTCGTGCGTTATAACTGGCCGGCGGCCGAACAACGCTATCGCCGGATGGGGCCGGCCATGGGGTTGACGCTTGACACGCAATCTTCGAAGCAGGCCCGCGAGACCGTCGTCGAGGCCCTTACCAAGATCAAACACGAAATCGGCTTCCATCGGTCCCTCAGCGACTACGGGGTGGCGCCCGCCGATTTTCCGACCCTGGCGCGCAACGCGCTTCGCGATCCCTGCATGGCCACCAACCCCTTGCTGCCGACCCAGGCGGACATCGAGGCCCTTTATGAAAAAGCCTTCTGATCCCCTTTCTTCCTTCGAACTAACCCGCAACCGCATCATCGGGTTGGGCGAACGCACCGCCCGCAAGAGCTATTACCCCCAACTGCGGCAGCGCCTGCGGGAACTTAAACAGAGCGAACTGCGCTACCGCGCGCTTTTCGAGTTCTCGCCCACATCCATGTGGGAGGAGGATTTCTCGCGGCTCAAAAACCATTTCGACCATCTCAAGGCCCAGGGCATCCGGGACTTTCAGGCCTACTTCCGGGAGAACCCGGAGGAAATCGTCCGATGTATCCGCAAGGTGCGCATCCGTGACGTCAACAAGGCCACGCTGGCGCTCTATGAAGCCGACAGCAAGGAAGAATTGATGGCCAATCTTCACCGCATCCTGCCGATCTCGGATCGCAAGGTGATCAGGGACGAACTGGTGGCCATGGCCACCCGAGGCCACTTCGAGATCGAGTGCGTCAACCGCACGCTCAGGGGGCGCACGCGGCATTTGATGATCCGCTCCTCGATTCCGCCCGGCTACGAGAACACCTGGGCCAAAGTCTTCGTGTCGGCCTTCGACCTCACCGGGCGCATTCAGGCCGAGGAGGAAAAGAAAAAGCTCGAACGGCAGCTGCGCCAGGCACAGAAGATGGAAGCCGTCGGCACGCTGGCCGGCGGCATCGCTCATGATTTCAACAACATTCTCTCGGCCGTCATCGGCTTTACCGAAATGGTCATCGATGACGCCCCGCCAGCCTCGCCCCTGCGGCACAACATGGAGCAGGTCCTCCAGGCCGGGATGCGCGCCAAACAATTGGTCCAGCAAATCCTGGCCTTCAGCCGCCAGAGCGATCAGGAACTGCGGCCGGTAAAGCTCAAGCGGGTGATTACCGAGGCCTGCAAGCTGCTCAGGGCCTCCCTGCCCGCGACCATCGGGATCCGGACCCGGTTGCGGACCGACGCGTTCACGCTGGGCGATCCCACCCAAATGCACCAGGTCCTGATGAATCTGGGCACCAATGCCGGTCATGCCATGCGCGAGCGGGGCGGCACCCTCACGATCGAGCTCGCCGAGGTTGCCGACGCGGCGGCCTGGCGCCGCCATCATCCGGAACTGACCGCTGAAGCCTATGTGCGCCTGACGGTCAGCGATTCCGGAAGCGGGATTCCCGCCGCGATCATCGACCGGATCTTCGATCCTTTTTTCACCACCAAGGAACTCACCGAGGGCACGGGCATGGGGCTGGCCGTGGTCCACGGCATCGTCACGAGCCATAAAGGTCTGATAACGGTCACCAGTCGCCCCGAAACAGGCACCACGTTCACGATCCTGCTCCCGCAGATCGTAGCCCCGATGCAAAATCGGCGTCCGTCGGTGGGTGATCTCCCAACCGGCCGGGAGCACATCCTGTTTGTGGACGACGAGGCCGCGCTCGTCGATATGAGCACCCAGCTCTTGGAACGACTGGGCTATCGCGTGACGGCCCGTACCAGCAGCCGGGAGGCCCTTGCCAAGTTCAGCGCCGCACCGCAGGATGTGGACCTGGTGATCACGGATATGACCATGCCCCAGTTGACCGGCAAGGAGTTGGCCGCGGCAATGCTGCAAATCCGGCCCGATTTGCCCATCATTCTATGCACCGGTTTTAGCGAGATCATCACCGAGGAGGCGGCCCAACAGGTCGGCATCAAGGCCTTTACCCTGAAACCGATCATCATGAAAGAACTCGCCGAGACGATTCGCCGGGTCCTTGACCAGGACGGCTGACCCAACCCCGGGCCCGCGGGCCAATCCCCGTTAACCGCGCTTGCCCCTCCGGCGGCAGGGGTATTATATTTTGACAGCGTGAACCTTTTTCCTCGAGGCCGTGCCGCGTTCGCGCCACGTTGCCGACCGTGGCGCGTCCCTGAGGTCCACATCCCCAAGGAGGTCGTCATGAAAACTTTCGACCCCGTTCAGGCCATCACCCGGGTGCGCCGCGAGTTTGGCGAGCACGGCGGCGTGTGCCCCTCGATTTCACGCTCTTCGACTTTCACGGTCATGGCGCCGGAGACCATGCCCGAGATCTTTCAGGGACTGCGCAGCCCCGACAAAGGCGGCTGTTATCTCTACAGCCGCCATTTCAACCCCACGATCGACGTGCTGGCCCGCTACCTGGCCGCCATGGAAGGCACGGAATACGCCGTGTGCACGGCCAGCGGCATGGCCGCCATTGCCTGCACCCTGCTCCAAATCTGCAGCCAGGGAGATCATATCGTCGCCAGTCACACCGTTTACGGGGGCACCCACGCCCTCCTGGAAGACCTGCTCCCGGAGCTGGGCGTCACGACCAGCTTCGTGACGCCGGACGATCCGGCGGCCTTCCGAGCCGCCCTGCGCCCCACCACCAAAGTGCTCTATACGGAAACCATCGGCAATCCGACCCTGAAAGTGGCCGATATCCCCGCCCTGGCCCGAATTGCCAAGGAGCACGGTCTGCAACTGGTGGTCGACAACACCTTCACCCCCATGATTGTTTCGCCGGCCGTTCTGGGGGCCGACGTGGTGGTCTATTCGATGACCAAATTCATCAACGGCGCCAGCGACCTGCTGGCCGGCGCCATCTGCGCCCGCCGCAGCTTCGTGCACGACCTCATGAACCTCCACACCGGCCGCATGATGCTCCTGGGGCCCAGCATGGATCCCCGGGCGGCGTTCGATATCATCCAGCGTCTGCCCCACCTGGCGGTACGCCTTCGGGAGCACGGCCGCCGGGCGCTCGCCGTTGCCCAACATTTGACCGCCCTGGGGCTGAAGGTCACCTATCCGGGACTGCCGAATTTTCCCCAACGCACCCTGTTCCGGGCACTTCGCAATGAGGGTTTGGGAGACGGCGGAATATTGGCGGTCGACTGCGGCACCCCGGCCAAAGCCGACCAGCTGATGGACCGGCTCCAGAATGTCGAACGCTTTGGTTTCATGGCGGTATCATTAGGCTATTTCGACACGCTGATGTCATGCTCCGGGGCCACGACATCCTCCGAGATCGCACCCGCGGATCAGGCCGCCATGGGGCTCTCCCCGGGGTTGTTGCGCCTCTCGGTGGGGATTACGGGCCGGCTGCAGGAGCGTCTGGCGCAGCTCGACCGGGCGGTGCGGGCCGTCGGCCTGGCCGTTTGAAAGCGCGGCCCGCTCAGTCGTGCGCTTCCGTATCAGGCCGTGTCTCGGCGGGCCGGGCGGTTAGGGCCGCGAGCGCCTGACACAGGTGCGGATAGGAGGTCGGGGTGGCCGCAAAACGAATGGGACCGATACGGCCGCGCTTAATCGCGACGTGCGCCTCCGGCGGGGGGGATTCGTCGGGGAACAGTTTGATCTGCAAGCTAAACCTCTCGCGTTTCGCTAAATTCCGCCATAATCGTCACGGGTCGCACAGGAACCGGCCGACCGCTCCCGTGTCTAACAGGCTGTTAAACCGTTATTAACGCATACCTAAAAATAATGCCACGGCCATCTAACCTCGGGCCCGGGCCCCAATCGTTGCGCACATAACGAACAGTCCGCGTGGCGAAGCAACACTATTGTCATTTAACGATTCGGAAGTTGACAATTATGTTCGCGGCCCCCGGTCGCTTCCCTAGGCGTCCCGCCCCCTTGAACCGGTCGTCAATTATATGACGATTTTCCCCGACGACCGTCCGCGCGGCGGACTCAGCGCCGACCCCATGAGCAGGGCTATTTAACGCGATATCGCGGCTTTTACGCCGCTCCCCAGGTCGACAGCCCATGTGGCCACGAATATCTGAAATAATCGGCATACGTTTTGCATTAGCACTTGGCCAATGACTATCCCCAAAGGAGATTGGCGGCCAACATGATCATCCCCATCAATCAAGAGGAAACGAACCTGGAAGTCTTAGCCCGTATCGCCAAGGCGACGGCGCGCAAATTCGACTGCTCTTTAGATATTGATTTCAGCAACGGCAATCGACACATTGAATTTATCGGCGACGAGACCAATAAAAACCTGATCGCCGCCGAAATCGAACATATTTTCAGGGCCGAACGCAAATCGGAATAGGTCCGGTCAAACGAACACGGCGGCACCTGGAACACACGCAGCCACCCCGGCGCACAGAGGCGTTAACCGGCGGGGCGGCGTACAACCGGACGGTGCGACAAATCACGGGTTAGCGAAGATCCTCGCGTTATTGCGCCGTCTGCTGAAAGGCTTATTATTAAGTCAGCTTTGGGCATGGGCGCGCGACCGTAAACTGCTCCACGAAATTACTTCCCAGCGCCACTTCGACATCTCCTGCATCCGCGCGCGAAAAGCCATGGCGACGAAATCGGCCGTGCCGTGAATTCACTCCCGGAGGTATCGAAATGGCCCCAGCAGCACAACA